>OGOU01000810.1_pt1 | contig 26038 bp, 18 predicted proteins | sample 1552721 | NCBI WGS metagenome assembly OGOU01 (sample SAMEA2580176, study PRJEB22360) | human gut metagenome | biome: human gut; feature: human-associated habitat; material: faeces | place: Denmark | collected 2008/2010
ATTTTTTTTAATTTGTCTCGATTTAATAATTTAATTTTCCTCCCCTTCACTTCAACCAGTCCTTCGTTCTTTAAATCAGAAAGTAGGCGAATTAGCGTTTCTGTTGCGGTTCCTACGAAGTTACTTAAATCTTCCCGGGTAACGTTAAGTTTTAAAGTCCCGTCTTCTTCTACCCCGAAATCGGATGCGATCAATAACAGGATTTCTGCCAATCGGGCTTTCACCGATTTTTGTGCGATTTCCCGGATATATCGATTCGCGTCACCCAGTTCTTTACAGGCAATCTGCATCATCTCGTAGGCAAAGCTGGGACTGTGGGTGATCATGTGCATCAAAGATGCATTGGGAATGTAACACAGGATGCAATCGGACATCGTTTCCACGGAAGTACAGGCGGCCTCGTTACGAATGACCGAGCGGAATCCGAAAATGTCGCCTTCTTTTCCGAAACGAATGATCTGATCTTTTCCGGCTACCCCGGTCTGGAAGATTTTCACGATACCCGAGAAAAGGAAATAGCATCCTTTAATACGGGCTCCTTCGTTGTAAATATATTCTCCTTTTTTATAGAATTTGATGGCATTATCCACGAACAGGGCCTCGATTTCCGAGTCCGTCACGTTTTTAAATGTCAGCTTGAATTTACTGATGCATTCGATTACGTCTGGTAATAAAGCCTCTTCTTTCATAGTCAAGTCTGCTGTTGTTTATATGGAACAGATTGTTTGATAAATGGATTCACAATCATATCCACATTCATGGTAAAGTTGTTGTTGTGTTCCGTGTTCCACGAAATGATCGGGAATACCCAGTCGCACGATTTTTGCTGAATAGCCGTGGTCTACCATAAATTCAAGTACCGCACTTCCTAACCCACCAACAATTGTTCCGTCTTCCAAGGTAATGATTTTTTTGAATTTATGGAATACCTCGTGAAGTAATTCTTCATCCAGTGGTTTGAGGAATCTCATATCGTAGAAGGCTACGGAACGATCTGTCGTTTTTTGTATGGCTTTCAACGCCTCATTCCCGATGGCCCCGATGGAAAGAATGGCAATATCGTTTCCCTCAATCAGGCAACGGCCTTTACCGATGGTTAATTCTTTGAACGGGGTGCGCCAGTCAACCATGGTTCCGTTACCCCGCGGGTAGCGAATGGAGAATGGTCCTTGATCCGGTAATTGAGCCGTGTACATCATATCACGTAATTCCTCCTCGTTTAAAGGAGAGGCGATTGTCATGTTCGGGATGCAACGGAAACTTGCTAGGTCGAAAGCCCCGTGATGTGTTGATCCGTCGGCTCCTACCAGTCCGCCTCGGTCAAGGCAGAAAACCACGTTCAGTTTCTGAAGGGCCACGTCATGAATCACTTGATCATAGGCGCGTTGCATGAATGAAGAGTAGATGTTACAGAACGGGACGTACCCCTGTGCCGCAAGTCCGGCGGAGAAAGTCACGGCGTGTTGTTCTGCGATACCCACGTCAAAACAGCGGTCAGGCATCTCTTTCATCATGATATTCAAGGAGCATCCACTGGGCATGGCAGGGGTGATTCCCACGATCTTGGAATTGGTGTGTGCCAGTTCCAAAATGGTATTTCCGAACACGTCCTGAAATTTAGGAGGTGTGTTAGGTTTATTCTCTTTGATCAGCTCTCCGGTTTCCTTGTTGAACTTTCCGGGGGCGTGCCAGGTTGTCTGGTCTATTTCCGCTTGTTTGAATCCTTTTCCTTTGACCGTGATACAATGCAAAAGTTTAGGACCTTTTATATCTTTCAAATCTCTCAGTACCTTGATGAGGTGGTTTACGTCATGGCCGTCCACGGGACCGAAGTACCGGAAACCAAGAGCCTCGAACAAGTTACTTTGGCGTAACATGAGCGATTTGATGCTGTTATCTATTTTCTGGATAAAGTTCCGGGCGCCCGGACTGATTTTGTTGATCCGACCGAGAATATGCCAGATGTCCTCCTTGAGCTTGTTGTAGGTCTTTGAGGTCGTGATGTCCAGCAAATACTCGTTCATCCCGCCCACATTCGGGTCGATGGCCATGTTGTTGTCATTTAGAATGACTAGCAAGTTGGAGTTATTTATACCGGCATTATTCAAGCCTTCAAAAGCCAATCCCCCGGTCATGGCACCGTCTCCGATGATGGCATCAGTCCGGCGGTGCTCCGTCCCGTTTGTTTTTGGCACCAGCAGCCATACCTAAGGCGGCAGAAATAGAGGTCGAGGAATGTCCCGTTCCGAATGCGTCGTATTTGCTTTCACTTCTTTTAGGGAAACCACTGAGACCTTTATATTGCCGGTTGGTAGAGAAATTATCCCGTCTCCCGGTCAGAATCTTATGAGGGTAGGCTTGGTGTCCGACGTCCCATACAATATTATCGTAAGGAGCATCAAACACGTAGTGTAACGCGACGGTCAGTTCGACAACTCCCAGCCCGGCGCCAAAATGCCCCGGGTGTTCCGAACACTCGTCAATGATTTTCTCGCGCAGTTCCTTGCATAATTGAATCAGGTCGTCTTCCGGGACCTTTTTCAAATCATCGGGAGAATTTATAGTGTTTAGTATATTTCTTTTTTCCTCACTCATGATTAGTTATTGAAAACAATAGGGGAATTTGTCTTTTTAATTCTCCATTTTCAATTAGTACACGATTGTTCCGATGTTTTCTCCCAGTATGACCTTTTTAAGGTTACCCGGCTGATCCATGTTAAACACGATAATCGGTAAATGATTTTCTTTACACATGGTTGTTGCCGTCAAATCCATGACTTTAAGTCCCCGGTTGTATATTTCATCATACGTGATTTTGTCAAATTTCGTTGCCGTAGGGTCCTTTTCCGGGTCTGCCGTGTAGATTCCGTCTACGCGGGTGCCTTTAAACATGGCGTCTGCCTCGATTTCGATTGCCCGTAAGCTACTGGCCGTGTCTGTCGTGAAGTAAGGATTTCCGGTACCCCCGCTGATAATCGTCACGTGTCCGGATTTCAAATATTCCATGGCTTTGGCTTTCGAGTAAAATTCCCCGATAGGCTCCATGCGAATGGCAGTTAGTACCTTGTTTTTACAGCCTTCGTTGTCCAAGGCGGAACTTAAAGCCAAACTATTGATAACGGTTGCCAACATACCCATGCTGTCCCCTTTTACCCGGTCAAAACCTTTATTTGTGCCACTCAGTCCTCTAAAAATATTTCCACCTCCGATGACGATTCCGATTTGGATTCCCATCTCCGCGATTTCATGAATTTGACGGGCATAGCTTTCCAGACACCGGGTGTCAATACCATATTTTTGCTCGCCCATTAAAGATTCTCCACTGAGTTTTAACAAAATTCGGTTATATTGCATATCTTTGTTCGTTTAAATTTTATAACAAAAACCAGAAAAAAAACGTTGTTCCTGCACGTAAAAACGTAACAACAAAGCTAGTGATTTTTGTTATAACTATAATTTAAATTCATAATATAAATTTTTCGGCAGATGAATAAGACCGCAAACTATCAATTAACTATCATTGTTCCAGTGTATAACGAAGAAGGGAATATCTTAAGGTTAGAGAAAGAATTGGGAGAGTTTTTAAAGGATGCGAAGGTGTCTTCTTGCGTGTTATTCGTGAATGACGGTTCGAAAGATGATAGCGAACGTTTGATTCGGGAAGTTTGTGGGCGTAACGAGGCATTTTTCTTTTTGAATTTGGCTCGAAACGGGGGACTGAGTGCTGCCATGAAAGCCGGAATCGATAATAGCTTTTCAAAATGGGTCGGCTACATTGATGCTGACCTCCAGACCACTCCACGGGATTTTAATAAATTGTTGGAATTTGTGGATCAATACGAGATGGTCATGGGCATCCGTACCGGACGGAAAGATAGTTTTGTCAAGAATATGTCTTCTCGTATCGCGAATGGATTCCGCCGGATGATGACGCATGACGGGGTTGAAGATACAGGTTGTCCTCTGAAGGTTTTAAGGACGGATTACGCCAAAAGAATTCCTTTCTTCACGGGGATGCACCGTTTTCTACCGGCTTTGATTCAATTGCAGGAAGGACAAGTGAAACAGGTTCCGGTTCGTCATTTTCCCCGTATTGCCGGGAAGTCTAAGTATAATCTGGCCAATCGCTTGGTCGGGCCCTTTAAAGATTGTTTTGCTTACCGCTGGATGAGAAAAAGGTATATCAACTATCAAGTCGCCGAGAATAATTTGAATTCTTGAGATGTAGTTTCTAGCTTTTAGTTTTTATCTTTAAACTTTTAGTTTACAAAATGATTTATGTTATAGGATTTCTTGCTCAGGTGTTTTTTTCTGCCCGGATTCTTTTACAATGGATCTTATCGGAGCGGGCCAAAAAAGTGATCTCTCCGGCTATTTTCTGGCAGCTGAGTATCGTGGGTTCCTACCTGTTATTTGTATATGGATGGTTGAGGGATGACTTCGCGATTATTCTGGGACAAATCATATCTTACTATATCTATATCTGGAATCTGGACAAAAAACATCAATGGAAGAAATTACCGTTTGTTATCCGGACACTATTACTTCTGACCCCGGTGGCGGCAATTTTATACATGCTTAAAGATGCAAGCGCTTTTGTCGATCAGTTCTTTCGGAACGAAAAGATACCTTTGTGGCTCTTGATCTACGGGTCTATGGGACAGATTATTTTCACCTTGCGTTTTGTTTACCAGTGGATCTACTCCAAACGAAAAGATGAATCACTTTTGCCGATAGGCTTTTGGGTGATCAGCCTCTTTGGTTCCCTGATCATCGTTTCCTATGCTATCTATCGGCGTGATCCCGTGTTAATTTTAGGGCAGTCAACCGGGTTAATCGCTTATAGTCGGAATATTTATTTGTCCAGAAGAGCCGGAAACTAAAACAGGTTGTAAATACCTGCCTATTTTCAAGAACTAATAATTTACAACCTGTTAGAAAAGATTCGATATGAATTTTATGATTTTAATTCATTCATTTTTTCGATGATTTGTTCCCGTTCATCTTGTAGTTTTTGTTTTTGAGAATCGTCACTTGATTTTATCGCCTGATCAATCCACTTCAGTGCATAGGTCAGAGCTTCATAATTGTTCGAATACCAGCAAATTTGTCGGGACATCATAATCATGTAAGTTTGTTTGTCCTTTCCTTTGGGAATATTGAGGTCAATGGCATGGTCGATAGCCTTAACCATTGCCATCCAGTCTTTGAATTTATACTGGGTGGGCATCAAGTAAATAAGCCATTCGGTAGATTTTGGGTAGTCGGTATTTTGAAGGCATTCCAAAATATCTCTGTACTCTTTTGATTCAATGGGGGGAGTTTGTCCGTACGTGTACGTGCGGAGTTTTCCGTTAAACATTTGGTCAATTTTTCCATTGACGATTTGTTGTCCAAACAATTTATAGAATTCTTCCCGATGTTTGAATACATAACTTCCTTCTCGACTAACAGGGGACTCGTTGTAGCGCAAGAACACGTTCCAGTATTTGGGTGTTTTTAAAGAATCTACATGAAACGAGGGTGAGAAAATATTTTGTAATACGGAGTCTCTCTGGGTTCTTAAACCGGCAATATGAAGAGTTTCCAGATAGTTGATCAGGAATTCTGAAGATCGGTTCCCGTTGTCATACATTAATTTTTGTGCAGTCAGATTATTTTTCACGTCTAGACCTTGGCGTAGGCGGGCCATCATTTCGCCTGCGGTACATTTTCCTTCCATCCGGTGCATGACCCTACCATTCGCATCGCAGATTAGAAGTACGGGTTCCGTGTAAACCTCGTAAATCTTACTTAATCGTTTCTTTTCGGGGCCTTCGGTATAATCAACACTCACGAAACGTTCATTGATAAAATCTGCTATACTATCGATTGTGAATATTTTGTTTTTAATAAATAGACAAGGGGAACATCTTGGAGAGCCGAAATCCAATAATACATGTTTCTTTTGTTTTTTCGCTTTTTTTAGAATGTCCTGTAAAGGGATATTTTTGGGCAAATCCACTTGTCGGTTTTGTCCGTGTACTCCCGTTAGCAAAATAGTTGCTAACAGGAGTAAAAAATACTTTTTGATCATAACAACATTATTTTTGGAGTCGAATTCCATCTAGACAGAACCAGGCGGGAATCAAACTCTGCTGATTATTATCCCGATACGAACACTCTACATTGAAAACGACTTTATCAACAACCCCCAAGGATTGCAAATCGGCTTTTATCCAGTCTGAACGGAGAAAATTGAATGTTGGATTTGCCGGATCGGCTCCCTTGCGGCAGCACAAGTAAAATTCAACCGTTCCTGTGTGGGTATCTCCCAAGAAACCTTTAATGATCAGTTTAAAATAATCTCCGTCAAGGTTCAATGCCCGTTCCACTCCGGGTGCATAGGTTTGCCAAATACCCTTGGGTGCAGAAGGAACATTAGGATTAGCGATAGGAGTGGGGCCTGTATCTTTTCCATAATTCATTGCGAAATAGGCGTATGTCGTGTTTGCCACTAGAATATGCTCGACAATAGTAGCTTTATCCAGCGTGAAGTAAACATCATCATCTTTCACGCAGGCAACAGCGTACACTTCCGTTTGGTTGGGACGGGGCGTGTAAACGCTAAAACGATTAGAATCTAAGGCAGCATCAGTACCACTCCAAGTAAATGAACGATTACTTCGGCGGGAATACGCGAATCCGCTAAAAGTTCCGTCTGAATTCTTTTTCGTATTGAATGTTATTTCTCCGGATTTGAAACCGCCATCCGGAATGATATGAGTAAATTTTTCTAATTGTAATTCATTCAACGTAACATCATTGGGTTCTTTGACCAGTTTGTCATAGTCATCTTCACATGCCGTAAAGAGCATCGTGACACTTGCGAGTAAAATATAGATTAATTTTTTCATCACTTCAAGTTTTTAATTATCGAAACCGGGATTGGGTTTTATTTGACTGTTCACGTTGGTTTCCACGGCGGGGATTGGCCAACAATATTTATTTGTACTTACATCAGATACATCAGGCTTTAATGTTTTGAACCAAGGATTCCCGTCTTTTTCGAAACGCAGTGAAGCAAACCATTCGCTTCCGTTTTCTACAAATAATTCCAAACAATATTCTTTAAAGATAATGTCCATCAATTCATTGCGGGTTGCAGGTTCCGGGATTTGGGATAATACGGGATTGGTCCGGTTGTTTCGGAGTGTATTGATCGGAGCAAGAGCTTCTGCAATCGTAGCTCCTGTTCTGGCTCTTAATTCGGCTTGCATCAATAGTAATTCCGGGTAACGGAAATAATACGTGGTAAATTTGTCATTCATATCGGCACGTCCGCCTCTGGCAACTTTGGTTGGGCAGAAATATTGTTGTCCGTTAGCATTCAGGCGTCTGGCCCATCCCATTGTTACATCGTATCGGGGATCAGTCTCTAGCCATGAATTGAATTCTGGATAGAATGATTTCAGAGATGATGGTTCTTGACCGACCACCAGAAGATCACCCGTCTGTATGATGGTTTGCGTGTATGCGAATTCGGAATATGCCCGTCCGCTACCGTCTTCAAGATAACGAGCCCATAAAACTTCTTTTGAATCCCATGCTTCGTTATACATGTTTTTCATATCCGGGTCCATCTTGAAATCAGCTGGAAGAGTGGAAATCGTTTCATTCAATAGTGATAAAGCGTTTGCGTAGTCACTTTCCCAACCCCGGTTTAACAATAGTTTGACTTTCAACGCCTGTGCCAGTTGACGAGACAGGCGTTTGGAAGTTGTATAGTCTCCCAGATCCTTGATTGCTGTATCCAAGTCATCAAATATTTTTTGATAACTATCTTTTACACTCAAACGATCCCGATGTACGTTAACCATGTCGCTCAACTCTTCTCTATACAAAATCCCGTATGCATCATCTGTTTGAAAATGCCCGAAACACCATAACAAGTGTGCGTTTACCCATGCCCGGAAACAACGGGCTTCGGCGATCATTCGACTTTTTTCTTTTGTATCGGGGAATTTGTTATCTGCTAATGCTGAGATAGAAATGATGGCTGCATTTGCGGCATTCACACAGGCATACCATTGTTGCCAATAAGTAGCAATTCCACTGGTGGTGGAAGTATATGACATCGAATAGAATGTTGTTCCTCCCGCACGAGATACTCCTGCCTGAGAAGACAAGGCGCAAGCTAGGCTACCTCCGAAAAAGTCACTTCCGGAAGTACCACTTCCCAATGTTAATGAGGCATACATTCCATTGATAATGTTTTGTGCCCCGTCATAATCCACCACGGCATTTTCGAGGGTTTGTTTATGCACGGGCTCTTCTGTTAGGAAATCATCACAAGATGATAGGATGAATCCAAAGATCAAAATATATATGATTCTTTTCATGGTGCAGAATTTATTTGAATGTAAATTTAATACCAAGGCTATAGGTTCTCGCTGATGGATAAGTGCTGTAATCAACACCTTGCGCCACGGTTATTACGTCATTGGCGGTTGCAGATGTCGAGGTCGATCCGAAGTTCCCTTGCGGGTCAAAGCCCGGGTATTTCGTGATGGTGAACAAGTTGGATGCAGAGAAAGATAATTCCACGTTATTCACGAACGTTCCGGTAAACCATTTTGCTGGTAAGCGATAATTCAAGTTCAAAGAATTCATCCGTAAAAACGAGGCGTCGTGAATATACAGGTCACATAAAGCATTGGCCACGGTTCCTGCGTAGGCTAACCTTGGGAATAATGCATCGCCTCCTTTGAAATTGTAACTATCAAATATCGAGTTATACACATTGTAGGTCCCCACGCCGGATGTTTTCTCATATTGATAATACCACATTCTTTTCGCTCCGTACGAGTAAGTGAACACGGCGGTTGCGTATAAATTTTTCCAACTGAGAGAGAGGTTGAAACCTCCAAAGAATTTTGGATTGAAATTACCCAGTTTTACTTTGTCCTTTGCCGTGATCTTTCCATCTCCGTCTTGATCAATCAGGTATGCGTCACCCGGAGAATCATAACTTCCGAAATAATTTTCCTGCACTCCGGTAGATGACACCGGTTTCAGTGCGATAATTTCTTCTTGGGTTCGGAACAGCCGACCGGCGTATTGATAACCGTACCAGTCTCCGATGTGTCCGCCTTCAACCAAACGAACATATTCGTAATAGTAAGGCATTTTTAGCTCTTTCACGATCCCATCCAGTTTCTTTACTTTTCCGGAATTCGTGGCGATATTAAAGCCGATTTCAAAGTTCACTTTATCCGTCCGGATAACGTCACCCCGGATGTCAAATTCCCATCCGACATTGGCGATTGTTCCTACATTCTGGTTGACAGTCGTGTAGGATGAGTTTGCAGGCACGGAACCGTCATAAATCAGATTGTTGATTTGTTTATTGTAGTATCCGATTGTTCCGCGAAGGCGTTCGTTTAACAAACCGAAATCAAGACCCACGTCGACAGAGGTTGTTTCTTCCCATTGAAGGACCGGATTTCCCAAAGAAGTCGGCTTTGTTCCCGGTTGTCCGTCATAGGTTGCAGCTCCCATAAGGGAGATATAATCATAATTGCCTAAGTTCTGTGAACCGATTTTCCCGACAGAAGCCCGTAGTTTCAAATAAGGAATATATAATTTCAAGGGGGCCATAAATTCTTCTTCTGAGATCACCCAAGCGAGCGCTCCGGAAGGGAAATATCCCCAGCGCTTGTCCGGTCCGAACTTCGAGGAGCCGTCCGTACGGAAAGTAAAGGTTGCTAGGTAACGATTGTTGTATTTGTAATTCACACGAGCAATGGCTGATACGAGCGTGTTCCCGGCTTCATCACTATCTGCCCAGGAGTCAGCCCCACTACCTAGATTAATTAATACCTTTTCGTCTGGGAATTCTTCCGCACCACCGGAAAGCATTCTGGATTTGTATTTTTCGATTGAATGTCCGACCATGGCAACCAAATTGTGTTTGCCAAAAGTTTTCATCCAAGTCAGCGTGTTATCCCACACGTAGGTGTTGTTCTCACTATTACCTAAGTTGCGACTATTGTAGGCCGTGGCATATCCTCGTGTCCCTTTTTTCGAGAAAATGTCGGTTTGCGAATTCGTGTAATTGACCGTTCCGGTAGATTTGAATTTCAAACCGTCCAAAATTGTCCATTCCAGAAAGGCAGAACCGGAGAAAGTTAAACCTCGTCCATCGTTTCGGTTAGCCAGGGTTAAATGTGGGTTTTCGATCACCGTGCTTGTTGTTACCAGGTTAATACTTCCGTCTTCATTATATGCCGGGAAGTCTGGGCGGAATCGGATGATATTGTCAATAAGATTATCCTTGTTATTGGTTTTTCTGGACGATCCGGATAGATTGACGCCTAGTTTGACCTGTTTCCCGATTAATGTTTCAAAATTCAAACGCCCTGTTAACAGCTTGCTGCGTCCTCCCTTTACAACACCTTTTTGGTCATTATATCCGAAAGAGATAAAGTAGTTCGAGTTCTGTGTTCCACCTCGCACGGAAATGTCGCATTGTGTGGTCAAAGCATTCTGGGTCATTTCATCCCACCAGTCGGTATCTCCGTCCATGAAAGCATCGGGGAGTAATTCCAGCATACTGCCGTCCCATTGGCTCGTGTTCAATTGATTGAATTTGGATTCATTGAAAAAGAGTCGGGTATTGTAATCGAATCCGGCAATTTCAATGGATTGACGACCGACTGTCTCTACGAAACGCTTGTATTCTGCTGCATTCAAGGCGTTTAGCTTGTTTGAATTGATGGTCTGGATTCCGGCTCGGAGAGAAAGGTCCACGGTCGGCTGCATCCCTAGTTTACCCCTTTTCGTGGTCACGATGATGACACCGTTGGCGGCCCGGGAACCGTAGATTGCTGTTGCAGATACGTCTTTTAATATATCAATGCTTTCAATGTCTGATAAATTCAAGTTGAATAAAGCATTGGTTACGTCTCCTGTGGAACTTTGTGAATAATCGGGTACTCCGTCAATAACCCATAACGGTTGAGTGTTTCCGGTTAACGTTGAAATTCCTCGAATCATAACATTTACCGGGGAAGTGGGAGAGGCCGATTGAATCATGACGTTTACTCCGGGGGCCCGTCCTTGCAACATACTTTGCACGCTTGCTCCTGCCGGAGACATGGCAATATCCTTTTCCCCGAGTCGGGATACGGCTCCGGTAGCATCTTTTACTTTGGTGGTTCCATAACCGACGATAACCACCTCGTCAACGAAACTCACGCTATCTTTCAGTTGAATGATATTGAGTTTGTCGAAAACATTTGAGTTCAATGCGAACCGATATTTAGCATAACCGATGCTACTGATGACGAGTGTTTTCGCATCTTCCGGAACGTTGATTGAAAATTTGCCTTCCACGTCTGTAGCAACCCCTAAAGTCGTACCTTCTAAGATAACGGTGGCCCCGATAATAGGTTCTTTGTCTTTTTCCGAAATCACGCGTCCTTTCACGACCAGTTGTTTCTCCTCTTCAGCTTTTACCGTATTATTCTTACGTCTTAGCACCACGATACGATCTTCTTTTATCTGGTAAGCGAGGGGCGTGTTTTTAAATACAGCATCCAAAATTGTCACGATGTCCGCGTCTTTCAACGAGACGGTTATTTTAACACCTTCCTTATCCGTGTCGTTGTACACGAACGTGTAGTCCGTTGCCGATTCTAGGTACTCGATAACAAAATCAATCGAGGCGTTGTTGAAGTGAACATCCATCTTCTTGTTTTGACTCACTCCGTACGAGTAAGTGCAAAATGTCATGAAGATAAAAAGAGCAAATAGTTTTCCGAACATTCTCGGGTTAGGCCGAAAAAGTCTGAATCCCGCTTTGGGGATTGATGAATTTTTTTTCATGGTTATTGGTTTTTAAACGTACTAAAGTCTTTTTTTATTGTCTCTTTACATGTATAACAGAGTCTTGTTGTATAAAATCGATTTTTCCTGTAGCTTTTAATATTCCTAAAATAACATTACCGTTATCGTATTTTTTCATCTTTCCGGAGAAGATTAAGTCTTTTAATCTTTCTTCTTCGTACACGAATTTAACATCATACCAACGGGACAATTGTTTCAGGACCGTCTCCAAGCGAGTAGACTTGAAAATTAATCGTCCCTCTCTCCATGCCGTGAAGAGTTCCGTGTCTACCGTTTCAACTTGTGTTTCTCGTGTTGCTTTGTTGTAAGTGGCCTGTTCCCCGGGGTGTAGAATGGTCTTGTCGGATGATAATTGCACGGCACCTTCGACTAGAGTTGTTATAATTTCATGCTCGTCGGAATAATTCTGGATATTAAACTGAGTACCTAACACCGTTAAATCCAAATCCTTATTCCGAACGATAAATGGTTTTGTTTTATCTTTTCTGACATCGAAATAAGCCTCTCCGGAAACCAATTCGACTTGTCGCTTGTCCCCGGTAAAAACACGGGGGAATTTTAATTCTGTCTCTGAATTCATCCAGACACGTGTTCCGTCAGCTAACACAAGTTCGAACTCACCTCCTTTGGGTACATAAATTCGCAGGATTTCAGATGTTTCAAGCTGTTTTTTATGACGGGTACTATCTTTTATCGAATAGCATTGACCCGGCAGGGATATACGTACTTCCTGTTCGTTTTGTAGGATAGCCTTGGGAGAAATGGGTTCTAAGAATAACTCGACAATTTCGATCTTTTCTTCCGGCTTATCGGGGTATAGGAAATACACGCTGACACAGATAAAGCAAATGAATACGGCTGCATACCGTAAAAAATTGGTATATAACATTTTGCTTTTTCGGTAAGTCTTTTGTGAAATCTTTGTCCAAGCTCTTTGCTGGTTGAATAATAAAAATACCTCTTGTTCCGAGCGAATTCGTTCGTGATCCATGATTGTCCGGTACAAATCATCGTGATGTTTGTCCTCTTTCAACCAACGGGATAACTCCTCTTGCTGGTCGGGACTTACCTCCCCCGTGTAAGCTAGGAAAAGCAAATGGGCGATATGTTCACAATCTTTAGGTGTCATTGTTATCTCTTTTATAGTATAACAATCGACTCCTTCTAACGTACTATGCGGGATTTATTTTTTTGAAAATTATTTTGCACCAAGTGATATGAAAATGTAAAACAGGATTGTAAGATATTCATCCTTATATAGTTCCTTGAGAATTTTAAATCCTTTGACCTTCTGATTTTTTACCGTATTAATGGAAATGTTGAGGGCTTTGGCGATTTCGTCATTTTTCATTCCGGAAACAGACATATCGATAATTTTGCGGCATTCTGTGGGCAAGGACTCCAACCAGTGGTTTAATTTCTGGTCGAATTCGGCCATAATGATATAATCATCGTAAACGGCTTCATCTGTTTGGGCAACAAATTCTTTCAGTTTTGCTGCTTTCATTTGTTCATGTTTGGCATGATTCAGGCAAGCGTTACGTGCGGAGACAAAAAGAAAAGAACTGATTTTTTCGATACAATCAAATTTTTCCCGTCTGTTCCATAGAGCTACGAAAATGTCCTGCACAATATCGTCAACAGCATAAGGCGTGCGGATAAAATGGTAGGTATAGGAACACAAAATCTTATAATAGCGATCGAATATGACTTTGAAAGCCATAGGATCCCCTTCATTGAAAGATTTAATTAATGTTGTGTCCTTGATTGTTACCATGGGACAAATATAGGAAAAAATGTTTCACCTCTTAATCGTATTTTTCAAGATATAGGGATAAAGTATGTAAATGGATAGAAATACTTCTAAGGTTGATCATATAAAGACGATGTATTTAAAGTGGGGTGGATAAGATAAAAGTTTCCGATCTTCTCGTGATGGGTTTGTTGAATCCAGTTGGCGAGTGCCGGGGAACGTGTAACGTTCTTTTCTTTGACGAAAATCATGCAGTCGCCTTTCTGGTAGATATTAAATAAAGAATCTTCATTCGTGACCTTTATGGCCTCTTCCTTTAAATAAACGTCCATGTTTTCCCCGCTGCGGAATTTGTAATAGTAATAATGATCGATATTCTCTTCCTCGCATATATGATATGCTTCTTTCGCCATAGCGGTAAAACCGATGTATGGATTAATCCGGGGTAAGGCAAAGGCTCCCGTGAACAGGGTGGCTAGGATTCCCAGTGCGGCACAATTGATGGCCCGGTACATTTGTTTGCGATATAGTAAATAACAGGCTATTAAACTGAAGATAAACAATGTTATGATGGCGACATAAATAAATGGTGAGTCGGGAACATTAAATTTGTTGCGGATGAAAAATGCCACAATGGGAGCGATGGTAAGGGCTATCACGGGAATATATACGGAAAATGTGATCCATTTCTCCTTGATTTTCGGGAGCAACAGGATCGTCAAGTACGTGAAGAACGGGAACAGGGGTAGCATATAAATGTCCAGTTTTCCGCTGAACAGGGAAAGAATGACGAAAGTCGAGACGATTGCCGAGAGGAAAAGTTTTTCTTTATCTGTCGTGAGTAGTTTCTTTTTTATCGCGATAACGATTGTCGTGATGTACAGGATAGACCAGGGGGCCACGGAGTACCAGAACGTCACCCCGTAATACCAGAATGCTTTTTTGTGGTCGAACGAATCAATCGCTCGGTTTATAGTTTGATGGAAAAGAAGATTGTTCAAGTAAGTTGATCCTCCTTCGAGATAAATACCGAGAAACCATATGGCACAGAATCCCGATAAAATACCCCATTCCCGCCAGCCGAAATACCGGCAGAAGGAACGGATGTCTCTTTTCACCAGTAGAAAGACGAGCATGGTTATCAAGGGAACGATAAACCCGATGGGCCCTTTCGAAAAGATGGCCATGAAAATATAGAAGGGCAGCAAGAAACGGTCTCTCGGTTGTCCCTTGCCCGAATAACGTTTATAAAACGTGTACAGGGCAAGAAGAATAAACATACACATCAGCATATCCATGCGCAGGACAAGGCCCGAACCGATAAAAAATGCGCTTGTGAAGAGCATCAGCGAACCGTTCCATCTCAAGGATGTGGTGGTTTTTTCTTCAACCCATGTATTCATGATATAGACAGAAATCAGGGCGGGAATAATAGAAAAAAGTGAAAGACCAAACATATTATATTCTCCCCAGATCCATTTGCTCAACATGAGTAACCAGAAATAAAGGGGCGGTTTATCCGCGTAAAGTTCTCCTTGATGGTAGAAAGTAAAGAAATACCCGTCTCGCAGGGCCTCATCAACGATACTGAGGTATTTCAGTTCGTTGTTTGGAGTGAAATCCCGTAGGATCAACACGGGAATCACCAAAATAAGCAATATAAAATATCGTTCAATTTTCATGATTATAGTATGTAAATCCTTTTCGCGCAAAACACGTCCAAAATGTATACCAAAAATGTTTCTTTTTTGTTACATCCGGAGAAAAAATTCTTCCTGCATTATTTGAAGGATATGCTCTTGAAAATAGTTTTATTATTATAAATTTGCACTCTAATCTAAACGTGTACATAAGATTATGCAGAAAAACTATATTCATTATCTTTTTATTCTTATCGTTTGTTGGTTCGCCTTTTTCGTGAATAATGGTTCTGTTTATGAGGATATTATGGAGTCCCGTAATTTGGTCACGGCGCATGAAATGATTGAATATGACAACTGGTTGGTGCCTACCATGAACGGGGAACTGCGTTTGGAAAAACCCCCTCTTCCGACGTGGGTAGCCGCGGGAATCGAATATTTGCAACCGGATAATATATCTTTGCAGCGTGCTGCCGCCGGGATTATGGCCACGCTGATGGCTTTTTTCCTCTATTTCTTTGCTTCGGCTTTAAGTGGCAACAGGTTATTGGGATTGCTTTCCGCTCTGGTAATGGCGACCAGCTTTAATGTCATTATGGCAGGACGGGTGGCAACATGGGATATTTATTGCCATAGTTTTATGCTGGGAGCAATATTTTTCTTCTATAAAGGGATAAAGAGCGTGCGAACGAGTTGGGCTAATTTTGTTTGGGCCGGGATATTCTTGGGCTTGTCTTTCTTGGGTAAAGGGCCTGTGGCATTCTATGCGTTATTATTTCCTTTCTTGATCTCTTATATATGGATCTATCGTCCTTCTCTCAAGAGAAAAGGCTGGCCTATCGTGGTCATGTTGCTGTTATTTATAGTAATCAGCTTCTGGTGGCCGCTTTATCTGTATGTGTTCCATCGGGATACAGCCTTGTTCGTGCTGGCGAAAGAATCAACGGCTTGGATCGAGAGAAATGTACGTCCTTGGTATTACTACTGGTTGTTCTTTGCCGAGTCGGGAATCTGGGCTTTGTTCCTCTTGACCGGGTTATGCTGGCCGTGGTTAAAGAAGAAAATCAAAATGCGTAAGGAGTACACGTTTGCCGTTTTGTGGACTGTGGTTACTTTAGTGTTACTTTCTCTTTTCCCGGAGAAAAAAACTCGGTACTTGTTGCCGTTACTGATTCCGGCCGCGATGGTTGTGGCACATTATATCGTTTATATATTCACCGCCGCGAAGGAAAAAACGCTCACGACGAGTGATCGTGTCGTATTTCGTGTGAATGCTTTTATCCCGGCATTGATCGCTTTAGGAATGCCGGTTGCCGTCTATCTTCTATTTTACCGGGAAGGAGAAGTCGGGTTGACCCTTTTGATTATTGTTTCGATCCTGTTCCTTGTTGCCGCCTATTCAATTTTCGCGGGCGGGGTGAGGATAAAATCCATGAAAGTATTCACGGGAGTCGTGCTATTATTGATCCTTGTGGAAACCCTGTTGATGTCTCGTGTTGCCAATATGTTCAATAACACGGAGATCAAGAGTATCAAGGCCGTCCGTCAGATTGAAGAGTTACAACACGTACCTTTCTATTACCCGGCGGATGAGGAATTGAGAATCGAGCTGGTATACGAGGCTGGTCGCCGCATACTGCCTTGGGATATAAAAAGCGATACGACACTTTTGAATTCTTTGCCTGTCGTGTTGGTTTCCGGTAAACCAGCAACGGAAGTTCTGCCTGTCGGGATACAGGAGAAAGTAAATCTACGTTTGATAGATGTCTACGACAATAATAATCGTCCGAAATCAGATAAAAAGCGTTATTCTCCTAAATTTGTTCGTTACGTGACGATCTTGGAAAAGAAATAAAGTAAAAGAGCATTTTAAATAACTACCCCCACTAACTCCCCCTCACACAGGGGGAGAAATCGCTTGGTAATCAGCTCTCCCCCTGTGTAAGGGGGAGCTGGAGGGGGTAGTATGGTAAATACAGGCAGGACTTTTTAGGACAGTCCCTGCTTTTGTATGGGATGTTAAGGGAAAGTTGTTTTTCTGCAAATGAACCATTATGAACTTGATTTTTGAATGATATGCCCCTACCTTTGTATAAAAATTACAAGTTTTATTAAAATGAACATCATGTCAGGTAGAAAGAAGATCGGGTTTATACTAATAGCTTTGCTATATGCATGTTCTGGAGGATCCGGTAGTGGAGATCCGGAGCCAACGCCAGAGCCGACACCGGAGCCGGTACGGAAAGAAATTAAAATGCTTTTTGGCGTACAGGATATTGCAAGGGCAACAGATGCCACTTTCGAAGCTGGTGACAAGATTGGATTGTATGTTGTGAATTATGACGGGCAACAAGCTGGTGATTTGCAAAATACAGGGAATCACGTGAACAATATGCGTTTTGTTTACAATTCTTCTTGGACACCGGATCAGACCATATATTGGAAAGATGATGAAACGAAAGCGGATTTTTATGCTTACTATCCCTATTCTGGATCGGTAAGCGTGTCTGGCCATGTTTTTAACGTGAAAGCGGATCAGGCATCCGTGGATAATTACAAGGCGAGCGATTTCCTTTGGGGAAAGACCTCGGGGGTAAGCCCAACGGAACAGGCCGTTAATATCACGTTGAATCACGTTTTTAGTTGTGCGCAGGTAAAGGTGGAGCCGGGAAATGGTTTCACGCAAGCGGCATTGGATGAGGCTGCAATACAGGTAAAGTTTAATCATGTCCGGCTTGCGGCATCCATCAATCTGGCCACGGGAGAAGTTGAGGCTGTAAATGAAGAGCAAAGCATTATTTTGGGAAAGAATGACGGGTTGTACAGGGCGCTTGTTGTGCCACAAAGTATTAGTGAAACTGACTTATTGGTGGTTAACGTGAATGGAAAAGATTACACGTTGAAAAAAGGACATACTTTTGAGAAAAATAAAAGATATACTTTTACCGTGAAGGTGAATAAAACGAGTAATGGTATTAACGTCAATATCGGCCAATGGGACGATGATGGGGTGGATTATGGCGGGGTGGCAGAATAATCTAAAACAATATTTATGAGAAAAATAATTCTTCTGGTTGCAATGGTGTTATCGTTTGTGTGTTGGGCATGTTACGATAACGAAATAGCGGGTCCTGATGCCGGTCAGGCCTGCTTAATTTCACTTTCCGGGGAGATTGATCAAGTGACTTTATCCCGGGTAAATGATGGTGGTTTTTGTCATAATGATGTGATGGGAGTTTATATCGTGGACTACGAGGGAGGCTCTCCCGGGACTTTGTTGGATGAAGGGAACCGGGCAACAAATCTTCAATTCACGTTTGATGAAACCAATTATAAATGGAATTCGGCATACGATGTGTTCTGGAAGGATAGTAAGACTCCCATTGACGTGTATGGGTATTATCCGGTAGGGACTCCGGAAAGCGTGAATGCCTATGCCTTTGAAGTTCGAAAGGACCAGTCCAAGTTATCCGAGAACGGGGAGATGGGAGGATACGAGGCGAGTGATTTTCTTTGGGGGAAAGCGGAGAACGTGGCTCCGTTGACACCTGTCGTGCGGCTCTCGTTCCGTCATAAAATGAGTAATGCCCGGGTGACATTGCAGGAGGGAAAGGGTTTTAGTGAAGGGGAATGGACCAAGTTGGAAAAACAAGTGCTGGTCACGAACACGAAACGTGGGGCGCGGGTCGATTTGGCCACGGGTATTGTAACCGTTACAGGCGAAGTGGCGACAACAGGGACGATCCCTTATAAGCATGGGGATGAATTCCGGGCGATCGTCGTGCCGCAGGAGGTGGCTACCGGAGTGAAATTATTTAGTATAACTGTTGATGGGGTTGCGTACTCGTTTTCAAAGAATGAAACGTTTACTTACGTGCCTTCTAAAATGCATAATTTCACGATTCGGGTAGATAAAAAGGCCAATGAGGGGAAATATGAGTTTGTATTGGTTAGTGAATCTATCACGGCTTGGGAAGTTGATCTGGCATCACATGATGCGACTGCTAGGGAGTATATCGTGATTGAGTCCGAGGCTGGTAAATTGAAAGAGTGTATCACGGCTGCCAAGAAAGATTTTAGGAATTTGCAGAACTTGAAAATAACGGGCGAGATTAATGCTTTGGATTTTTACTTCATGAGGGATTCAATGGATCGGTTGCAAGCGCTGAATTTGAAGGAGGTAAAGATCGTAAAAGGAGGAATGGATGATAATGGACGGCCTGCTAGAGGAGATGTAATACCTACTCATGCTTTGCACACTAAATCTTCATTACAAAGCGTGATTTTGCCAGATCAATTACAGGAAATTGATTATGCTGCTTTTTGTGAGTGTAAGTCATTGATGGGATCATTAATTATACCGGAAGGTGTTGTGAAGATTGAAGAACTTGCTTTTGGGCGGTGTTCAGGACTTCGAGGGCTTTTGACTTTACCTTCTACATTAGAGTATATCGGAGCTGCCGCCTTCGAAACATGTGCTTTTATAGGTGAATTAAAATTACCAGATAAATTAAAATATATTGGTACTCAGGCTTTTTATTCCTGTAAAAATTTTACAGGAACATTGATGCTTCCAGAAAGTCTTCAGTATATAGGTGCTTCTGCATTTCATCATTGTAGTGGAATAACAGGGAGTCTAAAAATTCCTCAAGGGATAACAGAAATCTCATCTTTTGCTTTTTATGGTGGAGGTTTTGATGGGGCATTGATAATGCATGATGGAATCATAGCAATAGGAGAAAGGGCTTTTGGTCTTTGTAAATTTAAAGGAGAATTGAATTTACCATCAAAAATATTTATACTTGAAGATGAGGTTTTTATTAATTGTAATTTTTCAGGTAATTTAAAATTACCACAAAATTTGCGAAGTATAGGTATGAGTGTTTTTGAAAACAATGTGCGATTAAGTGGTATATTAGAGTTTCCCCCGAGTGTTACAAGTATTAGCGCAGGTGCATTTGCTAGATGTGGATTTGAAGAAATTATATTTCCTGAAAATTTAGAATATATAGGATATATAGATTCCTATCCAGGAGGGGCTTTCGCTAATTGTTTCAACGTGGGGCGTATTGTTTGCAAGGGGACGATTCCTGCTGATGTGGTGGATTCTAGAGCATTTGAAGGTGTTCCGAAGGATAATTTTACGCTTGAAGTTCCCGAATCAGTCGTTGAACAATATCGTGCTGCGCCCGGGTGGCGAGAATTTAAGAGAATAGCTGCACATAGAGAATTAATATGTCGTCCGACTATTGTGAAAGCTTTGAATGGGAAGTCTGAGCGTAAATTAATTTTGGATGCAGAAGGAGAATGGGAAGTAGAAAGTAAACCGGAATGGTGTACTTTATCTGCGATGAGTGGGAATAAGAAAACGGAATTGACCCTTACGTTAGAGTCCGGTACAAGTTATCGGGAGGGGGAGATTATTTTTAGGCTAAAGGATTATGATTATACAACATCTTGTCGTGTTTATCAATATGGCTTTGAGTATGCTGATGATGAAGTGCTTGTTTTACAAAACCATAAAGTGGGACAAGGGATTAATTTAATCTTTTTAGGTGATGGTTACGATGCGGAAGATATCTCAAGAGGTGATTATTTGCAGGTAATGAATGAACAAATGGAACGTTTTTTTGCTATCGAGCCTTATCGGACGTATCGTGATTATTTCGATGTTTATACGGCTATTGCAGTTTCTCCGGAAAATGGGATAGGAGGTGTAAATACTATTCGAGATACAAAATTTGGAACAACTTTTACAAATGATGTCGGATTATTAGGTGAATACGATGAAATTTTTGCCTATGTGATGAAGATTCCTTCCGTGAATGAAAGTAATTTGAGTCAGTCGTTGATTGTAATAACTCCTAATACAACAGATTATGGGGGTATTACACAAATGTGGGAAGATGGAAGTGCAATTGCTTTTTGTCCTTTAAGTGGAGACAATTATCCTTACGATGCTAGGGGAATCGTACAACATGAGGCGGGAGGACATGGTTTTGGAAAATTGGGGGACGAATATATTTATTACAATAGTTTTATTGATGATTGTCTTTGTTTGGGTGCATTTAAGTGGGGAAAAGCATTAGGATGGTACGAGAACCTTTCTCTTACCGGGAAAATGCATGAGGTGCCTTGGGCTCATTTTATATTTGATGATCGTTATAGTGATGTGGTGGATATTTATGAAGGAGGATTTACGCATACCCGAGGTGTTTTTCGGTCGGAACAAAATAGTTGTATGAATAACAATATCCAGTATCATAGTGCCATTAGCCGGGAGGCCATCGTGAAACGTATCATGCTTTACGCCGGAGAAACGTATTCTTTCGATGAGTTTGTGAAGAATGATAAGCGGGGGTCGGATAATTTATCACGTTCCACTCGGGACATGGACTTTGGTACGAAAGCTCTTGGAAATCAATATCCACCCGTGATTCACAAGGGACGTCCTTCAATTTTGAAATGATGGTTTGACTAAATTAGAGAAGATATGAAATACATAAAAATAACTTGCTGTGTAATTCTTTTATACATTCTACTGATTCCATGCGGGTGTAGTGAGACCGACCAAGTGCAAGAATCGGATGAAATGTTGATCACGTTTGATATGCAACATCCGGCGTTGGCAAGGGCCACGACGAGTGCTTTTGAAAAACAGGATCAGATTGGAGTATACATGACCGGACACGGGATTCCTTTAGAGGTTGCCGGAAATTTTCTGAATAATGAGCTACTGACCTTTGACGGGACAAAGTGGAATCCCGCCAGAAAGTTATATTGGGATGAGGGTTCTTTTGATGTTTTCGCTTATTACCCGTACATTCCCTCTCTTACGGGTGTAGACGATCTGCCCTTTTCCGTGGCATTGGACCAGTCGGCTACTTCAACCGATTCCGGTTTGGATGGCTACGAGGCGAGTGATTTTCTTTGGGCCACGGATCAGAACGTCACGGCAAGCGATTCTCCGGTCTCCTTGTCATTCAAGCACCGGATGAGTAAAATGGTTGTGCGTCTGATGAAAGGTAAAGATTATGATGGTGATATTCCGGAAGATGCCGAGGTATACATCCATAATACGGTACCTTCTGCCACGATCGACTTGAGCGTGGGAATTGTTACCCGGAACACTCACGGAACAGCACAGACGATTAAGGCGAAAAAAGTTGACAAGACACAATATACGGCCATTGTGGTACCCCAACGATTAACCAATCAAGTTCCTTTAGTTGAAGTGGTGATGAAAGGAGTGTCCTACATGGTGGAAAGCAAATTTGTCTTTAAACCCGGCATCCAGCATATGTTATCCGTCACGATCTCGAAGAATCCGGAACAGGTGAAAATCGAAATCGGTGGAGAAATCGAGGATTGGGAGGATTAGATTGGCTATTTTTCTTACTTTTGTAAGATAATTAACTGGCAAAAGAGATGGATAGCAAGGAATTACAACAGATAGTAGCATGTGGGGAAACGAGTACGGTCCAATTTAAGGAACATTTTTCTAATCAAGACAGTATTGCTGCTGAAATGGTGGCCATGTCTAATGCTTGTGGGGGAATGATTTTATTTGGAATAAAAGACAAGACGGGAGAAATCACGGGTTTGCCTTACCCGGAAATTCAGCAAATTAATTCGATGTTGGCAAATATTGCTACTAATCTGTTGCGTCCGGTTATTTACATACAAACGGAAACGGTCATTATTGACGAGCATTCCGTTCTTGTTGTTCGTATTGCAGAGGGAGATAATAAACCTTACAAGGATTTGCATGGGGTAATTTGGACGAAACAGGGGGCTGATAAGCGTAAGGTCATGGAGAATAGTGAAATCATTCGATTGTTTCAATGTTCCGGGATGCTTTATGCTGACGAGCAACCGATTCCTTTCACTTCCGAAAAAGATGTAAACGGGAGTATATTGGATGAGTTTATCCGTAAAGAATATGGACGGGAGAAAGAGTCTTTTGGTGTTCCTTATACGGAACTTTTGCAGAATCTAAATATTCTGAGAGGAGATAAGATAACTTTAGCCGGATTATTGTTTTTTGGTAAAAATCCTCAACAATTTCGTCCGACTTTTATGATAAAAGCGGTTTCTTTTTTTGGTAACAATATTGCAGGAGTTAATTATAGAGATAGTAAGGATATAACCGGGACCTTACCTGAACTATTTGAAAAAGGGATGTCTTTCTTGAAAGCAAATCTTCATAGTGTTCAAGCCGGACAAGGATTTAATTCAATCGGGCAACTTGAGATTTCGGAGATCGCGTTAGAGGAATTACTTCAGAATGCTCTTGTACATCGTGATTATACCAGAAACGCTCCGGTGCGGTTACTCATATTTGATAATCGTGTTGAAATAATCAGTCCGGGTTGTCTTCCGGATGGATTAACGGTAGAAAGTATTAAACTGGGAACCGCCGTTGTGCGTAATCCATTCATCGCTAGTTTCTGTGCTAAAATCATGCCTTATCGCGGACTTGGTTCGGGGATTATTCGAGCGTTAAAAGAAGAACCGGATTTGGAATTTATGAATGATCCCGAAAGGATGCAATTTACTTCTGTTATCGGTCGGGTTTATGATGATAAGATAAATGATACTACAAATGGTAGTGAGGGGATAAATGATCATATAAACGTTGATGAGGGTGCAAATGATCATATAAATGATCATATAAACGTTGATGAGGGGATAAATGATCATATAAATGGTCGTGAGGGAATAAATGAGATTGCAGCTTTGATTCTTGCTTTTTTAGAAAAGAATCCGGGGGCAAAAGGAGGAGAAATTATGTTATTCCTTCAAAAAGGAAGAGCAACGATCGTGCGTTATTTGAGATCATTGAAAGAGAAAGGATTAATTGAATATAGAGGTTCGCGTAAAACGGGAGGATATTTCAAAAAATAGGAACGTGTGTTTATGAGAAATATTATTTTTCTATTTGCACTAATATACGTGTGTGTCTCCTGTGAGAAAAAGCGGGTGGAAATAAATGGTTTTCCCGTGAAAATTCTTCATGGAGACTCTTCTTTCGGGATCATTACGCCCGATGGGAACGTGCTGATAGATTCTTTATTTTCTGATAAGCCTTCCACAGTTGTAAATCAAGTGTGCGTTCTTCCCTGTGGGAATGAAATGTTCCGGTTGTGTGATATTTCAAAAGTTCCGATGACAACAAGTTCCCGGCGTTTTATCCAAGTGGGAAACTTTATAGAGGACGTAACCATTGCCCAAGAAGAAAAGGAAGGTCCTTTCATTTTAATCAATAAATCGAGTGAGAACATTGCGGTAATAGATTCCTACCGGGGAGTACCCGTTCGGGTGATGCATAATTTTAGAGATGGCCTTGCTCTGGCTTATACCGGAAATCAAAAATATGGCTACGTGAATACCCGTGGCGAATGGGTTATTGCCCCTGAGTATGATTTTGCCTGTGATTTTTCCGAGGGGATGGCCTTGGTCGGGATGGCAGACAGGGAGGGGCGAATCGCCTACGAGGTCATCGACAAGGAGGGACAGAACGTTTTTCCCGTGATGTTAACGAATTGTCGCTTACAGGGGGTGTTTTCTTGTGGTTTACTCGTGTACAAAGATTTGCGGCAACACTATTGTGCTTGTTTGGATAAAAAAGGGAAAACCGTGTTGTATCTTCCCGCCGAGATACAGGAAATGACCGAATTCCGTCACGATGTGGCATTCTGTTTAACTCGAAATGGAATCGGGGTGGTTGATAAGGCCGGGAAAATGATCGTTCCTGCCGACTATGATGATGGAGAATTTATAAATCCGGAACGACTGGCATTAAAGAGTAAAGAGAAATGGGCCCTGTTTGATTTTAAAGGGAACCGTGTGACTCCCTTTATCTATGATAAAATATATTCGTGGAGTCACGCGAACTGTGTTTTTGTTCATCAAGACAGCGTGGATCTCTTGATTGACGAGACTGGAAAGACCGTCAGCACGGCATATCCTTTTGAACTGGACTGGCAATCTTTGGAAACAACTTCTCCCGTTGTACAGTTTTTTTATCGTTACCCGCTCCCGGAGACGGTCGAAGTGCCGGAACCGGAAAACACGATACTGCCAGCGAAGAAACTTTCTTTGCCCCGGAAAGAAAGAATTCAGGCAATAGATACTGCCAGCCCGTTTTATCAAGAGGCGCAAAAGGTCCTGAAAAACGGATTCTCGGAGACAGATTCGGAAAATCGGAGAGTGATCCTAAACTACATGGAGCATTTCCGGATGTCGTACGAGACGAAAGATATTGATTTCTTGGAGCAACTTTTTAGCGAGAAAGCGTTAATCATTGTTGGTACCGTGGTGAAACAATTGCCACAGGAAGGCCACTATCTTCCAGCCGATCAGATCCGGTACAATATAAAAACAAAACAACAATATCTGGATCGTTTGCGTCGGATATTCAAGGCAAATAAGAAAATAGAGGTTCGTTATTCTGATTTTCTGATCCGGAGACATCCCACCCGACCGGGAATTTATGGCGTCTCCGTTCGTCAGGCTTACTCTTCGGACTTGTACTCGGACGAGGGGTATTTATTCCTGTTATGGGATTTTTCTGACGAGACGGCACCTAAAATTCACGTGCGTACGTGGCAGCCCCGGAGAATAGATGATCAGACGTTGTTGCCGGAACGGGATATTATTCACTTGGGAAGTTTTAATTTTGAATGATGAAAAAAATCTTATGCACGATCATACTCTTATGGCTACTTGTGCCGGGATGGGCTCAAGAGTTTAA
>OGOU01000812.1_pt1 | contig 25966 bp, 17 predicted proteins | sample 1552721 | NCBI WGS metagenome assembly OGOU01 (sample SAMEA2580176, study PRJEB22360) | human gut metagenome | biome: human gut; feature: human-associated habitat; material: faeces | place: Denmark | collected 2008/2010
GTGCCTGTGGTTGGATGTCTGACCGTTGCTGCGGGCATTTTGGCTCGCAGCGAGGGAGACAATATGTAATGACCCCCAAGTTTGTAGGATCGTGGATTTACCTGTATACTATGAATTGGAAACTAACAATGGTAACAGGGATTACCGCATACAAATTGGAGGTCATTATATGAATTATAACACAGTTTACGTAGGAATGGACGTTCATAAGGAAAGTTTTACTCTTTGTTCTTGCAAATATGAAGATGAAAAGGCATCTCATTACCAGAGAACACCAGCCAGTTACAAGAATGTATTAAGATATCTTGCATTTCTTCGCACTATATATGGAGAGGATACAAGATTTGTGTGTGGCTACGAAGCAGGATGCCTTGGGTATTCTTTGTATCATCAATTGGAAAATTTTAATGTGGAATGTGTGATCCTTGCACCAACTACAATGCTCGAACAACGAAGCAAAAGACGGATCAAAACAGACAAAAGAGATGCGGAGATCATTGCCAGATCCTTGGCACAGCACAATTACAGTCCGGTACATATTCCAACGGAAACAGATAATCAGACAAAAGAATTCATCCGTATGCGTGATGATCATAAAGCGGAATTGAAAAAGATCAAACAACAGATCCTTTCTTTCTGTTTACGTCAGGGTTATCAGTATGATGGAAGTGGTAACTGGACAGCAAAACATGTGAAATGGCTGAGATCATTAAAACCAGCAGGGCTTTACAAAGAGATCCTGGATGAATATCTGCTGACTTATACAATTCTGACAGATAAACTGAACCGTTTGGATCAGAGGATTGAAGAACTAGCATCCAAAGAAGAGTATAAAGAATCTGTCAGTAAGTTAACCTGTTTTCTAGGAATCAAGACACATACTGCGTTATCTGTAATTGTTGAAGTTGGAGACTTTCAGCGTTTTGTATCTGCACGAAAGTTTGCAGGGTATCTTGGATTGGTACCTGGACAGCATTCCAGTGGCGATGACAGAAACGGACTTGGCATTACAAAAGCAGGGAACACCCATGTACGCAGACTGTTGGTAGAATCCGCACAAAGTTATACCCGTGGAAAGATCGGATATAAATCAAGAGTCTTAAGATCACGACAGGCGGGAAATTCACCGCAGGTAATCAATTATGCAGACAGGGCAAATGAGCGTCTGAGACGGCGCTATTATAAGATGGTTCTGAAAGATGGCAAGAAATATAATATTGCAAAAACAGCAATTGCGAGAGAGCTTGCTTGTTTCATATGGGGAATGATGACAGATAATATTTACTAATATAAATATAACACATCGATCACCATATCAAGACCAAGCCGCCAAAGGCGGTACTGTGTAGTCTTGACATACTGATCGATGTGCTATAAATGATAATCAAGATGATGTAAGCCGGTCTCTGCCGCATACATCATCCAGCCTGTAATTAAAGTTGCAACTGAAGGCATCCCGAAAGAGTTTCGAACATGTTTAGGTTTGAACTATCTACGAGGAAACTCTGTTGGCACAGTAATATCTGTGATCCACGTGAGGGAGACAGCTAGAGTTCGCGGCGGACCATTGACCTGTTGGTAACCAATCCACGTATATCAGAGTGGCCAATGCCGGGAACTGATACATCGGAACTCTTTCTGGATATCTTCAGAAACAATAAAATAAAAATTTGTTGTGATTTCTGTTAATTTACTATTGACAAAGGTCATTACATATCAGTTTCCAAAGGAACAGGCGCGGATCAGCGATTTGTAAAAAACGCTTTCAAAAATGCGGAGTGTCATCCTTTTTTCTTATAAATAGTTCTTCTTATCTTCTTTCTGACTCATACATGCAACACTATTACAATCAAAACTTGTCATGAAATAATACTGACAACTAAAATCAAAAAAGTGTTAGAAACCTAGTATTTATGCAGGTTATAAGGATTTGTGTGAACAGATGTTCTGATACCGTTTGATACCCTAAAACACATAGAAAGGAGAAAATCCTGTATGTGCGATACTTTTTGCTAAAAATCTTGATACCCTAAGCTGATACCTTAAAAAATCACTTTCGAGTGGTTTATTTTTTTACGTTTTTATGGTTATACTAAAGTATTCTTACAACACAATCAAAAGAATATTTTCGCATACTCATAAATCAAAACTCTCTTTACACCAAACACACGTTCGTGCTATAATACTCAAGAGGTGAAATAAAATGTACAATACAACAAACATTCCAAAAGCTACCAAGAGAGTAAACATATCAGGAGACACACCACCTGACATTTGGATGTCTATGTTAGATTCTTATGGTAAGCTTCAAAAATTCCACATCAGAGAACTACTTCTACAGGGTACTAGAAAAGAAACCAACTCAGCAAGGCAAGAACGTGAAGTAGAATATTATAAAAGCAGAATAGAAGTGTTAGGACGATTCAACATCTCTACTAAAACAAAAATACTAAAATACATTCCATCATCTGGCACATGGTATCTCTGCGGAGAATATGCAGACTTATTACGATCACAGAGTTACTTGAACAGATAAGGAGATACACAATGAGAATATACGAATATAACGAAAGCACTCAGACGCTTAATACAGAGTGCGGATTGTTCCACATAGGTGACACAGTACAACTTACAGAAATCGACTCTCAGACGCCTGTGAAAACAGTCTTATATGGAGCTAGAATTGATTCTACAGAATATATCCTTTCATTCTTTGACGAGAAGTGTGGGCTTCCTTTATACTTGTCTGAGCATGAAATAGATGATATGTGTAGAGTAGAAAAATCGTAAAAAATAGGGTACACCAGAAATTGATCTGATGTACCCTTAATTTTTTATTCTTATTGTAATAAATTCCCTTGCAACAAATGATGAACACATTCTGGAATCTCTTTGTTTTCATTCTTTACCAGAAGAGTTGTATACTTTCCAAGGCTTGCGTCTTTTTGAAAAATGAAGTCAACTTCTCCATAATCATCACCATTTTTCGTTGAATTTCTTCCTGCTCGTAACGACATTGGCAAGAAGTATTCATTAATTTTTTCTCCATTAGAATCTCTGTTCTCTGTTAAGCACAAAGTAAACTCTAAGTTCGATATGCCAACTTTATAAACAACACTGGCTGTTTCCATATTCCTAAGAATACGAACCTTCGTGTTTGTTAATTCATATAATCTTTTGAGACATGATAGTTTCTTTTTAGAGACTTCAAAAGGATGTCTTGGAGAGAAATAAAACTGTTGTGTAGTTAATGTTTTTTCTCTGGCATTTTTATAAAATTTTTTTGCAAACAATCTAGTTTCTACGCCAGCAAGATGCAAAAATCTATTGACTGGGAACATCACTTCAAAATATTCATTTCCATATACATATAAAAATGCTTGGCCAGCTAGGTATTGTTCATACATGGACGCTGCCTCTATAATATCTTGTCGTATTTTATTTTTCTTTTGTGTTTTTGATGCCATATTTACCTCATACGTAAAAAAGAGTGGGACAGAAGCCACACTCTTCGATAATTCTTTATTAGAGTTTTCTGCTGGTTGTCAGCCGTGATATCCAGTTAAAATATCTTTTCGTTGCAGAAATCCTTAAGTCCCCTGCATGGACTACGACTTTACTCCTAGTCGCAAGACGTGATATCCAGTTAAAATATCTTTTCGTTGTGGAAAATTACCCTGCTCCACTTGCAGCACAACTTTTAACGATGCTCTTTCATCGAGAATATTACTATTCCTACTTTCATTATACACAAATTCAAAACAAATACAACACTTTTTGATAAAAAAATAGAGGCAGAGCCTAGTTTATTCTGCTCATATTTACCCTCTCCGCAGCAGAGAGTAACAATTCTTTATCGCTGACAAAGAAAACTAATAAAGAAAATACCGACTAATTGCCAAATTAATCATAACTGTTTCTTGTGTCTTTTCATATCCCTTAGCATTTCTTTGTATAAGACAGTTTAATCCAACCATCTTTAGTTTTACCCCAACCATTCTTAACAGCTTTGATTGTAACTGTTGTGCCTTTCTTATAAGCGTCTCTGACAATAGCAGCCGTTGTAGATGGAGACTTACGTACATTAAGAGCAGAAGCAGTTACTTTTACTTTGTATGATTTAAACTTAGAAGATGCTTTTGGTTTTACTACTGTAGAACCAGAAATGTCTGCTTTGAATTTAGCAAACCCTTTGCTATGGGGAGAAGCCCAAGGTTCGGGACAGCACTTTCCCGCCACCCTGTAGTGATCCGTAATGCGTGAAACAGGAACACCATATTTTTTCATGTAATATTTTGTCAGCTCAACAGTTTGCTTGTATACATTATCTGGTATTTTACCAACGGAATTACACATCTCGATATTTAAGCTGTTAGCATTTGTACATTTACCCCAATCAACAGCATACTTTCTTTCATATAATTTACCAACGCTCCATGCTATATTAGACAATGGAACAGATTTATATACATATTTACCGCCATCAACAAATACATGTGCGCTTGCATGTCTATTTGGAGATTGGAAGTATTTGCAGTTTGCTTCACTGGTATCTCCTTTGTTGCCTGTGTAATGAATTACAATCCATTTAATATTTTTTAAGCTTCTCTTGGCACCATAGTTGTCAGAGTTGCATTTTAAAGTTTTAAATTTTAATGCCATAATATCAGGCTCCTTTCTTTTTCTTTTCTATATAACAATTATTAGGTTCATAATTTTTATCCATATCTTTACGACATATTCTGTCGCCATCCTCAAATCCATTGTCTAATGCCCATTTCTGAAAAGCTCCAAAATCATATAGCCATTCCTCACAAATAGAGATTCCTTTGCCACCATATACGTGATACCGAGGTCTATTTGGATTTGTACAATTTGACTTCATAGTTCCCCACTTAGAATAAAGTTTGTTACCAGAATGAGATTGTCCATGCTGAATGGGTTTACAACTTTCACATTCCCCACATGTATGTCTTGAATTTTTCTGTAAAGTTACTCTTAAGCGTGATACGATATTTCCACAATCGCATTTGCATATCCATCGTGTCCCTTGCTCGCTACATGCAGAAGACTCGTCATATTTCAGCACTGTTAATTTTCCAAAACGTTGACCTGTTAAATCAATAAATGTAGGACTTTTAAACCCAGATAATCCTAAGCTCCCTTCTCCGCCAGCAGACAAATTATATCCAAAGTGGTAATCATTGCTTTTCAACTCTTTGATAAGTGTCTTTTCCATTTCACAAGCTTCATCCTTGGTAAGATTCTCTGCTATCACTTCATGATCAAAATTGTCCCATCCGTACTTTTGAATAGCTCTATAGAAATGATCGTTTTTAATATATCCACGTCCGTTTCGCCATCTTTGTCTTACATCCCTACTTGTTATCCCAACATACATCTTTCCACTAGGACTGGTATGTACATAAACTTTCCACTTAGTTTCATCACGGAAATCAACATTTGTATCCCAAAAATTATCCTCGATAATATTTCCTCCAATCTAAAAAGAGCAGTCACCATAACAGCAACTGCTCAATAACTAATTATTCAATTACTAATTACTCACTTAGCAAATTATCCAACAATGTCGTCAGATTCTTTACCTTCAGTAACATCATCTAATTCTTTTTCAAATAAATCCTTATCAACTTTTACGATCACGTCTTTTTGACCAATCTTATTCTTGATTTCCTCAGCCTCTTCAAGAGTTAATCTACCGTCTCTCAGAGCGTAAGCAATTTCATCTGCAAACTGAGCTGTCCATGTAAAACTATGATTTTTCCAATCTCCATACAGAGATGTTCCAACTACAAAAGCAATACCAACTACTTGGTTAATTACATCTTCATGTACATCAATTACTGGTTTACCTGCCGCAGTTAATCCCATATTGATCCAAGCTAACACCTGTAAAATCAGGCTCACAACAGTATGTGGTTTAACTTCACTCCAATTAATACTTGCCAAAAATTCTTTAAATTTGTTCATAATGCAATCCTCCTTTGCAATAAAAAAGACCTACAAGAATGACTCTTCATCCTTAATAGGCAATGCTTTAATTTCTTTGTACATTTTTTCTCCAACGCCATTTTGATGTAATTGGTCATGGTATACCTTATAAATAGCATTGATGTTTTCAAGCCCCGTAGGGGAAATACAACCTTTTTGCTTGTAATACCTGTGGGCTTGTTTGATTCTGTCTCTTAACATTGCAGCAACACCTTCAGATAAAACAACGTCTATTACGCATGCATCATCTAATTTTTTAGCCAGTTCAGCGGTATGTGCAAATAGTCGTTCCATGCCTACCTTTTGGTCTGTTAATAATGCGGCTTGCTCTCTCATCATGTCTTTGATAACTTGAATATCTTTATTCTGATTGCTCAAAATCTGTGTTAGTTTATCCAAAGTTTCTGTATGCTTATCGATCATTAAGCGTTGTTGTTCAATCACTTCTTTTTGATGTTTCTTTTCTAATGAGGAACGTGTCTCAAAACCAAACTTTTCGTTTAATTTGGAAGTGACATCAAAAATTTTATCTGCAAACAAAAGAACCGCAAAGACAAACACTATCAATGCAGCCCCATGTTGAGATAAAAAATTAATTATAATATTCCAATTTTCTATCATGTAATTACCTCGATTATTTTATAAAAATCACTCCTTTAAGTCTTTACCAAACATATTCTGGTTTTTCTTCTCCAAATAATAAATATCTCAACCAATCATCAACAACGATGCATACTGCACTCAGTAGAATCCATAAGATTGTATAAGGTAAGCAAATCTGCCCACACAGATTAAAAGGCATCTGAGAATAGTCCCAAATACCTAAACCTAACCATAAATTTAAAATACAGCCTGCTATGAATTCCATTACAGTAACAATCAATCCTCCGAGAACCATCTGCTCACGAAAGGGCATAAGATGGTAGAAGAAGCGACTGTTATTAATTAATCCGATATCAATAAAGCAAGTACCACCTAACACTCCCATTGTCCAATGTGTGTATCCTCGCCAGATGATTTCAATTCCACAATAAGCAAATGCTCCAATAAGGAATAAGATAAGATATTTACATGATTTCTTTACATGTAGCATTTATTCACCTTCTTTTTGATCTTCGTTCTCACTTTCATCTTTACAAATAAGCTGTAAAATCATGATGTCTCCCTCAAGAATTCCTTGACAATTCTCAATAACATCACAAACTTCGCTAAAAGTCATTCTCATCTTATGGAACTCAACCCCTGAGTTTTCCATGCTTAAAGGATTAAACTCTGCTAAGAATTTCTGTCCGTTCTCTGTGCTATTGATCTGGGCATCAGTAGTGATATCATATTTCTGTAAGAGTTTGCGTTTTTCTTCAAAATATTCCTTCAGCTCTTCTTGAATCTTTCTAATATTCTTGGCAAGCCCAGCACTTAAAGTACATGGTACTAATTCACTGTTTTTCATAAGGAATGCATAAATTGTATTTAACTGTCCTAAGATCATATCTGCCTGCATATTTGTCATTTCCATATTAATTTTCTCCTTTTCTCTGTTAAACTAATTATTCTTCAGTCGTAACTGAATCTTTTCCTATTTCATCTGTCTTATCAGTCGTAACTGAATCCGTTCCCTCTGAAGGAGTAGTAGGTTCTGTTGACTGCACAGGAATTACTTCATATTTAATTTCAATTTTGTCCAATTCTTCTTTGCTAGTAGAACTGAAAATTTGCGCTTTGGTTACATTCATCTGTTGGAAATAAGGATAGATAAATGCTTTGATCATTGCTGTTAATTGCACAAATTCCTCAGCAGTGAATGTTTCACACGCACTCTTCTTACTATGCCATTCAAGAGTTACTTGCTGACCAGCAGTAGTAAGAGCTTGATATTGCATAAAGTTCAGAGCCATTTCATTCTGATCTTCTTCAGATACTCCATAAGGCTTACCATTGAATTCTACACTCTGACTTGCTAAGAACTCAGCGAGAGCAGCTTTGTTTTTCTCCTGTAAATAGTTCTTGTACTCGTCAAGAGTCAAGGTATTAATATCAACCACCTGATTGACTTTTTCATCAAGTCGTTGTACCTGTTCTACAATATTTGCTCTTGTAAGAGATACGATCAGCGCATCTTCCCATTCTCCATTTGTGTTGTTATATAATCCTTGCTGTAAAGAGATTTCTTTATAATTGTTAAAACATGTATAGGTTGCAATCTGCGCATCATCTCTGTAGATATCTAATGTTTTAAAGTTTGTAAATGCTGATTTAACCGTTTTTAGATCATCTGTGCAAACGGCAAGTTTACATTCCATATCAAAAGTCATAGAATTAAACTGCATAAGATTAAATACTTTGTCGTCAGAGCTATCTAATTTAACTGTGTATACCATATGTATTTCACCTTTCTTTCTGTTTTTGAGCATACAAAAAGAGCAGTCCGAAAACTGCTCTATGTACGATCAAATTTATGTTTTATTTAGTTGTTTTTATCCGTTCTTAAAGTCCAAGCTTTGCTTCGATTGCTTGTAATCGAACTTCTAGGTCGGCTTTTTCTTGTTTGACTTTGGTAAGTTCTCTTCGTGTCTTTTGAATCATATGGGTATTTAATGCAATAAATTCTGTATAAGAAACACCATATTCCGTTTCAATATCGACCTCAACATCTTTGCCAAAACGCTTTTCAATATCTTCCTGTACAAGAGGTCTATGTGTTACTACAGCAAATTTATCAGCATCATAACCCTCGGATTCTAAGACGTCTTCTGTTTTATGAGCACCAAATCCAAAATGAGTTTTCTTACCATCATAATCTCCAATGTAATTGAACCCTATAGGATTTAGATTCATATAGAAATTTTCATATTGATCAAGAGTAGTAAAGTTTTCTTTAAGATTTTCGTCTGAAGTAGAAATGCTGTGTGATGCCCAGATAGACGAACCATAAAGTCGCAATTGTTGACTATCATCACCGACACATACACCTCCCCACGATGTTCCACGTGCAATTTGGTACCCATGCGCCCAATAAAAAGATTCGCTATCAGCACCAATGACAACTGCACCAGAACTATGCACTTCTGAGCAATAAAGCCAACCGTCCGCTACAAAATCTGTTGCATACAAATTTCGATAGCATTTGACTCCTTCTGAAACTGACATTAAATAATAGTCCCCATCAATACCAAATTTAAATCCAGTTGAATAAATTTCAACATTATTTGACGTACCTTGTATTCCTATATGTCCGTTTATTATAGAGACAGTATCTCCTTCATCTCCTAAATTTCCAGTTTCGATACTTCCTCTTATGGCGGCATTTTCTGCCCACAAAACTCCATCATACCCAACTCTAAAAGGAGCAGAATTGCTATCTTCAGCACCAGCCCAGAAAGCCTGATTTCCACCAATACCAGATGCATTACTTCCGCTGTTTGTCATCAGATATGTTGACGTAATATCATAGCGACCAATCTTACCATTCGTAGCAGTAATTGTTCCCGTAATATCTGCATCTGTGGCAGTTAATTTACCAGTGTGACTAACCTTAAATACGGCACTATTTCCGTTATCATTGCTTGTTGCACCCGCCCAGAAAGCATAAGCACTTCCGTACTTACCAATACCTGTATATTTACCAGATCCTGTCGTATACATCTTATTGCTAATTATAGTCCATCCCGCAATACTACCATTCGTAGCTGTAATCTCACCACTCAGGTTCGCATTCTTGGCAATCAAATTACCATTTGCATCCCAACTTAAATTAGGACTCGTAAAGCTACCATCGCTCAGATTCAAAAATGATCCCTGTGTACCACCAGAAGAGTCGTAGTTGCGAGATTTAATGGCATCTGTTGCGATTTTATCGGCTGTAATGGAACCGTCTACGATAACTGCACCCGTAACCGCTTTTCGTACAGAAAGATTTCGAATTTTTAGAGTTCCAGTAAATGGCTGAAATCCTTCAATTTGTAATACTACATAAAAGAATCTTGTACCACTTGGCATTGTGAGTTGTTGACTCATATGCGTCACAGTCCCTGCGGCCGTACCAACAACAGCACCTCTTCGTTGATACCATTTTACAGTTTGCGTGCCATCACATCCAAATAGCATAATTCCTGCGGCTTTATATTCTGTGCTATCTTTTATCGTATTTGAAATATCATATTCTACATAAAATGTTTGCCCAGGTTCACAACTATACATCTTAGATATATAATTATCTCTAGTTAGTTTTGATCCATCTTTGCTAAACCAAACACCATCAGTTGTTTTTTCTACTGAAAAACCATATGTATTTGATTCATTTATATCTGCATAATTCGTAAAATCTCCAACAGCAATCTTACTAGCAGTAATAGTATTCGCTTTAATCCATCCACCGTTAATCTGTGCTGTATCGCTTACTGCCCCATCTGTCCATTTTTTAACCATTGAGTTAAGGCTCGTTGTTGATGAACCATTATTAGTGACCCAGTTAACAGCATTAGAAGAGTAGTTTTTGGCATCTGTTAAAGCTTGACTTGCTTTATTAGTTGCATCCTGAGAAACATCTTCAGGAGCAGGTGTCCAGTCTGTAGCTTTATTACCAACTTCAAGCTTGACATTTGTAATCGTAATATCGCCCACTGCGTTTGTACAACTAAACGACAATGTACCTCCTGCGTTCGTGTCCAGGCTTGTAATTTTTGTTGTATATCTAGCATAAGAAGTTGTTAGAGTAATATCATCGCCCCAATCTGCTGTTGATCTGCTTGGTCGAATTTTTTGCCCTGTCACACTTGATTTTGCTACAAACGAAACAGTGTAAGTTTTATTTTTTACCCATACATTACTTGTAGCCCAAAAAACTATTCTTTGGTTAACAGCAGTAAACTTTAAAGCATGTCCATATACAGAATCAGAAACAACAGTCATGTTTGAACATCCATCGTTAGTTACGTTAGTTAAGGTCCTAGAAAGATTGCTGTTGATAATTAGATTCCTGCCACCAATTTCTAAACCATCGACTTTACTCTGTGCTACTTTTCCAATCTCGTTTTTGGCATCTGTATTTAACCCACTAAACGTAACCAACCCCTTGAAGTTAATCCTCTCAGCAACAAGATCAGCAACACGATCAGTTAAAGTAAAATTACTAGAACTATCTCCACCCTTAACAATCCACTCAAACTTCTTAGCGGTCTGATTAGCAATAGTTTCTACATTTACGATCTTTCCATTTACATCTTCTGGTGCTGGAGTCCAGTCTGTAGGTTTATTACCCAATTCACCTTTTACATGTCTGATTTGCCATGTAATAGCAGAAGTGCAATCTTTAGTTACTAATCCAATACTAGAATTATCATATAAATCAACTTTATTTGTGTTCTTAGTATTAGTGTTTGCCCATCTAACCCATACTTTTGTCCATGTGTTTGCAGGAATGTTATAAGAAGACTGACCTCTCATAGAACCATCATCATTATCATTCCCTGCCCAGGAACTTCCAGAAACAGCAAAGTTGTTTATATCAATGTTGATGGATAACGCCTGTGGCACTTTAACTTCAAAAGATAATATGTATGTTTTTCCATATGGTATTAATACTTTATGGTTATCGTCATATTTTACGGCAGCCCCGATTCCCAGTACTGTTGAGACAACGGGTGATACTATGGTGTATATGTCTGTTGTTTTATCGTAAGAAAAAGAAGTTGCACCATTACTTGATAGCCCGCCTAACCTTACTAAATTCCTACCACCAATCTCAAGTCCATTAAAATCATCCTTAGTCACATAAGTTTGACCAACAGTCGTTTTAAATCCGTTCATCGTCTGCTTAAAATCACTGTAGTCATTTTTAAAACTTGTGAAGTTCTCACCATTGTCACCAATTACGCTCGTGACTTTACTGACTTTCGTACTAACACCATCAATATCAGTAGTATTCTGGACTAACTGATTTGTAATGTGTGATTGTCTAGCAACAGGAGTACCATAGTAACAGTTCATGAGTTGGCATTCTGAAATGGCAGAAATAGTAGTACCTAATCCAATATATTCACCACCAGATTTTTCATTTAAAACTACCTCAAGACAATTCCAACCTTGGATAAAACTAAGCGTTAATGATTCCCCACTACCAGTATTACATGTATCATCTCCGCCAATTAATTTGCCATTTAAGTACAAATGTGCTCCATCGTCATGCTTAAATGTAATCGCAATACTTTTAGCAGCAGAGAACTTCACAAAAGTAAGAGCGTAGCCAATATAGTTATCTCCGTAAGCCCAGCTTTTCCCAAAATCCGTATCATTAATCAACACACTCTGACTAGGCGTAAGATTTGTATTCTTAGCAAATACATCCATTGTACTCTTACCTTGATATTCACTTGTAAACAAACTCTTAGGATAAATCTCATATCTCCACTTATTCAGTCCTTCATTGGCTTTGTTAATATCACCCTTAACCAAATTCAAATCTTGCTGATAAGTAGTCTTTTCCACCCTTTGCTCAATGGCTTGCTTGTTTTTATCCACCTTTAAACTCACATCAGAGATTTCTGATTTGGTAGATAAAATCGCTGTTTGAAGATCCTCTGGAGCAGGAGAATAAGCAGTTGCTTTTGTACCTTGCTCAATTTTTAATGTGTTAATATCAGCAAGAGCAAATGAAAACCTCATATATTTAGCGTTTGATGGTATAGGTAGAGTTTTTCTTTTGGAATCTTGGCTATTTTGATTCGTTGATTGTACACCAGAAATAAAAGTTTTATTAGAATCGTAAAAACAAGTAGCTGGGGAAATACCAAGATTAGTAAATCCTGAGGCAATGTAATTTTTCATCCCAGAGACATCGATATAGTCTGAATATCCCCAACCACCATTTTCGTTTGGATTTCCAATCTTGCTTAACCAATATCCTTTAGTAACGGTAGCTTTAACAAATAAATTGACACCACCAATCTCTAATTCACTCACATCATAAATCTTAGCAATACTACAAGTATCATAAAAACTACTATCATCGGCAACCGCTCTGAAAGTAATCATAGTTACAGCATCACTGTATAAACTACTATCTTTGCTAACAGTCAACACATTATTACTGATCGTCAATCCTTTCTGTCCACTCACAACATCAGCAAAGCTAACGCCACCATCAATACTGTACTGCCATTTACCAAAACTGATTTCTCCTTGGATAGTAGGTCTGATTGTAATTGTGTTTGGTGCAAATGTTTTGCCACCATCTGTAGATTTGAAGTATTGAGATGAAGGTGTGATTGTGAGGTTTTTGGCATTTTGACCCTTATCTCCATAAGTACCACAAATAACAGGACTCGTAATACTTCCTCTAGTTCCATCATCATATACAGTTTGCTTGCAATTCCAAAGATATTTCTTTTCTGCTGTTAATTTCTGCGTTGTAGGATCAGTAGACCAACCACTTGTTGAGGTTGTGACGCCTGTAGAAGCAGAAGTAGCAAGGTAATATTCAATTACGCTTTGAACTGATTTACCTTTGTCTCCAGTTGCTCCTTTGAGTTCATCTGGATGTAAACACCATGGAGATTCTTTATCCTCTTTTGCGATTTTAAGATTGCTGATCTTGATTTTTCCAGTACCGTCAGTATTGTCAAACCTAATACCAATTTCAAAAATTTTCTTATCAAGTAATGATTGTTTCATAGTGCAAACCGCAGACAAGTGTTTCTTACCATCAGAAGCAAGAATTTCTGCTTTTGTAGGTTGTACTTTCTGTAATCCTTGTGTAAAAATGTTATCATATGACCGGCTATAATCAACAGATCCTTGAAACCAATAATCAAATGTACCACTTGTGCCTTGTGTAAATTGAGTCCATTCAAGGTCACAAGAAATAACAAATTTATCTCCTTCTTTTAGTGTTTGACCAGATAAATCTAATTTATTAAATAACTTTGTTTGATTTGTTAAATTTCCTTTAGGTGTAAACTCCTTAGCAGTTCCAGTACCTTTTAGTAAATTCCAAGCAAAATTACTTCCGTCTTCACCCTTAACACCCTGAGGTCCTTGTTTCCCACAACTCCAGGAAAACTGTTTCTTAACAGTCTGCCCATCAAGCGTAATAGGAATCTCGATTACTCCCGTATCGGCACCGATAGTAGTACCAGCACTCACACTAAATGTAACTCTTTTACTGCTCTTACTGACAGTAATCCCACTGCCAGAAGTAATATTTCCAATTGTGTAATCAGTCCGCTCCTGACTACCACGAATAACAATAATGTCTGTATAGTAACTTTGTGCGGAAGTTACTTTTCTATTTGAATCTGTAGCGAATTGCTGTGCTTCGTTTGTTAACATGACTGTGAAAGGTTCTGTCATATTAGCAACAGTAATCTCGCCATAGCCTAAAGTTTTACCCATTCAAATATTTCCTCCTTAACGATAATTAGGCGTACATTAAAAAAGACAATAATGTACGCCCTGACATTATTGCCTATTCACTATCGTCAACGACTTCACAGCCGAAAATCATTTTCCCATTTACAACAGATGAATCTAAGAAAATTGCTTTTCCAGATGCATAATTAGAAGCTGTGTCCAATTCCACTCCTTTTTTATCTCTTCGAGTCCAGTTGTAAGTATATTTTGGAAGATCGTTACCAGTAGCTGCTGACCAAGCTGTTCCATTATATTTCATTAAAGTAACTGTTTTAGCAGAAGCATCTACCTTATAATAAAAATCCCCGCTCGCAGGCTTTGTAGGAGCAGAAGTAGAGAATGTTGTAGATTTCAATGTATCAATTTCTTTTCCGTTTCTTGTAACGATTACATATAAAGCACCTGCACCCTGTCCATTAATCAATTGATCTCCTAAAGAACTCAGCACATTAATTGAACATGGATCACTCTGGTCAATAACACTAACATACGCAGAATATGTTTTACCGCCATAAACAGCATTACATCTGAACGAAGCAACAGAATCTACCATGCTAGGCGTTACTGTTAAATTCGCAGATGTAGCACTTGCGATATTTTGGTAAGCTCCGCTAACATATTTACTCCATTGATATGTAACACCAGAAGTGACAGTAGTTGTACCATTTGTTAATGTCGTTTGTAATAAAACCGTGTTGCTATCATTGATAATATGATTTCCATTAGGTGCATAAGCTTGGAATAATATAGCATTTACGCCATTTGTAGCTTTCGTATTTTTGCTCCAATTAAATTTATGCGTAGATGTTAATCCTGCTGCAACTATAGAAATAGTAATATCTCCACTCATAGCACTTGCCAAAGAAGCACCACTAGCAACAGCTAAGATAATTGATCCTTCGGCAGAAGCAGTTGCATCTGTATTGGATTTTACAGTTATTCCACTTGGTAATGTTCCTACAGTAGCTTTACCTGCGATTCTTGTCGTTCCTTTATAGCAAGAATATGGAATTGTAATATCTTTAGCTGCACTGGCAGTTCCATTAGGGTTGCAAGGAATTACTTCGCTATAATTTCCAAGAACTGTACTTACAGCAGAAGTACCGTTTTTACCATCCTCACCATTCTTACCATCCGCAATAATTGTTACGGTCTGAGTATCCAATAATGTAGTTGTACCACCAGAAGCATATAATTCTGCTTTGATTGTCTTAATACTCGTACTAGAAGGTGTATAGTCAACACTGGTCTGATCAGAACTTGATGTGTATTTCACTGTATATGTATTTCCATCTGTGCTTTCAGAAATCTTAAATCTTCCAGAATAAGCTGTAGCAGCTGTAGTATTTCCAATTCTCTTATAGGCACTGAACTTAGCCTGTGCTGGACTAAGCACATTAGAAGCATTTAGTTTAAGAACATTACTTTCAGCTGTTACCTGATAAATAGTTGCATCACTACCAGATCTGTCTTTATTTAAAGAAAATCTTTTTGTAATATTTGCCTGACCTGATTTAGTACATACAAATTCAACATAGCCAGAATCAACAGTAATTCCTGTAACAGTATATTTTCTTGTGTCTCCATCCCATGTACCTGTGATACCATTACTTGGAGTAGCTTTGATAGTCCAGTTTGCTGAGTCGTCAACTCCACCTTTGTAGATAGTAATTGTAGTATCAGCACCTGTAAGAGATGAACTATATAATCCGCCATTGGCGTTACAAGGCACAGATTGTGTATCATTACTTAATACACAACTATAAACATCCTTACCTGCCGCTCCGTCCCTTAACTTAACAATCTGATGAATATCATAAACATTATCATCATTTGTAAGTAATTTAATAACTGCCACATCATTTACAAACACTGCATCATTGTGATTTACAGTAAGAGTAGTAGTTGTGCCAGCGCTAGGATAAGCAGCGAATGTCCCATCTGATTTTTTATATTGCCATTGTTTTACAGAAGTATTTGTTAACACAGCAGTTAATGTGATAGAAGAAGCAGAAGTAATTGCTCCATCTCCATTGTATTTAAATGTCGTATCTCCAGTAATGCTACAGTCGGATAATTCAGTAGCTTGTTTCACCAGAGTAAAGGACATCTGACATCTTGTTTCTGCTTTAATTTGTGTGTCTGGATCGGTATAAGCGATACTACAAATATAAGTGATCATTTCTGAACTATTCGGTACTAACATACTTTTGCTAACACTTAACACTCCACTAGATACATTTTCTCCTGTGACAATATTTGTAGATGCTGCTGATCCAACCTTTCTCTGCCAAGTAATGCTTAGCCCAGTCTGAGTTAATGACACCTGTTTATTATCAATAAAAATGACTGGCGTAAGTACCAATTTACTTGCTGACCAGTCAGGGTTATATTTTGTAGTTGTATTGGGATCGTATGATACAAAATTTGGTTGGTTCGATGTCACATATGCTTGTATCTGCTTCCCATCTGTTAGGTCTGTAATTGTAATCTCGCCATAGGCAAGCACTTTTCCCATATAATTTTCCTCCTTAATTTAAAGTAGTTGCCAATGTTTCTCCATCAACAACAAAAGAGCAACCAAAAGTCGCTCCATTCATAATATCTTGTCTATTTACAACAACACTTTTCATACCAGAGTGCTGTTCATTCCAATAAGTATCTCCATCTAAATCAGATGATTTTCTACACCATTCAAAGTGATTTTCTGACCATTCGTTTGTTACATCTGTACCATTTTTTGTCAATGTGATACTCAATGTAGATGTTCCGTCCACACCAAGCCTTGCTCCTGTAGAAGAAGTAAGAATGATATTATAACCCATCTCATTCATTTGAGAATCGAAATCATCAAGTGTACTATTCACACTTTCCTTAAAGGTCGTATATTCAACTCCCCACAAACCGCCTTTGCCATCATAAATCTGTGTGATATCAACTCCGCCTTGTGCGTTCGCTTCAACGATAGGAAAGTTTAGCTTATCTTTAGAAACAGATTTATCTCCAAGCATATTGTTTACAATCAATCCATCAGCAATCGCATCCTTAGTAATGCCTTGACTTGTCATGATCGTTGCACCTTTATCGTCTTTGATAATAATGCTAGGATTTTTGTTTGTATCATAACCAATTTGAATTCCAACATTGCCTTCAGTGTCTAAGAATTGCATGGCAGACCCGTTCATTATAAAGTTGCCGTTCTCAGATAGGATACGCATTGTATCAGAAATTGTAATATCGCCTGCGGCTAAGTCACCGATTGTCATTTTCCCTGCGATACCATTAATGATCCATGCAGAATCAAACTTAGCATTTGCTGAGGATAAGTTGAATACAATACCTGTTTCTGTAGAAGAAGTACCGATGATTGCACTTTTAATGTTTGCTACTTCAGTTGTTAAATTCTTAAACTCACCAACATTAGCAATAACAACTCTTGCATTAATATAATCGGCATCAATATACTTAGAAAAGAATTTCTCAAACTCAGCTTCTGTACCAACAATTTTCTTTACATTTGTTTGGTTTGCTGTAATATTTAAAACACTGTTAGGCTGACTGTTGATATACTCAACCATATTCCCAACAGCATTACCAAAGCCAACAGATGTAGTTAATTGTCCTGTGATTGCTTTAAGAAGCTCTGGAGTAAGAATTGCATTGATACTTTCGTCAACTCCAGTGTAAGCAGTAGAAGTGATAGAATTTCTATTGTTCTTTGTAGAAGAATTTAACAAGAATACTTCATCATCTCTCTTTGCTTGAGACTTAATCATATTTGTAAACGAAATTTCAAACTTTTCAGATGGGTCTTTAGGATTAAAACTAAAAGTGTACAATCTGAATTTCTCTAAATTACCATGACCACCGAATTCATTTCCATCGTCAATTTCTAACCAGATATAATCTCCAAGAACTAATTGATCTAAATAAGGAGAGAAGTTCTCATCACATAATATATTCTCAATCTGAGGAGAGTAGATATATTGTGGCTGGGCCTGTGAAGATAATTCCTTAACTGCAGCCTGATATAAATCTTCAGCTCGATCAACATAAGTTTCGATATCATCAAGAGTTGTGATCAAATAATTCTCATTTACATAATCAGTTGATACATATAATTTGAGAATTGTCTGGCCCTCTGAGTTAAGATTTCCATCTTTATCGACAAAACCAAATTTAGAATTATTTTTCAAATTGCAATCATTGTATATTTCAGTTCTTTTATCTAACCGTGCTTGAACCTTATCACTTGCCTCTTTATATTCCTTTTCTCGCTCCTCAAGAGCAGCCTTGGCATCAGTTAATTTCTGAACATAGTCCTGATATTCTTTATAGTAATCAGTAGTATTTTCAGAAGCATCATAAGGCTTGTCATATCCTTCTTTAGCTAGAGTATCAATAGAATTTTGGTACATCTGGACTTTAACCTTTAACTCATCAACTCCATATAATTCCCACTGAGTTTCCCACTTGTCGATCGGCTTTACCTTATCATCATCAGACTTGTAAATGTTATCAATGGCAATCTTAATGTTAGGAATAACTCCATCAACATAAGCAGTGTAAGTATGCCAGCAACTATCTTTACGCATCTGGGCCTGTAATTCATCACCTGTTAAAATGGTCTCATATGTGCCATCTTCTTTTTTAATGGGCTCACCATTCTCATTCTTTTTAGCATATCCATACTCTAATAAAATGAAATTAACAGCATCTATATAGATGTCAAGTTGCTTTTGAAGTTCATCTTCCTTGAATGTATCCCAATCAGTTTTTAAACCATCATTAGGAACACGACTTTTAATTTCATCAGCAACTTTCTTGTATTTGCCCCACATTCTAGTGAGATAAGAATAATACTCTCTACGAGTCATTTCTTTTGAAGTTCCATCATCAAGAGTATAAGTTACTTTTTCGTTCTTGGTACTATCCCAATGTGTTCCTCTATATTTCAAATAAGCTTCATATTTGTCAATCAGATCCTTAGAAACTAATGGCTCTTTAAGAACATATGATAAATTATCAATAGTAATTTCACCAAAGTTTACATATTTAATATCAAGATTCTCTCCACCGGCCACATTAAACTGTGTATAGACATCATTTGTTGCCCCGGTTACACTTAAAGAATCAATATAGTTTGTTGTGCTTAGAGAAATACCTGTATCTTTACCAAGTTGACTGATATGATAACAATTGATCTTCCTATTTAATATGTCAAATGTGAACACGCATCTATAAGCCTGTGCTACTTTCTGAGTTAAGAAAGCATAAACATTAATAGACTCTTCTTCAAATGTACCTCTTACGAAGAACCATTCGTCTTCTCCGTTCTCATTTTGTCTCTTATAAGGAATAAGCCATTTGGTATTTCCCTCTTCATCAATATAAGATTCATCAACATGTCCAACAGACCACCCCGGCAATTTTTCAAGGACTAAATCTAATAAACTTAACTGACGATTATCGGGATCATATAAAGCAACATAGCGTTTTAAGATCTTATTACCTGTTAATTTATCTTCGATAACATTCCCATCAGCAGTATATTCTTTACTTCCTGTTTTTCCTGTATTAACATAGAAAGTAACTAAATCTTTATTCTCTAGCTCAACATCACAAGACTCAGCTTTGACAGTCTTCATCTCTGAATATCCATCAAACTGAACACTTGGGACCTCAGTGATCACAAAGTATCCGATACGATCTATATAAATTTCCATTCCTTTATCTAGATATTCATATCCATTTGATAAGACAAAATTTGCATCATTGTTGATATCAATATACTTTTCTACACTAAAACTTAATTCCCATCTATCATTAAGAGTAGCAGTGAGAGAAGTAGTAGAAGTGTCAATGCTATTTAAGGCGCAAATTGCCTTGCCTTCTGGATTTACCAGATAAAAATCATAAGGCTCTGTATGATTGAAAATGTCTTTTATAAATTCCAATTCACTCTCACGCCTCCTTTCTGAATTTAAAAAGCTCCAACCTTCTTAGGTTCGAGCCACTTGATTTTTATTTTGCAACGACCTGTAATTTCAATTCTATTTTCTCCTGGAACAAGTCGTAACCAATATAATTTTTGTACAGTGTCCATCTTAAACACATTTGATAATACAATTCCTTTTCCATTCAGTTTAATAACTTGATGCTGACAATTAATCTCATAGTTACCTTTTGTGTCCCATAAATGCATCGTGCTGTTATTATCTGAATGATTTGTAATTTGAAGATCAGTCCAAAGCTCAGGACTTTCAACTTCAATAATAGGATAAACATATTGTTCCAGTTCATCTGATCCACAATCAAGGACTAAAGATCCATTATGATTAGGTGTTTCTAGTTTGTTTGTTAGATCAAATAAATTGCTTTCTTTTCCTACAAATCCATATGGTGCATTACACTCAAAGTCAATCTTTAAGCCAGCAATTCCTCCAGCAAGAGCAGGAGCAACTTTAGTAACAATAGCATAATAAACGACATCATTCTTGCTGCCATTACAACCATAAAATTCTAATTTTCTATAGCTCTTAGGGCTTGTTAACCATCTAGTAACTTCAGATACTTCATTCTCAGTAAATCGTTTCTGATCTTCATGAAAAAGAGTAATCTGAAATCCAAGTTTTCCCGAATATTTTGTATTATAAGCATGATAGATATTACGATTCATAGTAGTTGAACCGCTTACGATCTCTCTATCAAGACCGAATGAATCTTCAGATTTATCAATATACCCGATGATCATTTTATGTGAAAAGTCCGACAGACTTTTATTGTTATAAGTAAAACTTACTGCATTTGAATACATAAAGTCTCCTTTCTTAAAAATTATCCTGTAAGATGTACAAACTTAAAAGTTACTCTTTACTTTTGGAAGTTATTGTCATATAATAAATTGTCGTATTTTATACGATGTCTGAAGGGATTGTGGTAGAAAGTGGGACAGAGCCATGACCCAAACTTTGTTTGACATGTTAGGTGCGGCAGCTAATGTTGCAACTATCGTAGGATTAGTGCTTTATTTATTACATAAATAACGATACTTAAAGACAAGAAAAAGTATAAGACTTTATGCTAGATTCATAACATCTACACACTCTAATGCCCAACAGTGTGCCGGATTGACTATAATAAAACCCACATGATAGATTAGACGAAAATAGTATAAAGACTATTACTTTTTAATCCCAAATTATTGAATCAAATGACCTTATGTGTTATTATAATTTTGCAAACAAAGTTAAGGAGCATTACACTCAACCACTTTAAACCAAATTCAGTAAGAATGGGCATCTTACAGGAATTTGAATGATGATTAAAGGATAGTAAAAGGAGGTCACAAGGAGATTAATACTTTGCACTTATCCCGATTGGGAATCTTCCCTTTAACGGGTTAATCCAATCATCACTGTGAATTTAATTAAATAAATTCACCCATGAGAGAAGACACTCACTAATTACAGTGGGTGTCTTTTTCTATGCTTTTATAATAAATTTCCATCTCTCATAGAAGCAATTTCTTCTCTGATGTACATAGACCTCATCTCAGGGGTCAGCTCATCGAAAGGAGTTAATCCTTCATCATCCATATAATTCATCAGAGCTCCCAACGAAATTGAATACAATCTATTCCTGTATTTCATTCGCACAACTCCGATTAATAAAATTCCAATAATAAGTAATAATAATAAATTAATTTCCATGATTTCCTCCAATTTAAAAAGAGCCCATGTTTTCACACAGGCTCTACATTATTTACCGATCGTAGGCTTACGACCAATTTTGTGATATTCTTTTAGTTTGTTAGCTTGCTCTTGATCATAAACCTGTTTTGCAACAACCTTAAGATCATTCAGAACACTCTTATCAATCATGCCTCCAGATTCTACTTTGATCAATGCATCATAATAAGAAGAGAAGTCTCCAGTACCAGTCATAATATCTTTTGTCTTAGAGGCTTTAACAACTGATTCAGAAATCTTAACAGCTTGTTTCAGCACATCAGATGTTTCTGGCTTCAGTAAGATTTCGTCTCTACGAACAGTAGCAATACCATGATCATGATTGCTTTGAATTACACCATTAAGCTGAGAGATTGGTATTACATCATCAATGACACCACCATTTCTTACACCTGCTTTCTTTAATGCTGTAAGGATTTTATTTGACTGAGCTTTAGAATATTTCCCATCTTTTCCCTTATAAAACTCTTTCCCCTTTTTAGAGTTTTTAGTCGTAATTACTCCAAGTTTTTTACCAAGGGCTTCCATACCTTTTGGATTGTTTACAACATCATAGCCCTTACTAGCTAAATAATTGTTTAAAGGAGACCAACTTTTAAGCTGAGCTTCAGTGTAAGCAGCTCCTATATGGAAATTTAATCCTAATGACTTAGCTTTCTTTTGAGCAGGAGAAAGTTGAATTGTAACACTGAAACTTACTACAATCCCGTTAGCTGATTTACACGTTGGAGTAATTGTTCCCTCATTGTCGCCTTTTGTAGCTGTAATAGTACATGAACTACCAGAGCCTGACATTGTTACATATCCAAGGCTATTAGAATACCAAGAAAATGATTGTCCAGCTCCGTCTGGAGGAACAATATCAGAAACAGTAACAGTCTTACTTTCTCCAGGGGCTAGGGTAATAGACGCTGGACTAACACTGAAAGACATAAGATTATGTTCCTGCTGTTCAGGTGTTTTCATAGAACCACTAACAGCACTAGCATTTCCAGTTTCAACTTTTGAAGAATCAACCTTAGAACCTGTAATACCAGTTGTACCAGTTATATTGGTATCAGGATTTGCAACATTATTAGTTACAGTGCTGTTCTTGTTCTGAGTATCCTTTGCGTTCTGTTCAGGTGTCTTGCCATTAGCAGAGCTATTGTATTCAGAATGATATAACTCACTTAGACCATTAATAAGTCCAGAATTAATAGCAGTGTCATTGATCTTCTTAAAGACATCAGAATAAGAATCTCCAACCTGTTTTAAGAACTTGCTAATAAGCTTAGATTGTTCATCCAGAGAACCGCTTAAAGATTTAAGCTGTTTATCTAAAGACTCTTGTAATTTTTCAGTCAGATCATCGTATCCTTGGGATTCCATAGAATATTGATGTTCTTTCTTAGTATCATCCATTTGTTCCTGAGCATCAGCAATCTGAGCGTCTAATTTGGCTCTTTGTGCTTTCGCAGCTTCACCTTCGACACCCTCTAAAGCAGCACGCTGGGCCTCAAGAGCTTGCAGATCTTTGGTCTGACTCTTGATGTTTTTGTCATAATCATAATATTCTTTCTTACGACTTAAAGCCTCTTTACGCTTATCAATAACTTTAACCAGAGCATCAACTTCAGCTTGCATCGTTGTTTTACCAAGTTCTATAATTTGATTCTTATAGTCGTTGGTGTTTGTTGCAGCCTCACGAAGTTGTTTATTGATTTCAGCTAACTTACTCTCAAAAGTAGAATCACCAATTTGTCCTTCGTCATGCAACTTATAAACAGCTTTTTGCTGTTCCATAAGATCAGCCATGTTAAGCTGTTCTTGGCGCATACTGTCACTCAAAAGAGCAATTTTAGCTTTACCATCTGTAGTAAGTTTACCTGTGTCAGGATCATTTAAGTAGTCCTGATTCAACATATTCATAAGATCGTTGTTTTCATCGATACGAGTATTTCTCTTATCAATCTTACGACTGCTTTCATCAAGAGGAATCATAACAGCTTCTTGACGTAACTGTTCATTCTTTTCTTCTAAAGAGTAATTTTCTTCACGTCTTGAATACCAGTCATCATAAAGCTCTTTGTATCTTTCAGAATCCTTAGTAACCTTATTCATCAGTTCCTGATCGGTTTTCATGATCTCAACATTGACAGCAGCCCTATCATTGTTTCTAGCGATCTGATCAGTTTTTGACTGCTTAGTAGCATAATCACCATGAGCTTCAGCCATAGAAGCAGTATGTTCTAAAGCAGTAGCAGCATGTTCAGCTTCATCTGCAAGTCTTGTAAACTTATCAATTTTGATCTGATCAATTTCTTTTCTTGCATTTGCAATAGCAGTATCAGTATCAGCAATATTATTCCTAAAAGTTTGAATCTGGGCTTCGTATGTATTCTTTTGTTCATCTGTTAAGATTCCCTTTTTCTTAGCCTTATCATATTCTGCCTGATATTTATTCAATTCTTGTAGCTGAATATTTTTCTGATTCTGATATTGCTGAATCTGATTGTTTAAATTAGCTGTTTTATTATCAAAAGTATCTGTCCCTTGAGCAATATTAAGATCATTGATCTTTTGATAGTTCTCTAAGATAGCAGACGTTTTAGATGCCATAGCATCATAATAACTAACAACCTTTTCAAGTTTGGTTTGTACCAGTTCTTGTTGTTGTTTCGTAAGCTCCTCAACTTGCTGTTTGCATTGTTTAGCTTTATCATACCAGTTCTTATATTCCTCAACAGCACTACGGATTTTATCATTACTAATAGTTTTGATATCAATAGACCCGTTACGTACCTTTTTGAAATAAGATTTTAGAACTTTTTGATTCTTAGCTTTTGAAGCATTTTTTGTTTTAGGAGCTTTCTTAACTGCTTGTTTTTCAAAGCTTTCATAGAATTTCTTATATTTCTTATAACCTTGGGTATTAGCAGTGATAGAAGAACCAACACTTTTTAAAGCTTTATCGTAATCATCAACAGCAGAAGTAAGACTATGAACATTCTCAGCTTTAGCTGTCCAAAGATCAGTAGCAGCAGTAAGATTTTCAATCTTTATTTCAATGAAATCAAAAGCCTTACCTATCTTATTAAGATAATTTTCAAGAGCTGATTTCTTAGATTTAGATTTGGTTTTCTTCTTACCACTTCCAGAGCCAGACTTACCAGATCCTGAACTTCCAGAACCGGTTTTAGATTTACCAGAAGAAGAAGTAGTTTTCTTCTTTTTACCTGTAGTAGTTTTGCTACCATTAAATTTAATTTTAATTCCAGCAGAGTTAGCATGAGCAGATCCATGAGCAAATGCTCCTTCACCACCAACAATCTTAGCTCTACTTCCTGTCTTTCCTTTGTTTAGGAGTTCCTTTGTTTGTAGGTGATTAAATACTATATCACCACGTTTGAGGTTCACAAATTCTGGGCCTTGAGACCCTACTGTAAACCATCTGTTACCACGTCAATTATGTTTTCATCGGTTCGCAACACCGACAAGAGTTTTCACTCCTCATGCTTTCACATGAGTTCAGACTATATCTTTTACCTGATTTTTTGTATGATTTGTTGTATGAAAAAAGAGCAGAAGTAAAATTACTTTTGCTCTTTAGAATTAAATTATTTGATATGTTCCTATAGTCACCATTTGTCTTTTGACCATTTGCAAATTTTTTCATCTCGAATAGCCCACCATGTTAAAAATCCTTTAATTTTAAAACATAAAAGACATTAACATAAAAAACTTTTTTCATAAAAGTGTCTCCTTTAAGTCTAAGTTTTATTAATATGTTATTATATTTAAATAATTTACTTTAT
>OGOU01000819.1_pt1 | contig 25830 bp, 22 predicted proteins | sample 1552721 | NCBI WGS metagenome assembly OGOU01 (sample SAMEA2580176, study PRJEB22360) | human gut metagenome | biome: human gut; feature: human-associated habitat; material: faeces | place: Denmark | collected 2008/2010
AATATTTATATAAAACAATATATTTAGAACATTAAAACATATAATGTGATTTTGGGCTCGCCGGGATATTGTAAAAGTAAATCGGCGTAAATAATAACCCAATAAAAAATCCGGCAGGACGACCCGCCGGATTTTTTGTTGAGTTATTTTGAGTTATTGCATCCCTGTCAAAACGATACCGATGTTGAAGGTAAGGGATTGCATTTCCGGTACTCTGCCGTGAGAGGCTTTGGTGGCATAGTTGTATTTTGCTCCGAAGTTAAAGGCAAACTGACTGCTTACCGGAACATACATACCTACTTCCGGCGACATGGCAAATTGCCAGCGGGAAACGGTAGAAGCGAATTGTCCCACTTCGAGGCGTTTTTCAGTCCAGCTCGTTCCTACTCCTAAACCGATGTAAGGACGTACGGCAGATCCGCCGTCTGTGAAATAGTAGCGCCCGATAGCCAGCATCGGAACGGTATTTACATAGCGGTATTGGTTACCCGTGATGGTGTAAGTGTCCTCGCTTCCGGTGAATTTGAAACTTCCACTTGCGTCGTTTTTATCTTTGTAATAGACGTTCCAGCCGATAGCTCCACCGATAGAGAAGCGTTCGTCCGTTCCGAGGAACTGATGGTATTCCACGTCGAAACCGCGGAAACTGGCCTTGTTCGTAAAATCTTTTAAGTCGCCTAACGGCACGCTCATCTGATAGTTGAGATTAAGCATCTGAGCTTTCAGAAAGGGGCTCAGTCCGAATAGACATATTGCGATGATTAATAATTTTTTCATAATATTTTAATTTTAATGGGGTCGATAATGTTCACTTATTTTTTTAAATAGGGTGACTGGTTGAAACATTGGTTCAGCTCTTTGGTTACCCGGCTCTGGATAGATGCCGTAGAGCCTTGCAACAATCCGTCGGCGATACCGGTCCAGAGAACGGGAATTTTATCGTCGGCACGAGGTGTAGTGCTTACCATTTCAACAACGATAGAGCCTGTGCGATAAGAATATACGCTGATAGGAGCCCACGGATAATAAGGATCGTATCCCCAGCCCGGCCACCAGCCGGTCCAGTACCAGTTCCAGTTATTGTACCAGTTGTTTATAAAATATCCATAGTTCACATTAGAGAACCCGGAAACCATAACAACGAAATTCGGTTTGTCGGTTTCGGTTGGATTTGCCATTTCCTGATAGCCTAAATTCACGAAATTGTTGCGTACTACCTGAAGGATAGCATCGTCGAACTGATGATCTATCGTTGTGTTTTTGTCGTTAGAAAAATAAACGATAGAATCGGGCATAGAAAAGGTAGAGAAAGTGCTGAAGTCGGCACTTTTGTCGTAGGTCGTCATTGCCACATCATAGTCTTCCACGTTATCTGCGCCTTCGGGGTAACATGAAACAACCAGCTGTGCAAACAAACCGGTGAGCAAAATAATTAGTAAACGTTTCATACTTAGTTTGTTTTTAGTTTAACAAATATGTTTATACTATACCAAATGAGGTGTGGTAGCCATCGTTTTGGTTATTGTACCGGGTATACGTTCGTTATTTAAAATGGTTACGAAAAGCAGAAAAAGGTTTAAATAATCGATTGAATATCAGTAAAGAACAAATAAAATGTGAATTGAAGAACAGAAAAAGTGGAAATATAAAACGTATTTTTTCTTTTAGAGGGAGGAAGGGGAAGAGCGGGAGAGAAAGAATGTGGTTTCGGAACGGGGCGATCCGTTGTTTTCGTGAATGAAAATTCCGGGATAACCCTGTCGGAATTATCCCGGAAATTTTATAGAATTGCCCGGCGATTATTTTAAAGGACTGAAAGAATCAGCCTTCGGCTCCTGCCATTAATAAGGTTTCGACGATTTCCGTGAAACCGTTGGCCGATGCATAATGTAAGGCTGTGAATTGCTGGTTGTCCGCCAGGTTTACATTTGCATTTTGTTCTATCAGCAAAGAAACGAAGTCGTTGTTCCCTTGTCCGGCGGCAACGATCAATGGGGTTTTCCCATCTTCGTTTTGGGCGTCGATTTTTGCATTGGCCTGCAATAAGGCTTTGCCTATAAAGCTATTCCCCTGATAGGCGGAGAAATGCAGGGGGGTGTTCCCGTCGAGCAAGGCTTTGTTTACATCTGCTCCGGCATCGATAAGGAGCCCCGTGATAAGCAGATTGCCATTGGAGCAAGCTATCAGAAGCGGCGTTTCTCCGCTATCGTTCACGGCGTTTACATACTGCTTACTGCCGGCCAGGAGTGTCCGTACTACCTCGCTTTGATTGTTGAACACAGCCTGATGTAAAGGCATGTTTCCCTGGGAATCGGAATCCGCCGTGTGGCCCAGCGTGGAAACAATTTCCCGTAAGCCGTGGGCTGTGGCATAGTCGATGGCTTTATGGCCGTCGTTATCGGCGAGGTCTGTATTCGCTCCTTTGGATATTAGAAAAAGGGCGGCTTCGGTGCGGAGCGCATCGAGCGCATACAGAAGCGGAGTCATTCCTTTTTTGTCCGTTGCATCGATATCGGCACCTGCGTTCAGCAACATATCCATAATTTCTTTGTTCCCGTTTTGGGATACCAGATGTAAGGGGGATTGTTCCTGATTGTTTGCCAGCGAAGCGTCCGCCCCGTTGTCCAGCAACATTTTGGCGATGTCGCGGCTTCCCTTGACGCAGGCGTAAGAAAGGGCGGTATTTCCCAATGTATCCCGTTTGTTGAAATCGATATCTCCTTTTTTGATGAAAACCTGTACGATGCCTTTTTGAGCGTTTTTACAGGCGTTCAGGAAGATTAGATTGTTGTCCATATCTATGAGTGTTCGATAATAAGTTTTACTAAAGGTTCGTTGTTGGCTTCCGTTGCAATTTCGAGAGCTGTTTTCCCTTCATTGTTCACGGTGTCGGGGCGGGGATCGCCGAATTCGAATAATAGCCCGGCTAATTCCGTCCCCATCGTTTCGCGGTAGTTTTTCGCCGTATAGTGCAGGGGGGTATTGCCGTTTTTATCGACAGCTCCGGTTTCTGCACCGTTTTCCAGCATGATTTCCACCAGATTCGAAAGGTCTGAATCTTCTTCCAGACAGACGAGCATTAACGGTGTTTCTCCATCGAGGTTTGGGATATTGACATCCGCTCCGGCATTCAGCAAATCGTCGGCAATGTTACGGTTTAGCCTTACGCCGTTTATTCCTTGTCCTGTTCCGGCCTTTCGTGCCGCAGCCAACAGAGCGGTATCCGAATGGTCGTTGATATAGCTGTTTAGATTCCAGCCATGGTCGAGCAAGGCTTGAAGGATGTGTGAAACCGTCTTTTCTTTTACGTGTTCAATACGGTAATAGCGGTCTTGTCCATATCTGAACCAGGCGGCAATGGCCTGTTCGCCTTTTGCGTTTTTATAGTTCGGATCGGCTCCGGCATCCAGCAGTAAACGCACGATCGGGAAATCGAGCATGCGGCAGGCAAATCCCAGCGGAGTGAGCCCGGTTAAATCTTCGGATGCTCCTTCTTTGTCGTATCCTTCATATAAATCGGGAGCGGATTGCAGAATGACCTTTACCGCCGGAGCATCGTGCATTTCGATGGCCTCGAACAAATTCATCCCTCCGCTTATGGCTGCTTCCGTATCGGTTTCAGGATCGTAGCCGCTCAATAAAGCCGAAATTATTTTAGCTCCGGAGCGGATAGCCAGATCGCGTGCCGTTTCCCCTGCGGAGTTTTTGGCATCGATGTCTATGCCACCTGCTACGAGTGCTTTAGCCATGCGATAGAATTGACCGAGTATTTGCCGGTTTTCTTTTTCGCTTTGTTGGTAGTTTTCTATTTTCCAGGCTGGAAAATTGGCTGCCTCCTCTGATGCCAGTTCGGTGATTGCCCGGTTTAACAAATCAGCAGGCGATTCGGCTTCTTTGGCGACAATATGCAAAGCCGTCATGCCGTTCCGGTCTGCCATCCCGATACGGGCTCCGGCAGCAACGGCCGCCTCTATCCACTCGTAACGGCAGAGCCGGGCTGCTTCTGACAGGGCCATCACTCCGTTTTCGTCTTTGCGGGTGGGGCTGGCTTTGGCTGCAAACAGCAGTGTTGCACACCGGTAGGCATGGCCTTCCGGGGCTTCCCGGTTGCCGTCCTGTTGGGTCAGATAATAAAGAGGGGTACGTCCGTAGCAATCGAGGGCATTAGGATTCGCACCGCGCTCTAATAATATTTGTATTCCTTCGGGGTCCACATAGCTACATGCCAGGTGTAATGCCGTGCAGGAATTATTCCAATCTTTGTCACATTCTTCATTTACTGGTATTTCGCGCAGGGCTGCATGGATGGTTTCCCTATCTTCCCGTTGCTTATACATTTGACTGACTTCCTGTGCTGTCATAAAGAAGGGGTTGAATTAATGTCTGATAAAATTTTATTGATTTGTGGATAATGCCCGTTTAGCAGAGAAGCGATTTTTCGTACTTCTTCATACATTTTTAGCCGATAGGCGGTATCTGCTTTGAGACGGAGTAGCTGATTCCGGGCATAGCGGTTGCTTACCGGCACGGGCGGCATGGGCATACGGTGGTTATCCAGCGTATATTCCGCAGCATATAATTTCTCTGTCAAAGCGTCGTTTCCGGTTTTCTTTTCCTCCATATTTCCATCGGCCGATAGCTGCTCCGCCTCTGTCAGTAAGCGAAATGCTTCTGCATATAGCTCGGCCCGGTAACAACAGAGTGCCATGTTGAAAAGGGAACCGACAGAACCCGGCGTGATCTGCCTGAAACAGTTATAGGCAGCTCCTACCGATCCTCCCAGTAGATAGATACATCCGGAATAGAAAAGATCGTTCTTTTCTGTTTCGCTCAAAGTGAGAATTTCACCTTTGGATTTGATAAAAGCCGACATATATTGTTTTTTTCGTTCCTATTTACGCGAATATATTCTTATGCTCCGTCTGTGGAGATGTGATGCTGTGGTGAATAAAGGGGGATATCCCGATCCGGTATTATGCTTTTTCGTTCCAGGCGAATTTTTTCCAGGGAGACTCCTCGTTTTTCAGCAAGGTATCTACAATTTCCATCGCTGCTTCGCAGTCGTCTTCATCGCCCTGCCATACACCGCGCCCGAATGCGAAACTTTTGCCGTATTCTTCCCACGAGGCGAAGTTTTGTACCGACGCTTCTGCCGCGAGATTCATAATCTGCCACATTTCTGCGGTATCGATATACCCGCAGTGATGAGTCCAGCGTGCCACATTGACCACTCTGACCAGATCCCAGGCCATGGCAGATCCCGGAATATCTTCCGTCGTGCAGTATTGATTTTCGAGCATATAATTCAGAATGGTGCGTACGTCGTCGTATTTATCCGCCAGGTCCGCAGGGATACTGTCGGCATTGTCGAGGATCAGCCGGAGCACGGCATCTGCTTTGGCATGGTGGCCTTCATCGAATAGCCATTGGATCGTGTCGATTGCCGAATCGTGATCCTGTATGCCCCACCATTCCTCCATTTGCTGTTTTGTCGTTTCGACATCGTATTGACTGTCGTAAGAATCGACGTTTTCAGAGTTGTAAACGAACAAGGGAGCGCCGAAAGCCAATAGATAAAGCTGTTTGTCGTCCAATTTTCCGTCGTTGGCCTTTTCGATCTCCCAACTGCAAAAAGATTCGGGATTGCTCATCATTTCCTGAATAGTGCCTTGCATTTGTGCCTGCATGGCTTGTATCTGTGCCATATCGGGCATGCCGGCCTGCATTTGTTTCTGGATTTCTTCCATATCTGCAAACTGGACTCCCGGCATATTACCGAGCATCGCCTGGGCTTGTGCCTGAGCTGCCTTTATGGCTTGTTCCTGCGCGGCTTTCAACATTTCTGCATACCCTTCGGGCATTTTAATTTCGTCTGTTCCCATTGTTAATTGTGTTATATGTATAGCAAGCTCCTGAAATTCCGGGAAACGATTGTTATACAGAGTTCAATATTCGTTTTATAATTAAAAAAAGTCAGGCTTGCCGGCTTCTGTATAAGAAGCCTGTATTTTCTCTGTTTTCAGCGCATATCCGGTTGGTTTTCTTTTCCACGCTTTCGAGAAAATCTCTTTTTCAAATATAGAAAAGAATATCTGAAACCGACCGGTTGTCCGGTATGTTTTTTCGTTTTTTCTTATTTTTTATGAAATAGAAGGAAAATAAAGTGTTTTTCCTTTGTAGGATAGGAGATTCAAGCTTTCAATAAGGAATAAATATAGTGCAGATGCCGGCGGAGCACTTCGGTGTCGAGCCCGCAGAAGAAGGACATTTCAAAGGATAGGCCGAAATAGACCTGCCGGAATACGACGATGGCTTCTTCCACGTCGGTACCGGCTTTCAGTTCTCCGCTTTTTACGGCACGCTGCACGGCGGCGCGCCAATACGCGTAGTCCTGGTCTGTAAATTCCTTCATTTTCTTTTGGGCATCGGGATAATAGCGGGCTACCTGTGATAGAAAATGATAATAATCGGCATTGGCGGATAGCTGGCCGGGAATATTGGTTTTACCGATTAGCTCGAAGTATCGGAGTAGTGCTTTTTGCACCCCTTCCACATAATTATCGATAAATTCGATAAGAGAGCCTTTGCTTTGAACGAATTTATTGCGGGGATCGTGTACGTTAAGTAAATATTTGTCCACTACCGCAGTAAACAGCTCTTGCTTGGAAGGGTAATAGTGGCATATCCCGGCTTTGGATAATCCGGTTGCTTTAGTCAATTCCGTATAGCTGGCTTTTTCATAATTCATCCGGACAAACAGCCGGAAAGCATTTTGCAATAACTCTTCACGGTTTGTTTTTATATTAGCCATAGGGGATGTATTTAATAGGATAAAGATAATAATTATTTGTGGGAGTAGCAATTACTATCGTTTGGGAGGTGGGTATGCCTGGGTTTATGGCTATACGGAGAAGATAAATCCGGCCTATTATCCGGGAAGAAGGAAGGCAGGGGAAACCGTCATGTTTTGAACCGACTTTTTAAATTCCTTTTTGGGGCCATGAGGTTACAGGAACAACGTGGATTCCGGCCGGGTTATTCCGGATCGGTAGCGAGAAGCGGTTTATAACCGTAAGTTTTGGCTATATTCATGATTTTTACCACGTGCTCGACGGGAACGGATTTCTCTGCTTCGATATTAATGCAGGGATCGTCTGCATTTTTCAGGATTTCGACAATTTTACCTTCGAGCAGGGAAAAAGGGGTGACTTTTGTGTTGAGGTAATAAGTCAGGTTTTTATCGATAGATACGGTAACTTGCGGTTGTGCTGTGGTTTGGTTGGTGCTCTTGGGTAATAAAAGTTTTAAAGCATTCGGATTGACGAGGGTGGAAGTAATCATGAAAAAAATCAGCAACAGGAATACGATGTCGGTCATGGACGACATATTGAAATTGGGGTTCGCTTTTCTGCTTCTCTTTATAGCCATGATATTCCGTTTTTCACTTTTTATTTTTCACTTCATATATCGTTTCCATGAAGTCTGCGCTGGTCTCTTCCATTTTGTTCACCACCTTATCGATACGGGCAGTGAGGGCGTTATAGGCGAAATAAGCCATAATCCCGACGATTAAGCCGGCAACGGTGGTAATCATGGCGGTGTATATACCTCTCGACAGTAAAGTAATGTTGATGTTATTGCCTGCCTGCGCCATGTCGTAGAATGCCTGTACCATACCGACTACCGTTCCGAGGAATCCGATCATGGGGGCCATTCCCGAGCAGGTTGCCAGTGTGGACAGCCCTTTTTCCATCGCAGAGACTTCCAGGTTGGCGTTGCTTTCGACGATAGAGCGCAGTTCGCTTACCGGGAGGTTCTGATGAATGATTCCTTTGACCAGAATACGCGAGCGGGGAGAATCCTCTTCCTGGCAGGCGGCGATGGCTGCCTTGTCGTTTCCTTTTAAGAGGTTTGCCCGCACTTCGTCCATAAAGGAATTCTGGGCGTTGGAATATTTACGGATAAGCAGGTATCTTTCACAAAAGATATAAACGGCAATGATCGAGAGCAGGAAAATCGGGATCATCAGCCAGCCGCCTTTTACGATCATGTCCCACAAACTGAGTTCTGCCGCTTCCGGCGCTTTGGTTGCCGCTAATAAGATCAAACTATTCATAAGCCAGTGTTTCGAAGGTTTTTTGGGTACGCGTTGATGCGTACCCGTTTTTATGCCTGCGAAGATAGGAAAATCAATCGAAAATAAGAAATGAAAAAATACAGGCTGTTTTGGTTTACGATTTTATTCAGAGCAGCAGGATGACGCTGGCGGATAGCACGCTGATGCACGCCCAGAGGATAATGCCTAAGAGTATGGGCTTAAATCCCACTTGTTTAATGGTGGCTTTCGACAGGCCTGCCCCGATCAGAAAAAGGGTGAATAGCATGCCTATTTTGGCGTAACTGACCGCGCTGGTGTAGAAGTGATTGAATTGGGGTACATAGGTGGCGATGATCATAGCCACTACATACAGAAAAATAAACCAGGGGATAGTGATTTTGGATCTTTTTCCTCCTTCTTTTTTATAGGTGAAGGCGGCTATTAACGAAATGGGAATAATCCACAGGGCACGGATGAGTTTGGTGGTGGTGGCGATACTCAGGGCTTCATTGCCGAAGGTTTTGGCCGCCCCGACCACCGAACTGGTGTCGTGGATGGCAATGGCACACCAGTAGCCGAATTGTTCGTTGCTCATTTCGAGCAGCCGGCCGAAATAAGGAAAAATCAGAAGGGCTGCCGCATTTAAAAGAAATATCGTTCCCATGGCGACGGTAATGTCTTTTTCTTTGGCGTTGATTACCGGGGCGAGGGCTGCAATAGCACTTCCTCCGCAAATGGCCGTTCCTCCGGAAACTAAAAATCCGGTGTCTTTGGCCACTTTCAGTTTACGGCCGAGGAATATCCCTAACCCGAGGGTGAATAAAATCGAAAATATGGTGAACACCACCCCGTTTTTTCCGGCTTCCATCGCTTGATCCACATTCATACCGAAACCCAGTCCGACCACTGAAATTTGTAGCAGGATGTGAGTGATCCGGCTGTTGATGTTCAGGAACGGATGCCCGATGGTGAGCGATACCAATAATCCTAACAGCAGGGCAAAGGCCGGTTCGAGGAAAGGCACGGCAAACATGGCTGTGATGAAGATCACTTCTTTGTGATTTTTAGTGATGGTGAATTTTTTCATGACTGATGTGTTTTTGTTTCGGATGGCAAAGATGAAGTTTCCGGTCGGGAAAAGGAAATAACAAATTTTCAGGGGGTATAACCAAAAGAACGGGAACGGGAGGATTTTGTTGTAATTTTTATGAGGGGATGTGAAATACCGGAATGATAAAAGGGCTATATTTGTTATCTATCGGCTGGATAAGGGAGGGAGAGAGTGCAGGTTTCAAGGCATAAAAATATTATTGCCTGATCTGAAAAATATATCGGGCTGCTGGGGGGAAGATGTAAAAAGGTATGCCGGGATCATCGTGCGGCGTATCGACGATGCTCGGTTTGCACGGTGAAAAGAACGATAAAAGAAACTGTCCTGAATTTTGCAAAGGATACGGCTTTGATTTTATCCGGTAAAGAATACCGGGTGAATTGTAAACCTAAAAACCGAATGAAAGATGAATATTTTAGAGTGCAGGGAGCGCAATGATGAATTAGTCGGGAAATTGCTGGAAATTTGGAAAGAATCCGTTTCCGCAACGCATACTTTTTTGACCGGAGCGGATATAGACAAGATCGCCCGGTATGTTCCGGCAGCGATCCGGCAGGTGCCGGTGCTTACGGTTGCAGAGGAAGAGGAAAAACTCGTGGGGTTTGCAGGAGTGGACGGCTGTAAACTGGAGATGTTGTTTATCGCTCCGGCATATAGAGGCAAGGGGATCGGGAAAGCAATGGTGTGTTACCTTTTTGAAAATCACCGGATCACGGAAGTTTGTGTGAATGAACAGAATCCCGAGGCAAAAGGATTTTATGAATATATGGGGTTCCGGGTATGGAAAAGGGAAGAATCGGACGAGCAAGGCAATCCTTTCCCTTTATTATATATGAAGTTATAAATCCTGCTTTTAGCATTGCCGGAGCTTGTTTCTTATAGGGAAGATGGGGGGCGTTTATAAATTTTTGCAGGGTAGAATTATTATATTTGTTCGGTACTTTTTAAGAATAATCGGCAGATGAAACGGATGGCGGGGGATAAATTTGTTTATAATTCGATTTTGACATGATAAAGAAATTAATTGTCCTTGTTCTTATTGCCGGATTTTTTCCTTGCTATTTGCAGGCGGAAAGTTTCCGGAAATCCCGGGTGGACGAACGGGTGGAGCTGTTGAGCGTCGTTATGCGACTGGCCGGGGTGGAGGAATTTTGTAAAGGAATGATTCCTGCGTATAACCGTAAAGTGGATGATTTTTTTGCGGTGTATCGTGAGCATCCCGTGGTGGCTACCGCCAGGAAGATGAAAAGGAAGTATAAATTCCGGCGCGATGCCGTTTTGGATTTGGCGATTCATCTCAAAATCGAGGGCGACTCTGTTTTTTTCGATCCTTCTTTGACTACCGAGGGTTTAGATTCCCGTTCCCACAATGAATTGACAGAGACATTCATCCGGGAATTAAGCGATTTTTATAAGCATACCGAAGCCGAACGTTTTTTCGAGTCGGAACGTGAGTTGTACCGTTCTTTCGGTGAGAAAACAGACAGGCAGGTTGTCGATACAATACATACTGAATGGTTCGACGATTTTTTCGGCTGGCATGCGTCCGATTATTGTGTGGTTCCGACCCTTTTAATCGGGGAATATTATTTTTATGCCTGCGCAATAGATAAAGAAGGACGGAAAACCACCTATTTTTCTATTCGTGGCTTTTTAGATCAGAAAATGCGGGCTTCTTCCGATTGGAGGCTGGCACGTTCGGTGGTGATACGCGGAATTGCGCATGTTTACGGGAATCCGCTGATGGATGAATACAGGAGCGCATTGAAGCCGTATGTAAAAACGATTTATAAGCGGATGTGGAGCGAGCCCGAAACGGAGCCTTACGATGTAACGGAAATGGTATTGTACGAAGGGTTTGCCAGAGGAGTGGAAGTGTATTATAATCAGTTGTTTGAGGAAAATACCGCCAAGCTTCTTAAAAGCCAGAAAAGACAGGGATTTTATTGGCTGGAAAGTTTTTCCGATTTATTGACGGTGTATGCCGATAGCCGGGCGGAATATAAAACGATAAGGGATTTTATGCCCCAGATTATAGATTTCTACCGGGAATTAGCCAAATGAAATCAGACCGGAGAGAAGGCCGGAAATGAAGGGGTGGAAGGCCGTGAGGAGGAAAGGAGAAAAAATAAAAATACCCGGAAAGGAATTTTCTTTTCCGGGTATTTTTATGATTTCACCTATTTAAGTTTTTGGAATATTTAAAATATAATTTCCATTTCTCCCCGGCAGGGAGTGGCTGGTAAAGTTTTACAATAATTTCCCCATGCAATTTCCGGATAATCCCAGCGATCGTTCACATATAGTATTAATTGTCCGTTGGCTTGCTTATGAAGCCTGCATGCCAGCGAAGCATCGGATGAAGTTACCGTGAGCAGGGCTTTCCGTTTGCCGGAAAGCAGAGAATAGTAATAAATGTTTTCTTTCATCCCTTTTGCTGCCTGGGTGAGAGGATGGAGGCAGTCCGCCCCGGAGTCCGCCCAATAATAATAATTGTGGGTATCCGATTTCCAGGGCTGGGTGGGAGCTTCCCCGTAGGCTGCCTGCTTTTTATGATAGAGAGGCTCTGTTCCGCTATTTCCAGCAAAAGCGCCGGAGGGATAATAGCTCCAATAGCCTTTACGTTCCCATTGAATACGGTTGAAATTTTCAGTAAGCCGGAAAGAAAGTCCCGTTTCACGAAGATAACCGTTGGGTTCGCCGGAGGTGTGGTAACTTAGTTTCATCCTACCGTCGGGAGAGATTGCGATTTTAATTTCGGCAGTCGTTGTTTTATAAATGCCAGAAATGGTAAAAATCACTTGTCCGCCTTCGTTGGTGTAGCTAAGTTCTTTTTTCTGCCAGTCGGTTTCGAAAGTCTGGTATTTCGATGCACTTTTTCGTACTTCTGCCCCTGTCAGGTGGTTTAGGTTTATATCGAGATGGACGAACGGCCCTTCTTCGATAATTACCTTCCCTTTGGAAGTAGCATTTTGAATCAATCCACTGGATTTACAGAACGGGATTTCGAACCCGTCGCCTTTTACTATGATTTTATCAGAGGTCTCTTCTATCCGCAGGGGCGATTTATTTTCGGAAACGGAGGAAGAACGTGCGGTTTTACCTAAAGTGATTTGTTCGGCATCGATTAATGCGTCTGTATGGCTGAAAAACTGGATCAAAATGTTTTCTCCCGCTTGCCAGTTATGGGCGGGAAGTATAATCTCTCCTTTTTGGTGGGGGGCGACGGATGGAGAAAGGATTTGTTTTTCTTTTCCTTTATAATTATAAACTATTTTGATTTCGTCGAGATTCGTATGGTCGAAACGGTTATATACCGGAAGGGACAAGGGATGTCCGGTAGTGAACAAATCGATTTGTGTGGTTAAAAGCTTTACCGGGGAATAGGCTTTCTTCGTAGCCCAAAATTCCGGCTTCTGTCTTCTCCAAACATCCACGATGCCCCATTCCCCGTAGCCTACACAATTCCCCTGGTAGTTTTCGGGTTTGGCCGTGCGGGCGAATTCTTTCCAGAAAGCAGTGCCTGCCTGAGGTTCGGGCAGCATAAAAGTTTCGTCGATATACCCCCAGATCGCTCCGCCCAATCCGCCGGGAGCATCGAATAATCCCGCCCACATTTTATCGATAGAGATTCCCCAAAATTCCCGGATGTTGGGATCGTTTTGCAGGGTGGTGTAAGTATAGCAGGCAGGGTGCGCCCATTCATCGAACAAGGCGGGGATTCCGTGTCCCTGAAAATTCCGGGTGGAGCGGTTCCATTGGTCTATATTGCCGTTTACGTCTTGATAGTGCATGCTGAGAATATCGTATATTTTTTCCCGGTCGCCCACGGAGCCGGGATAGCTGAATATAACGGGGCGGGTAGGGTCGGTGTGTTTTACCCAGTCCCAACTTTGTTGAAAATTAATGCCGTAAACGCTTTCATTGCCGATAGACCAAAGCAGGATAGACGGATGGGAACGGAATGATTTAACCATTTCGCGGCATTGTGACAGATAGCGTGACGTGAAGGCCGGATCGTCCTGGGATTTTCCGGGAGCATAGTTTTTTTGACGATAGGTATCGACGAAACATACGGCGGTTTCGCATTCAACGTAAATTCCTAAACGGTCGCAATATTCTAAAAATTTTTCAGAGGGCGGATAATGGGAGGTGCGTACAAAATTCATGTTTGCCTGTTTGAATAACGTCGCGTCGAGGCTATCCAGTTCGGGCGTGGTTGTCCGTCCTAAACGGGGGTGAATATCGTGCCGGCATGCTCCCCGGAGTTTTACGGGTTTACCGTTCACCAGCATACGGTCGCCGTCGATCTTTATTTCCCGGAATCCCACCCGGTGGGAGGTCTGACTTATGACACCGTCCTCATTGCAGAGGGTAACTGTGAGAGTATATAGATTCGGATGTTCGGCATCCCATTTTAAAGGAGCGCTGACCGGCAGTTCGTTGGTGTTTTCGTTTTCTTGCAGAGAGAAACGGTTTTGCGCTAATTCCACTTTTCGCCCGTCCGGGGCAGTAAGAGTGTATTCTACGAATGTTCCTCCAGTAACTTGTGCCCGGTAGCCGATCTTCAGCACAGCATCCCGGAAAGAGTCATCGAGGTCTGTGGAAAAATGAAAATCGTAGAGGCATGCCGGAGGCAGAGCAAAAACGGTGACGTTCCGCAATATCCCGCCAATGGGATGATGGGCATAACCGGAAGCATAAGAAATGTCGTCGAGCCGGTCTGTGACTTCCAGTTGTAATTCATTGGTTTGTCCCGGTCGTACATAAGGGGTGATGTCGGTTTCCCAACGGGTAAAGCCTCCGTGGTGTTCGCGGACGAATTGTCCGTTTATGGAAAGACGGGCATAGCTATACACACCGTCGAAGCGCAGAATGATATAATTTCCGCTATAATCTGCCGGAAGTGTAAATGTTTTCCGGTAAATATAAGGTTTGTCGTGTTCTATGGCATAGCCTTGCATGGCGGCCTCTCCCGGAATCCGGATTGTTGTAAAAGGATGCGAAGGGGAATATTGAAATTGCCACGTCCCGTTCAGGCTGATTGCCGGACGGCGGATACCTGCCGCTTTTTGGAGGATATGGTGTGCGGCTTCTTCCGGAAGCGGTTGTTTTTCAATTGAAGCGGCTGCTGTTTGGAAAAACAAACAACAGCATAAAAACAAAAGGAGTGGTTTGGGTATGTTTTTCATAAAACGTTTTTTCAAAATAACCTGTTCTCTCCCTGTCCTTCCCTCACGGAGTGTGAAGAAAGGACGGTGGGGAGACATAAAAAGCACAGGCATTTTTCTTTTTTCAAGTATTGCAAAGTAAAATGAAATCGTAAAAGCGGAGAATAGATAAAAAATTTAAAAAATGGACAATTTTACGAAAAATATAATATTTTTGAGAGCGATTCTATATTAGAACGGTTGTACGGAATTAGAATAAATGATGATGCTAAAACGAAAAGACGGATTCAGCGGTGAACGTGCTTTGGTGCTGCCCGCTGCGGTAATCCGGGAAATGGAGAACGAGCCTGCTTTATCGATGCTTCATATCACCGATATCGGCTATTATCCGAAAGCGTGGAATCATTTCCGGGAACGGCAGGAACCTATTTCCCAATATGTTTTGATCTATTGCACGGAAGGGAAAGGCTGGTTTCGGGCCGGAGGTGAAAAATATGCAGTGGAAAAAGACCAGTATTTTGTTTTGCCGGCTCATAGGCCGCATAGTTATGGGGCGGACGAACAGGATCCCTGGACGATTTATTGGGTGCATTTCAAGGGGAAACTGGCGGGGGAATATGCCGGGAATTGTTTAAAGCCTACGGCGATCAGGCCGAATACCTACTCGCGGATCGGGGAGAGGTTGAGCTTGTTTGAAGAAATTTACCATACGCTTGAAATGGGATATGGGCGCGAAAACCTGATGTATGCCTGTTCTGTATTTTATTATTTTTTAGGATCGCTGCATTACGTCCAGCAATACCGTGGGGCGGTGAAGCAGGAGAACGATGAAGGCGATCTGGTGGCTGCCGCAATCCATTATATGAAAGAAAATGTGGAAAAAAAATTGACGCTAAAGCAAATAGCCGGACATATCGGGTATTCGTCCTCTCATTTTTCCGCACTTTTCCATGCCCGTACCGGGTATTCGCCCCTGAATTACTTTAACCAATTGAAAATACAGCAGGCTTGCCGATTACTGGATTTTTCCAATATGAAAATCAATCAGATTTGTTATAAAACCGGAATCGACGATTGTTATTATTTCTCACGGCTATTTACGAAAATCATGGGCATGTCGCCCCGCGAATATAAAAAACAGAAAAAGGGATAAAGGTGTCGTCAGCTTTGTGCCTGTAAGGCAAAATCCAGAAATCGGCGGGCATAAGGATCGGGCTCTCCCTGGTGGTGGATGGCGTAGAAAGTACGGTCGATCGTTAGACCTTCGATGTCGATAATCCGCAGCTTGCCGGAAGTCAATTCTTCGCGTACACTGTAAACGGACAATAGAGCGAAACTGTCGCGGCTGTGCCGGAGGAATTGCTTGATCCCTTCGGTGGAGCCCAGGGTAAGGCGGGTACGCAGTTGGGAGATGTCGATACCCGACAACGTGAGTTGGCGGCGGATGATATGATAGGTGCCCGAGCCTTTTTCCCGGAATATAAAATCCAACTCCCGGAATTGTTCCCGTGTGATCTGCTCCGGTAGCGGATTGGAAGCCGAGCCAACCAATACGATTTCATCGTTGATAAAAGGAATGTACCGGATGTCCGGCTGGGTGGGTGTGCCCTCGATAAAAGCGAGATGCAGGTTTCCGGCAATGACTTCGTGTTCGATCTGGTCGGTGTTGCCGCTGGAGAGATGAATGTGGATGTCGGGATTCCGGCGGATGAAATCGGATAACAGCTCCGGCAGGATGTATTGTGCCAGGGTGGTGCTCGCCCCGATATGAAGCGTGCCGGAAAAAGTGTCCCGCCGTTTGTCCAGTTCGAATAAAACTTCCCGCTCTTTTTGTAGCAAGGGGGTAATCTCCCCTAACAGGTATTTTCCGGTTTCGGTGAGTTGCATCCGGCCTTTTTCCCGGTGGAATAAAGTAACCGACAGTTCGCGTTCCAGTTCCTTGATACTTTTGGAAATGGCAGGCTGGGACAAACCGAGTTCCACGGCGACTTTCGTTGTATTCGGATTTTTAGCTAAATGGTAAAATATGATGTATTTATGGTCTAACATGGTCGTTTTTCTTTAATATTTACAAAAATAGTGTAAATGAGTGAATTTTATTGACTTTCTGCCGGATGATTTTATTTTGGCATCCGTTTTGCATAGCATGATTATGGAGTGATTTTTTCCAAGTTTGTGGAGTATGGTTATAGTCTTGTAGCGTAGCATCCTGGAAATTTAAATCGTTTTAATCCCAACAATTAGTTGGCTCTTATACGTAAAAATATTAATTTGCAGCCTAAAATAGGCGAAAAGAGGGAGAAGAAGGGAGGAATATACCCGAAAGGCCAATGGGGATAAGGATTTGTATAAAAATCTAAAATTGAATATATATGGAAAATAAATTAGATGTTCTGACGAAGAAGCTGTATGATGAAGGAATAGATAAAGCCAATCAGAAAGCCGGAGAGATCATCGAAAAGGCGAAGCAGGATGCTGCCCGCCTCATTGCGGATGCAGAAGCAAAGGCTAAAGAGATCGGGGCTGCTGCCGAAGAGAGCGCAGAGAATTTGAAAAAGAAGGCGGAATCGGAAATGGCATTGAGTGCCCGGCAGGCGATTGCTGCGCTGAAACAGTCGGTGACCGATTTGATTTCCGGCAGGATTTCCGGCGAAATGGCGAAGACCGGATTTGAAGATAAAGCATTTATACAAGAATTGCTGGTGTCTGTGGTGAAAAAATGGGATGTGGCTTCGGGGAACCTGAATTTGGAAATATTGCTCCCGGAAAGCGAGAAGAAACAATTCGAATCGTTTGTGGCTGCAAAATACAAAGAGCTGCTGGATAAAGGGCTGGAAGTGAAAACCGGGGATTCGAAGGAGGATTTTGTGATCCGCCCGAAAGACGGGGGGTATCAGATCACCTTTTCGGAAGCTCTGTTCGAATCGTTCTTCAACCAGTATATGCGTAGCTTTACCAAATCGCTGCTATATAAATAACTGCTTTTGTGCCTGGCGTAACGAATGCTTCGGCAGGATGCAGGGGAACGACCGGAGGGAGTAGAGTAATTAAAAAAAGAAATCAGAATGGATTATATAGCTTTTATTGCGGGATTGCCGGAGATTTCGTGGGACGACCGGAAATTGTCGCTGACGGTGGCGGAGTTCCGGGAACAGGCAAGGGATTATATCCGGGGCAAGGATGAAAAATTGCTGGATTTGTTCTTTCTGCCTAACGACAATGCGCAAGTGCTGCGGTTGCTGAACAAGCAGGAGCCCAGTGCGGCTTTGCATACGGTGTATCCGCTGAAACAATTGGAAGAGCAGGTACAGGAGCCGGATCATTCGCTGCCCGGCTATCTGAGCCGGTTTATCGCCGATTTTAAGGAAGAACATCTGAAATACGAAGTGTCGCCCGAAAATGTGCTGAGCTGGATGTATTACGATTATATGATCGCTTCGGACAACCGGCTGGTGAGCCGTTATGCGGAATTTTCCATGAACCTGAAAAATTTGGTTGCGGCGGTGAATAGCCGGAAATACGGACGGGACGTGGCAAAGGAAGTCATCGGGGAAAATGAATTCGCTATGGCTTTGCGGACTTCCAATTCCAAGGATTTCGGCTTGTCGCTGGATTATCCATACGTAGAAAAAGTAATCGCCCTGATGGAAACCGGTAATTTGGTGGAAAGGGAAAGGGGACTCGATTTGCTGATCTGGAATTTTTTGGATGAAGCGGTGGTATTTGAATATTTTTCGATCGAACGGGTGATCAGTTACCTGTTGAAGCTGATGATCGTGGAACGCTGGAGCAGGATGAGCACGGAATCGGGCAGGCAGGTATTTATGGAGCTGGTCCAACGGTTCAGGGAGAATTTTCGTTTCGAAGAACAGTTCAAAGCGTGAGTACGTTCGGATGAATGAGCTATGCGGCCCAGAAAACGTGAATAAAATCAGAAATTACAAATAAATAATATATGTCAAAAACACAAGGAAAAGTTCATAGCATTATTTCTAACCTTGTATTGGTGAAGGTCGAAGGCCCGGTTTCCCAGAATGAGATTTGCTTTATCGAGCAGGGGGACGAAAGGTTGATGGCCGAAGTGATCAAGGTGGTCGGAGAGATTGCTTATGTACAGGTATTTGAAAGTACCAGAGGACTGAAACCCGGTAATCCGGTGGAATTCGAGCAGCACATGCTGGAAGTGAGCCTTGGGCCGGGATTGCTGTCGAAAAATTTCGACGGATTGCAGAACGACCTGGATAAGATGACCGGGGTTTTTCTGAAAAGAGGCGAATATACCAATCCGCTGGAAGACGATAAAAAGTGGAAATTTACGCCTTTGGCCAAACCGGGCGACCGGGTGAAGGCGGCGGACTGGATCGGAAACGTGAAAGAGAATTGGCTCGACCACAAGATAATGGTTCCTTTCAAAATGGAGGGAGAATATACCGTTGCATCGATCGTGGACGAAGGGGAATATACGATATTGGATACGGTGGCCGTGTTGAAAGACGCTGCCGGGAAAGAATATCCCGTGACGATGGTGCAGAAATGGCCGGTGAAAGTGGCTATGCGTAATTATGTGGATAAACCGCGTCCTTCCCGGCAAATGGAAACAGGGGTACGGGTGATCGATACCATGAACCCGATGCTGGAAGGAGGAACGGGATTTATCCCCGGGCCGTTCGGTACGGGAAAAACCGTATTACAGCATGCGCTGGCGCGTTTTGCCGATGCCGATGTGATTATTATGGCTGCCTGCGGTGAGCGTGCGAACGAGGTGGTGGAAATCTTTACCGAATTTCCGAAATTGCAAGACCCGCGTTCCGGGCGTTCGCTATATGAACGGACGACAATCATCGCCAATACCTCGAATATGCCTGTGGCTGCCCGTGAAGCTTCGGTGTACACGGCTATGACGATCGGGGAGTATTACCGGGCAATGGGCATGAAAGTGCTGTTGCTGGCCGATTCCACTTCGCGCTGGGCACAGGCTTTGCGTGAGATGTCCAACCGTATGGAAGAGTTGCCGGGGCAGGATGCTTTCCCGATGGACCTGTCGGCTATTATCTCTAATTTCTATTCCCGCGCCGGCATGGTGTATCTGAACAATGGAAAAACCGGATCGGTGACTTTTATCGGAACGGTATCGCCTGCGGGCGGTAACCTGAAAGAACCGGTGACCGAATCGACGAAAAAGGTGGCGCGTTGTTTCTACGCCCTGTCACAGGCTCGTGCCGATTCCAAGCGTTATCCGGCTATCGATACGCTGGATTCTTATTCGAAATACCTGGAATATCCCGAATTTGTGGAATATGCCAAAAAGAATATTTCCGACCGGTGGATCGCCGATGTGAACGAAGCCCGCAATATGCTGGTGAGGGGGCGTGAAACGGCGGAACAGATCGATATTTTGGGGGACGACGGTGTGCCTTTGGATTACCATATTATATTTTGGAAATCGGAACTGATCGACTTCGTCATTTTGCAACAGGATGCTTTCGATAACATCGACGGCTCTACTTCTATGGAACGCCAGCAATATATGCTGAATATGGTGCTGGACGTTGTACGGTCGGATTTCGACTTTGATTCCTTTGAAGAAATAAACCCTTATTTCAAGCGGATAATCAATGGATTCAAGCAAATGAACTATTCGGAATTCCAATCGGAAAGCTTTAAAAAATACGAGGCAGAGGTGAACGACATCATAAACGAGAGAAAAAAATAAGTGATATGAATACAGCTTTTCAAAAAGTATATACAAAGATCACCCAGATCACAAAAGCTACCTGTTCGCTGAACGCCCAGGGCGTGGGAAACGACGAGCTGGCGATCGTGAACGGGCGGCTGGCACAGGTCGTGAAGATATGGGGCGACAATATTACACTCCAGGTATTCTCCGGAACGGAAGGGATTCCGACCAATGCCGAGGTGACATTTCTGGGGAAAGCCCCGACATTGAAAGTAGGAGAAGACCTTTGCGGGCGTTTTTTCAATGCCTTCGGCGATCCGATCGACGGCGGGCCTGTGGTGGACGGGGAAGAACGCGAAATCGGCGGCCCGTCGGTAAACCCGGTGCGACGGAAACAGCCGTCGGAACTGATTGCTACGGGTATTGCGGGTATCGACCTGAACAACACCTTGGTATCGGGGCAGAAAATTCCGTTTTTTGCCGATCCCGACCAGCCTTATAACCAGGTGATGGCGAATGTGGCTTTGCGCGCACAGACCGACCGTATTATCCTGGGCGGCATGGGATTGACGAACGACGATTACCTGTATTTTAAGAACTTGTTCGATAATGCCGGGGTGCTCGACCGTATTGTCAGTTTTGTGAACACGACGGAAGCTCCGCCTGTGGAACGTTTGCTGGTGCCGGACATGGCATTGACGGCTGCGGAATATTTTGCCGTAGATCGGAATGAGAAAGTGTTGGTACTGCTGACGGATATGACGCTGTATGCGGATGCGCTGAGTATCGTATCCAACCGGATGGATCAGATTCCTTCGAAAGACTCTATGCCCGGTTCGCTTTATTCCGACCTGGCGAAGATCTATGAAAAAGCGGTACAGTTCCCGGAAGGCGGTTCTATCACCATTATTGCAGTAACGACTTTATCGGGTGGCGATATTACCCACGCGATCCCGGATAATACCGGATATATCACGGAAGGCCAGTTGTTCTTGCGGAAAGATACGGAGATCGGCAAAGTGATCGTGGACCCGTTCCGAAGCCTTTCCCGTTTGAAACAGCTGGTGATCGGGAAGAAAACCCGGAAAGACCATCCGCAGGTGATGAATGCAGCGATCCGTCTGTATGCGGATGCTGCCAATGCCCGTACAAAACTGGAGAACGGTTTCGACCTGACGGACTACGACAAACGTACGCTTGAATTTGCCAAAGATTATTCCAATGAATTGTTGGCGATCGATGTAAACATCAGCATTACCCAGATGCTCGATACAGCCTGGACTTTATTCCGGAAATATTTTACGAAAGCGGAATTGGGTATCAAGCAAGAGATTGTGGACGAATTCGGCGGATATACGGACTGAAATAAGAGGGTATGATAAAATTTCAATATAATAAAACATCCCTTCAAAACCTGGACAAACAGCTGAAAACGCGGGTACGGGCTTTGCCGACGATTAAAAACAAAGAATCGGCATTGCGTTCGGAAGTGAAGAAAGCGAAAGAGGTGGCGGACGAGTTCGACGGGAGGTTGCAGGACACGCTGAATGCAATCAGCGATATGTTGCAGCTTTACGACGAATATACCCCGGATATATTGACGGTGAAGGACGTAAACATGTCGGTGAAAAAAATCGCCGGGGTGAGAACGCCTGTGCTGGACGATGTGAAATACGAGGTGAAAGAGTTCAGCTTATTTAATGCTCCGGGTTGGTATTTGGATGGGATACAGCAAGTGCAGCAAGTGGTGAAGATCGCTTTGGAACGGGAGTTGTATATGAAAAAAATGGAACTGCTCGACAAAGCACGTAAAAAAACCACACAGAAAGTGAACCTGTACGAGAAGGTGCAAATTCCCGGTTTTCAGGAAGCGATCCGCAAAATCAAGCGATTCCTCGAAGATGAAGAAAACCTTTCCAAATCGGCTCAGAAGATAGTGAAAACCCGTAAAGCAATGGAGGCAGACCCATCATGATCGTAGCAATGAAAAAATTGTCCCTGCTGATATTCTATAAAGATTATCAGGTATTTCTGGAGCAGCTCCGGGAAAAGGGCGTGGTGCATATCCACGAAAACAAAGAGCGGTCGGCGGAAGATGAGGTTTTAAAGCAAAAGCTAAGCATTGTAAAGCGCATCGGCGAAATGATGCGATTGCTGCGGAAGCGGTTGCCGGCGGAAGAAAAAGACGTGGCCGATTTGCTTGCGGAATGGTCGAAAGGAGTGATGCCGGCCGATCGGTTGGCATTCTATTACAAAGTGTTCTATCCGGAAAAAGAAGTGCCGGAAAATATATCCGAAGCTTCGGAATTGGATTTATTGGTGTTTTTGGAAAGCCAGTTTAAGCGGATAGAGCAATTAGACCAGCAGATGGCCGTTTTGGAGAAAGACCACATGATTTACGAGCCTTGGGGAACATTTCCGCAGGAACGTCTCGGCGGATTGCAGGATGCCGGGTGGGATTTGCGTTTCTTCACGGTTCCCGACCGGAAATACCTGCCGGAATGGGAAGATCGGTTTAATACATTTGTGATTAACCAGGAGAAAGGGCAGACTTATTTTGTGACGGTATTACCCGCCGGAGAAAAAGCGTCTCCGGAAGCGGATGCTGTGGTATTTCCTCAGATGAATGCAGAGGAAATACAGCAGGCGATGGACGGGCTGAGGGCGGAGAAAGAAACCGTGGCGCGGAATATCGACCGGATTGCCGGTTTTTCTGCCGATTACCTGAAAGATTTCCGGGTGCAACTGGTGGAGGATGCCGATTTACTGAAAGTGAAGGATGCCGCCCTGACGCTGGTGGACGATAAAGTGATTTCCCTGGAAGGCTGGGTGCCCGCCGGGATTGAAAAAGATGTAAACGAATGGCTTGCCGTTCAGGATGTGGCTTACGAAATAGAAGAGCCGGCGAATGAAGACAATCCGCCGATCTTATTGAAAAATAATAAGTTCGCCCGTTTATTCGAATTTATCGGGGAACTTTATTCTCTGCCGAATTATCGGGAGATCGATCTAACACCGTTTTTTGCTCCGTTTTTCGTGCTGTTCTTTGGGCTTTGTCTCGGGGATGCCGGATACGGATTGCTATTGTTGATCGTGATCTCCCTGTATAAGATTAAAGCGAAACCTTCGATTAAACCGATTCTTTCCCTGGCGCAATGGCTGGGGGCGGGTACGGTGGTCATGGGAACGGTCAGCGGAACGTTTTTCGGTATTCAATTGCTGGAAGTGCAATTGCCCTGGGTGGTAAAGCTCCGCGCGATGATGCTCGACTCGCAGCAGTTGTTTAACTTGGCCTTGATTATCGGTGCCGTGCAGATCATCTTTGGTATGTTCCTGAAAGTGGTGAATTTGTGGCGGCAATACGGAATGCCGGCAGCATTGCCTACCATCGGCTGGTTGGTGCTGATCCTCGGCGGAGGAACTTGTTTCCTGCTGTCCTCTAAAGGCTTCGACGTGAAAATCCTGATGTATGTGATCGGCGGGGTTGCAGCCGTGTTGATCTTTATCCTGAATAACCTTCGCCGGAACGTCTTTATCAATATCGGGGCGGGACTTTGGGATTCTTATAATATGCTGACGGGATTATTGGGAGATACCCTTTCTTATATCCGTTTGTTTGCGTTGGGAATTTCCAGTTCTGTGCTGGGTTTGGTATTTAATGATCTGGCTATGAATATGAGTCCTGATATTCCGGGCGTAAAACAATTGGTGATGCTGATTATACTTTTATTCGGGCACAGTGTCAATCTTTTTATGGCCGGGCTGGGATCGTTTGTACATCCGATGCGTCTGACTTTTGTGGAGTTCTACAAAAATGCCGGATTTGAAGGAGGCGGTAAGAAATACCAGCCTTTTAAAAGACGGAATACCCAGGAGGCATAGTTTTGGAGAATAAAAGACTTGAACAGTATAAAATATCATCGGGAATGAGGGGATAAAAATCATTTAGAAGAAATAATAATAGTAATAAATTAAAAATCAAAAATTTAGAATTATGGAACCAATTATTTTAGCGTATATCGGAGTGGGTTTAATACTTGGATTGTCCGGCATCGGTAGTGCATACGGAGTAACCATCGGTGGTAACGCTACGATCGGCGCGTTAAAGAAAAACGACGAAGCTTTCGGTAACTACATGGTATTGTGTGCTCTTCCGGGTACACAGGGACTTTATGGATTCCTCGGTTTCTTCCTGTTACAAGGCGTACTGACTCCTGAAATTACATGGTTGCAGGCTGCTGCCGTGTTCGGCGTTGGTTTGGGTTTAGGCTTTGTCTGCCTTTTCTCTGCTATCCGCCAGGGGCAGGTATGTGCTAACGGTATCGTGGGTATCGGCGCAGGTTACGACGTGTTCGGTAAAACCCTGATCCTTGCCGTATTCCCTGAACTTTATGCCATTGTTGCCGTTGCTGCAACCTTTATGATCAGTACAGCCATCGCATAAGCGGTATGCTGTGGATTGCGAGCGTAAATCAGGTATAGCCGTTCATGTCGTGTGAATACATATCTGTACGGTTACACAATAAAAAAGCTGCCCTTTTCGGGTAGCTTTTTTTGTTGGACTTTGCAGTTTTGTTCAGGAGTATATACAAAATGCGGTGGTTCGATTTTGTTTTGGGGTATTATTGCTGTTTTGTATGATTTAGCCCGCTCATTCTTTTTATGATTTACTCACTTAGCCTTGTTTTTCTGCTGTCTTGTCTTGTCTCATTTTCTTCTCTTTTCTTTTTTCTATAATGTTATTTTATTACTGTATGAGATAGCTTTTTCGTATGATCTCCCAGCTCTATGCTTTCTATTATCTATATTCCCTTTATTTTTATGTGTAAAACCTTCTTTTATTAAGATACTTTTCCTTTCCCGTATGTGTGTTTATAGATTCATCTTTTCATATTACAACTCATTTTTGTCTGGCGCACATTGTGTTTTTTCCTTATGGATTATCCTTTTCTTCTTTTTTATCGCCTTCCTTTTCCCTGCGGCGTGTCTATACTTTTTGGGGACTTCTTTTTCCGGGGGACATATCCTCTGTTTTCCTTTCTTTGTTTTTCTTCTTTTTTCTTCTTTTTTGGTAATCTTCCTTTTGAGGATATTTGTTATCTCTTTCCTGCTAATATAGCTGAATGTTTATATCTCTTTCCTTTTCCTGTTCTTTCTTTCTTTCTTCTTACTCTCTCTGTTTTTTCCTTGTATTTTTTTCATCCTGTTGATACCCTTGCCGTTTCTTTTCTTTCGGCTTTTCTTTTTTTGGGGGTGATATACTCCTTTTGGGGAGGATATATAGTGGTTACCTTTTTTTAATATAGGTGTTTTAATATAAAGGTAAGTTTATTCTCTTTTTTTCTGTCTACTTTTCTTATTCTTCCTTCTTTTTCCTTTGTCTTGGTTATCTTCTTTTTTTATTCTTACTTTCTCTATCTTTATCTTTCTTATATGTCGAAACCGTCGAAGCCGTTGTCCGCTACTTCTCATTCTATTGCATCTTCCCCTAATTTTTTCTTTATTGTAAGAATGCTCCCTCGCTTCCTCCCTGGTCTTTTCCTGCCTTCTTTTTCTCCAATAGATGCCTTTTCTTCTTTCTCCTTTTCCGCCTGCTCTTCTCTTTTCCCCTCTTCCTTTTCTTCTTTCCGCTGTCTTTCCGTTCTCTTCCTGCCTTTCCTTCTCTTCTCTTCTCTTCTCTTTCTGCTAATCTTTCCGTTCTCTTTCTTTTTTTGTCCTGTATTATTTCTGAAAACCTTGTAAAGAGAGAGTACCCCCACCTTCTTTTTACCGG
>OGOU01000828.1_pt1 | contig 25699 bp, 19 predicted proteins | sample 1552721 | NCBI WGS metagenome assembly OGOU01 (sample SAMEA2580176, study PRJEB22360) | human gut metagenome | biome: human gut; feature: human-associated habitat; material: faeces | place: Denmark | collected 2008/2010
TTTGCTTTCATATATCCCCAAAACCGATGTAAACCCCCCCGCCATTCCGGAAGAAGACAGTAAGAAAAAAGTAGACGGAGTTGCTTACAACGTTCCAGGACGCGCCCATGTTATATTAACAGGCAACAACAAGAAGATATTCGATGGTGAACTGCCCGTTACACAATTTGGTACTATAGAATATCTTGCACCTGTACTATTCAATAAAAATTCTACTATAAAAGTTTTGTTCGATACAGCTACCGGTGGATTAATCAAGGTAGACAGAGAAAGCAATTAGGAAATTGAAAGTCGAGAGTTGAAAGCAGTCTGCATTGTAATGCCAGACAGTAACTTTCAACTCTCGACTTTCAACTGAATGAATCCATCTTTCTGCAACTGCATAATGTAAGTAGTGACACGAGAAGGATAGTTATCTTCATTTTGGAAATGGTCGGTAAGCAGAGAAATTATCTCTTGTACGGTTCGGTTTCCATCTATCAAACGCCATACGGCAGTACCGTGTTCTTCCAGCTTCACATGAATATCGGCCGACATACTCTTCGGCAACAAAAAACGTCTCATCCAGTCGTACTTAAACCGAGGAAAGGAAAGTATCGCGTACTCCCCTTCCCATTCGGTTGTAATATGTCCGCACTGAACGGGAACAGTATCCAATAGGTTTACTTTTCCTTTTGTATCTGACATTACTCCGTTATCAAGCTTTGATATTAGGTTCTTCCAAACCAAGACCCTTCTTCTTGTCTACAACTTTAAGAATAAATCCCAGTACCAAAGCAGCAACGCCAAGACAAGCCAGCATTACAAGCGGTGCGGTGTAATCATACGAAACGGCAGCCTCTTCCGGAGTAATCACACCGTTCTTTAAATCAGCAACAAGCTGCGTATTGGTTTTATCAAGTACCTTTCCGATAAGAAGCGGGAAGAGCCAAAGACCAATATTCTGCACCCAGAAAATAAGTGCGTAAGCACTGCCTATAATCTTGGCATCAACCAATTTAGGAACACTGGGCCATAAAGAAGCAGGAACCAGTGAAAAACTTGCACCAAGTACCAATATAGTAAGATAGGCTATCACAACACCACCTACCGCATTATCCCTGAACTCAGGAAGAACAAACGCGAAAGTAAGATGGCAAAGAACCAGTAACAAGGAACCTATCATCAACATCGAAGCTGCCTTACCTTTATGGTCAACATAGTTTCCAAGTATCGGCGTTATACCAACAGCGAGCAAAGGGAAGACTGCAAATACAGTTTCGGCACTCTGACGCATATAACCCATATAACAGAAGACAGTGAGCAATACTCCGGCAAGGGTAAGCAAACCATATTTCATACCTGCCTTCTTCATAAAATTACTTGCAAAAGAAGCACCCGCAACGACAAGCATAATGCAGTACTGAAGAATTGTCACCGTATTAGTAGCCCAGAAAGAGTCTGTAGGTACTTCCTTGAATACCAGATTACATTGCAGCATATTTACGGCATATTTCTGGAACGGGAATATAGCAGAATAATAAAGTACACAAAGAAGCGCTACCAACCAGAATCCGCCACTAGACAAAATAGTACCGAGATCGCTGATCTTGAACGGATCGTCTTTCTCCTCAGCCTCACCTGTCTGCTCGTCAAGTTTCTTATCCATGAAGAAGTAGACAATAAACATAATAAGTGCGATAAGCAATAGCACAACACCAAATGCCACTGAACGGGAAACATCGATAACACCCCCTAATTTAGCAAATACCGGAGAGAAAATCATGCAAGTGGCAACTCCCAAACGGGCAAGCGCCATTTCAGACCCCATGGCAAGTGCCATTTCACGGCCTTTGAACCACTTAACGATACCGCGAGACACCGTAATACCCGCCATCTCGACACCGCAACCGAAAATCATGAAACCTATTGCCGCAAATTTAGCCGATGCCGGCATACCTCTATAGAATGGGGAGATACCCAACTCATCGAAACCGGGAATATAATTCAGGTTGTTGGTAAACCAAGTTTGAAGTCCACTTCCCTGAAAAGCGTCTGTCACCGCATACCAATTGATGGTAGCTCCGACAAGCATCACAGTACCGGAAAGAATTGCAGTAAAACGTACACCCATTTTATCGAGGATAATACCTGCGAAAATGAGGAAAAATACGAATACATTAAGGAATGTCTCAGACCCCTGCATTGTACCGAATGCTGTAGAATCCCAGCCACGCGTGGACTGCATCAAGTCTTTAATAGGTGAAAGTATGTCCATAAAAATATATGAACAGAACATAGCAAATGCTAAAAGCAGCAATACCAACCAACGCATACCTGCCGAATCGCGTAGCGTCTGGTGAATTTTGTCAGTAGTTGTCATTATAATATTATAATATGGTTTATAATTTCAAAAGAATCTTATCCGGCTACAAAAATAACCAAATATAAAAGACTATAAATAAAAACAGGCAGAATTGTACAACATAAATTGTACAACTCCACCTGTCAAGAAATTACAGTTATTTCTCGAAATTAATTTCCAGCCGGTTCTGCAGCATCCGTAGCAGCAGGAGCTGTTGTTGCAGGAGCTGTTTCAGCCGGTTGCTCAGCTTTCGGAGCAGCTGTACCTACGGGCATATTGTACGGGTTCGTCTTCTCTTCTTGCTGTGCCTGTTCCAAAATCACATCACCGCCTTTATGAGAAGCAGAAGGGATAACGTAAGCGGAAGCAACACTCATCACCACCAAAAACACAGCGAGGCTCCATGTTGCCTTTTCCAAAAAGTCTGTAGTCTTGCGTACACCCATGATTTGATTGGATGATGAGAAACCCGAAGCCAGACCACCGCCTTTGGAATTCTGAATCAACACAATGAAACACATCAATATGGATGCGATCACCATTAAGATAACTAATAATAAATACATTTTGTTATTTTGATTTAGCGTTAATAATCAATTTCTCCAAAAATCTGATTTGGTCTGCAAAGTAAGCATTTTTTTTTGGATAATTCAAACTTAATTTTTTAATAATTTCAAGTGCTTTATCATATCTGTGCTGTTTAATATAGATTTTTGCCAAAGTTTCTGTAAAACAGCTATCATCCACATCTTCCTGACGAATCTGTCCATCATCATTTTCATCATCTTCGGAAGTAGAATATTCGTTCTTTGAAAGGGAAGCGGGGAAAGTCTCTTTTTGCTCGGAAATCACTTCCTTATCTTCAAGAGATGCCTCCTTTTCTTCCGGAGATACGAGAACTTTCTCAGAACATACCGATCTTTCAAATACAGATGATTCCGACGCCTCGCTCTTACGTATAAATCCATCTATCAGTTCGTGTCCGCGCAGTTTAGGAACTTCCTCCCCACCGGTTGGTTCAGAATCATTCTGTCCGTCATCCTGCAACAGATAAGTTGTGTAATCCATTGCATAATCCAATTCTGTAACCTGCGAATGCTCTTCGGGAACTGTTGCCAAAAAAGCATCTATCAAAGAGAGTGTACGATCCACATTAGGTTCTTCTTCCGGCACTCTGGAAGAAAGTAAAGGTGACTTTTGCGATTTCAACCTATAGCGGTCGCCTTCTATCAAATAAAACAATACACGTCTGTCTGCCACATACAGAACAGCCTTACGCAGTTCTGCTCCGAATGTGACATCATGCAGCAAATAGAGATTCTTAAGGTACAGCAGCCGAAGCGACTGAAAATAGGGATAACGGACCAGCAGAGTACGAAGTTCGTACAAAGTATCCTTATTCAACATTTCAGGATGCTGTATCCATTGTTGCAAATAGGCAGAAGTCATTCCTCGGTTACCAGTTAGCTACGGTTGAATTAAATATTTGTTCTGTGATATCCTTTATCATTTTACTTATCAGGTCATCCTGCACATCAGTCAGCAGCAAGGAGGAATCATAAGTCTGGAAAGCGGAAAACTGTTGTTCAAAATCTTCCTCATGATTGGTATTGTTTACATAACGCACGTTTACGGTCATAGTCAGCTTCACTTTAGAAGAATAGCCATCAGCTGCTACAGCTTCATTGTATTGGTTATAACCCGTTATCTCACCGTCTATTTCCAGATCGCCGTTGGCATTCACCAATTGCAAACGTGTTTGCTGGATAAACATATCCTTAAGTTTCTGGTTAAACTCCGTAGTCATGGGAGCATACACGTACTCGGCACGATTAGGAAATTCTGCAATCGTAATAGTCTTCACTTTGCTGTAATCAATAGAACTTATCGGAGCAAGTCCCATAGAGATGCGGCAGGAAACTACCACGCACACCAAACCTGCTAACGCCGATATCAACGTTATTTTCTTAATCCAATCCATATTCTTTTATCTTTCTGTATAGCGTACGCTCCGATATATTCAAATCTTTAGCCGCACTTTTACGCTTTCCATGATGCTTTTCAAGTGCCTTGCGTATCATTTCTTTTTCCACTTCATCCAATGAGAGAGATTCTTCAACATACTCTTCTGTGTCTTGAATATCCTCATCTACTTCCTGAGCTGATTTCACGGAAGGGTGTATTATAGTAGGCACTCCGGCAGCAGGTACTGAAGCTACTACCGCTGGAGCAGATGCATAATAAGCAGTAGGTGTCGCACCCTGATTTCCCATAGTTGCCCGTTCGGTCATAATCTCGTGTACCAGTTTTTTCAACTCGGTGACATCCTGGCGCATGTCAAAAAGCACCTGATACAGTATTTCGCGCTCGCTTTCAAAACTTTTACTTTCATTCTTTACCCCAAACAAGGCGGGCAGGCGCTGCATATTACTCTGTTCGGGCAGGTAATTCTTCAAAATAGAAGCGTTGATTTCACGATTGGTTTCAATAATGGAAATCTGTTCCGTTATATTCTTCAACTGACGTACATTACCGGGCCATGGATATGTCAGCAGCACTTGTTTGGCATCATCAGTCAGCTGAATGGCAGGCATACGATACTTTTCGGCAAAGTCTGATGCAAACTTGCGGAACAGTAACACAACATCCTCTCCACGTTCGCGTAAAGCCGGAACCGGAATAGGCACTGTATTAAGACGGTAGTATAAATCTTCGCGGAAACGCCCGTCAGCAATTGCTTGTGTAAAATTCACATTGGTAGCAGCAACAATACGTACATTCGTTTTTTCAACTTTAGACGAACCGACTTTAATAAACTCACCTGTCTCGAGCACCCGAAGCAAACGAGCTTGTGTAGGCATAGGAAGCTCCCCCACCTCATCAAGAAAAATGGTACCGCCGTCAGCCTCGCCAAAATACCCTTTACGTTCACCGATAGCACCGGTAAAAGCGCCTTTTTCATGGCCGAACAGTTCCGAATCAATCGTTCCTTCGGGGATAGCCCCGCAGTTTACAGCGATATATTGTCCGTGCTTTCTGCGGCTGTATTGATGGATAATCTGCGGAAAACTCTCCTTACCCACACCACTCTCTCCGGTAATCAGCACCGACAAATCAGTAGGAGCTACCTGAATGGCGATATCAATAGCACGCATCAATGCCTCGTTATTGCCAATAATACCAAAACGCAGTTTTACTTGTTGTATTTCCGCTTTCGTCATACTACAAATCCTCTTCTGTACTATCAAGTTTCAGCTTATCGCTGTCGTCACGTCTTTCGTAATATTGTTTCCTCAGGGGATTGGCATGTGCTTCCTGCTCGCGCATACGGTTACGGAACACATCGATTGCCACATAGACAGCCTGCCGGAAAGAATCTTCGGAAGCGATCCCTTTTCCTGCAATATCATAAGCCGTGCCATGCGCCGGTGAAGTACGCACTACCGGAAGACCGGCCGTATAGTTTACACCTTCATCCATAGCCAAAGATTTAAAAGGAGCAAGTCCCTGATCGTGATACATTGCCAGTATACCGTCAAAATGAGTAAAGTTACCGGAACCCATAAAGCCGTCAGCCGGATAAGGACCATAACACAATATGCCTTTCCCCGCCAATTCTTTAATGGCAGGGATGATTACTTCCTGCTCTTCCGTACCCAATAAACCTTCATCACCGGCATGTGGATTCAGGGAAAGTACAGCAATACGCGGTGCTCCGATACCAAAGTCCTGCTTCAACGCACGGTTAAAAACGAGTAGCTTCTCCTGTATCAACTCTTTCGTTATAGCCGATGCTATCTCCCGTACAGGAATGTGTCCTGTCACTAATGCCACCCGTAAATCATCTTTCATCAGAATCATCAAAGCTTTTCCGCCATCACCCAACTTCTCTTCGATATACTCCGTATGTCCGGGAAAAGAGAATTCTTCCGACTGAATAGTGTGCTTATTGATAGGAGCCGTAACAATAACATCAATCAGCCCCGCTTTGTATTCTTCAATTGCCTTCTCCAAAGCACCAAGAGCAGCTTTACCAGCCTCCGGATCAGGTTTGGAAAACTCAACTTTTACTTCATCGTCTGTACAGTTCACGACACTCAGACGATTAGGGACAGCTTCCGATGCCGAGTTCACAATACTGAAATTAGTCGGCAAATCCAATGACTTGCGGTGATAAGCAGCTACTTTGGGTGAACCGTAAATAATCGGGGTACATAACTCCAACATCATCGGATCCGAAAATGTTTTCAAAATCACTTCATACCCAACCCCGTTTATATCTCCCTGAGTTATACCGACTCTTATTTTATTATCTTCCATCCTTATTTTTCTGTTTTAGTAGAATCTTTTTTTGTTACTGCCAAAGGCATCTCATTTCCTTCCTGTTTGCTTCCGGGCAATTTAAGCGTATACAGTGACGCTTCCATCTGACGTACCAGATTACGTTTCATCTTATCGGGTGAATACACAAATATCTCGGATACGATAATGCGCTGATTAACTTTATCCAAACGGACATGAGATACATACGGACCACCCATAAAATCGCCTTTCACACGCCACAAGCCACGAGCTTCCAATGCATATTCGTCCTGTACATTGATAGGACGTACGTCTGTCATCAATGAATCGGTTTCCATATACATACCCTCCCTTGCACCAGGAATATTAATCTTCATCACAGAGTCACGCTTATGCACGAAATACTCTTTCGTAAATGTATCCTTGTCGGTATAAGGATAGGAATAGATAACAAAGTTTTGATCACCTGTAGCAGCATTCGTACCTGCCCAAAAGAAGTTTTCTCCCTGCTTAGTCGCCGTCAGTTCACCCGGAACCCATACGTCACAATCGAACATACTCTTTACTTTCGTAGAAACATAGTCACTGTGTTTGTTTTCCAGCACTGCAATCTGACGGTTCATTTCAGCACGGGTAAAGAAATCCACAATTACTTGCCTGTTCTCCTCGACAAACTTCTCAAAAGAGGCTTCATCCGGTGCCTGAATAGTCAGAATAGATTGAGGTGCAGCATATACATTCTTCGCATATTTGAACTTAGGCTGTGTATACAGATCTTTGTTCACCTCAACAATGATAATATTGCGGATCAACTTCAATGTAGAGTCATAGTTTGCCGGAGAAGTATACATAATACGGAATGAACGTTCCGACTGGGGAAGCCCAGGTACGTCAGAATCAAGTACATCATAGAGAGCACGACCGGCAGGACGCTCCCACAACCCTTGGTCAATCACTACCAAAATTTCATACGCCCGACCACTGGATGTCGGAGTAAACACACCCTTCTTGCCATTACCACATGCTGAAAACAATGCAGTTATCAGGGCCATACTCAAATAAAACAGGTGTTTCTTCATACATTTATATGTTTTAGTTATTACAAAACTACGAAAAAGGCGTATAAGCTTGGCGTCAAAGTTAATAATTTATATTAATTCTTCTTTATTCTCTTCCTGTTTAGCAGTCGAAAGCATACCACATGCGGCAAATATATCTTCACCGCGCGAAGCACGAATCGTAGTAAACAGTCCATGCGATGTCAGATAATCACGGAATGCTATCATTGTCTCCATATCAGCACCTTCCAGATTAACTCCCGGAATAGCATGAAAACGAATCAAATTGATACGGCAGTCCAGCCCCCGCAATAATTTCAACAACTCCTTGGCATATAACAACGAATCATTCACTCCTTTAAAAACAATATACTCGAAAGATAGTCTGCGCTGTTTACTAAAATCATAGTTTCTTAACAAATCTACAATCTCAGTAATGGAGAAAGCCTTTTCGGCAGGCATCAGCTCACGTCGTTGCAAAGGCACGGGCGAGTGCAGGCTGACTGCCAAATGACAGTCTGATTCTTCAATGAAACGCTGCAACCCCTTACGAAGCCCGACGGAAGAGAGTGTAATCCGCTTCGGACTCCAACCGTATCCATAGGATGATGTCATCACTTCCAGCGCTTTCAAAACCTCATCAAGGTTATCCAACGGTTCTCCCATACCCATCATCACCACATTGGTCAGTTTATCCCGTTCGGGCAAAGAATTTATCTGATTAATAATCTGATTAGCGGTCAGGTTTGCGGTGAATCCCTGCTTACCTGTCATACAAAACTTACAGTTCATCTTACATCCCACTTGGGAAGATACACACAACGTAGCCCTATCTTCATCCGGAATGTAAACGGCTTCAACATAATGTCCCTCTCCGGCACGGTAAAGATACTTCATGGTACCGTCTGCCGACCGCATGGCATCCACCGGTACTTCACATCCTACTTCGTATATCTCTTTCAACAGAGCCCGATGTCTTAACGACAAGTTTGTCATTTCGTCTATGGAAGCTACTTTCTTGTCATATAGCCACGCAGCAATCTGCTTAGCCGCAAATCCTGGCAGCCCCAGATTCTTTACAACCGTTTGAAGCTCGGTTAATGTAAGGCCTAAAAGAGGTTGTTTCATTCTAACTGTATATTTACGATAAAAGATAGTTTATTTACTGATAAATTATCCTTTGCAAAGGTAGGAATAAAGTTGCACAAATAAAAAAGCCGTTCGACATTTATCGAACGGCTTCCCCAAGTATATAAAATTATTCTACTTTTTTATTATTAGAAATACAGATAACGGCTATCTTTCACATTGGCATTCAAGTATAAATCATTCATGAACTGATTTGCTATACGTGCATGCATACCTTCCAATGTAGCTTCTTCCGTTTCCTGGTTATAAGTTTCATTCAGTTTTTCCTTAGCATAAGGTTGAAGAACAAATACACCACCATTACCTTTAATAGGTGCGCTCAACTTGTTTAATTCAGCAATTGAAGCATATGCCCCTACCAAAGGTTCGCTACTACGCAATGCCGGAACATAGGCCGGAGCAGCAAAAGTAACATGCTTTACGGAGTCACTCACTGCATTTGCCATATTCTTATATTGGTCAAAAGTCGTTGCACCGGCAGCTTTCATATCAGCCATGATTTTCTCAGCTTTCTTATCACGAAGAATTTCGCTTCTCAACTGTTCTTGTACCATAGACAACGGACGGTAACCTTCAGGAATGATATTCGTAACAGCCACCACCATCATATGGTCACTTTCGCCACATTCATACAGGCCTGAAACCTCACCTGCTTTTGCTGCAAATGCCCATCTCAAAGCTTCTTTCGTACCTTTCACACCTCCGATAGCGTGCTCCGAACTGTACAAGTCAGTTCTATCCAATAGTCTGTACCCTGCATCTTCTGCATTGGCAACCAATTTATCCAAAGTATTGTTGGCTGCAATGAACTGACTGAAGTCATTGTATGCCTTGCTATAAGTTTCCTTGCTGAATTCAACCGGACGCTTGATAACGGCTACTTTATATTTATCTTTCACAGCTTTTTTATTCATCACTTGCAAGATAACGTTTGCCTGTCCCAAAGCGAGGTTAGCCAACTCATTCTGACCCAAAGTAGTGATGGCTGCAATATACTTCAAATTATCACCATCCACTTGAGCACCTTCATAGTTGGCAGAAGAAATCCATGTTGCCTCCCCTGTCTGACCGTACTTCTTGGCAATTTCGGCAAAGTCTGCACCGCCTTTAATGGCTGTGTAGATACTGTCAGCCAAAGTCTTGGTCTTGGCAGCATCTTCTGCAACCACTTGAATCTGACGATACTGAATGGAGTCAGGCATAGCAGCAGAGGCCAGTTTCTTGAAAGAATTGATTGTATTGTCCGATACATTATAGTAAGGACCATATACACCACCTACCTTTACAGAATCCAAACGGGCAACAACGTCAGCAGGCAGCGCCTTGTCTGTATAGAATAAGTCAACATACTGCTGAGTAGAACCGGTTGAGCGAATGAAGTTTGAATAATCGGAAGGATTCTCAGCCAGCTGCGCAGTATATTCCTCTACTTCTTTCTGAATATCAGCTTTGTCTTCCGGACTTGCAGTAACCTGCACATCAATATACTTGATGTTGCGGGTTTCCACATATTGTCTAAATTGCTCTTTTTTCTTATTATAAGCATCTTTCAGTTCGGATTCCTTAATAACAATTGTAGAATCTACAATAGAAGAATAAGGAACGGCCGCCAACAACAAGTCAGACTGGTCTACACGTGCATTGAAAGCATCTTCCGCTTCAACAGGATTAGAGAACAGGGACTTCGTAATCAAAGCCTGATATTTTTCCTGCAAACGAGCCTGTATAAGTGACTTCTCCACAAAACTCCAAAAGTTATACATGGAATTGTAATACTCCGCGTATTGAGCCGGCATCTGAGCCTTGTTCATCTTAGAGTAATCTACCAAGAATTTCTTCAACATATCTTTGTCGAAAGCACCGGTCTGCGGGTTACGGAACGGAGTCTGCTGCAACATCGGATGTACACCGGCATCAATGATAGCCTGGAGTTCCGCTTTAGAAACGGTCAAACCCAACTTTTCAGCTTCGTTCTCAATCAGTTTATTGTTTACGTATGCTCTCCAGACTTCATCCTTAATCTGATTGGTTTGTTCATCGCTCAACGCGTTCAAGCCGCTGGAGAATTTCACCACTTCCGTATATTCCTCTACCAATGCCTGAAAATCCTGAGCGGAAATTGTTTCCCCGTTCACTTCTCCTACATCTTGTGACTGGTGCGGCTGAAGTACTTTCCACGCGTCTCCCGCGATGAAGGCAAACAGCGCCAGACCAATAACAATCACCAATAAGGGTCCTTTAGACCGAATGTTTTGTAATGTTGCCATTTTAGTTAATATGATTTATTTGTTTATTATTATTTTCTATTCAATGTTCTTTTTAGCGCACGAAGATACAAAAAATGCTAATATGCATCTATTTATTCTTTAAAAATTTACGCTGAAACGAAATTATTCCGTGACTTTCAACCGTACCAATTCTATTTTAGTGGCTGTCACCTTAATTATCTTAAACTGATATTTGTCAACGGCTATCACTTCATGCAGTTTCGGAAAACTTTGATAACGGTTCAGAATCAGTCCGCCTATCGTAAGATATTCATCCGATTCGGGCAGCTCAAGATTGAACGTTTCATTTACCTTCTCTATCTCAAGACGTGCGGACAGCACATATTCATGTTCGCCAATTTGTTTACAGATGTAGGAAGTGTTGTCGTGCTCGTCCTCAATATCCCCGAATATTTCTTCAACCAAGTCTTCCAATGAAACGATACCGGATGTACCTCCAAATTCATCTACCACAACAGCAATTGTTTTTTTCTGTTGCATAAAAAGTTTCATCAATTTATGTGCCGCCATCGTTTCGGGCACAATGGGTACTTCCTTGACATTATTTCTCCAGTCCGCCGGATTTCTAAACATTTCAGACGAATGAATATAGCCGATTACGTTATCTATATTCCCATCGTACACAATAATTTTGGAGATACCCGACTCCACAAACACGTTCTTCAAGTCTTCGAGCGAGGCCGTCACATCTACTGCCACCACTTCCGTACGGGGAACAATACAATCGCGTATTTTTATATTAGAGAAATCAAGCGCATTCTGAAAGATTTTCACTTCCGCATCCAACTCTTCCTCATTAGCAGCATTCTCTATACCCGACTGCACGAAATAATCCAAATCGACTTTGCCGAATGCCTTATCGGACGCTTCCTTATTTATCCTCATGCCAAATAAGCGCAAAAAGAGATAAGACAGTCCGGAAGCAAACTTTGATATGGGAAACAGAATAACGTAGCAGACAAATAAAGGTATAGCAAATACCCTCAATACCAGATTCGGGTTAATCTTGAACAGCGTCTTCGGAAGGAACTCGCCCGTTACAAGAATAACAAGAGTGGATATGATAGTCTGCACCAGCACCATTACAAAATGATTATCAATCATACCCGCCAGCAGATTCACCTCGATAATCTGTGCCATAAGGATACCATAAATAACCAGCGCGATATTATTTCCCACCAGCATGGTGGAAATAAAATTATTCGGATTGCGGAAGAAACAAGAAAGGATGCTTGACGTAATACCCGGTTTCCGCTCCATCTCAAAACGGAGTTTGTCCACGGAAACAAAAGCAATCTCCATCCCCGAAAAAAAAGCGGAGAAAGCCATGGTTATCAATAAGTAAATTATAGTGCTCATCATATTATTTGATGCTGTCTGTTTTCAACGTATCAGAAGGGGTGACACTGTCCTCATCCACATAAAAGATACCTTCCGTCTTGAAGAAACGGTATTTTGTCAATTGCTCATTTGATTCAAAACCAATGGCATAAATTATCTGGTCGGGTTGTTCTATACGCACCCGCTGATCGGAATAGACACGCTTTTTATTCTGATCCCAATACAGCAACTCCGTATCGAATTTTTCTCCTTTCAGGTTCTGTATGTGTACATTTCCTATCAGCTTCCACAATTCTTTCTTATTATAGTAATAAGCTGTATCGGCCTTGATACTGGCTTCAGTATGGAACAAAGAATCGAATTTTTCCAGATATATACCTTTTTCAAACGCCCAATAAGGTGGTTTCTTACGGTCGTAAATCAACCACTCCGCCGTATTGACCCGATAACGGGTAATACCCGAATCGGAAATCAGCGTTGTTACCCCTTTAGTATCCATAACCGGCAACGAATCACGTTCGGTAATGGCAGCTCCCATCTCTTTTTTACGTCCGGAACAGGAAGAAAATAAAAGAAGCATAACCATCACCCTCAGGGCAATGGTTATGCTCATATTTTTATGTCCGACAACGTTAGGTTGTAGCGACATATTCTTATCTAATGGTTGTAGACTCACCGATCCAGCCGCCAATCGTAATACGGTCACCGGCTTTGTAACCCAACATAAAGAGGTCTTTTGCCTGCGGAGTATGACGTGCATAGGTTGCAATCAGTTCATTAACCTTATCTGTAACACTCGGATCTACGGCTTTAGCACGTTGAAGTTTATCAATAACTACGTAGTAAGTACATCTGTTCAATGCAGGCTCATCACTCCAGTTGGGATTTGAACCGTACATTTGAGCCAGCAGAATATAGGGTTCGCCATAGTTTTCATTAAAGCTGATTGCTTTCTGGGCATAAGTTCTTGCCTGAGACAGTTTCTTAGCCTGCCACAAAGCTGCAGCGGTAGCATAAGCCATTTCAGATTTCTTTGCATTATCGGTTTCCATGCCCAATGCTTCATCGAAATACTTCACCGCAGTGTCATAATCACCTTTTTTATAGTACATATATGCTACACCTACAGCTGCATCAGCAGTCGGATTAACACGATACAAATAATCGGAAGCTTTGAAGTATGCCTCACATTCATTACACTTCATCATCTTCAGAATAGTGATGGTCTTCTTCAGGAAAGCAGAGTCTGCCTTATTTTCTTCAACTTTCGGGCCGTAGATATTCTGCAATGATTCACAATCAGCTACACCGCTGTTAACGAACATAGCTACCAAATTATCCTTGATTGTTTGCAAAACAGCTTTTTTCTTTGCATTATCCTCTGCAGCAATAGCATCATCGGCGTATTGCGAAGCATTGATATAATCCTGGAAGAATTGATCTGTATGATTAGTATCTGCCTTTACTTTCTGCATGGACACATCAACAAAATAGTGCAATACAGCACCATCAGACTCACCCTTAGCGGTTTCTGCTGATTCTTTCAGCCAGGCATAAGCCTGATTCAAATCAGGAGCAGGTGCATATTGCAAATAATCCACAGCTTTTGTACCTAATGCAGACGCAACACTCGGTACACCCTTCATCTTTGAAGCAAATTCAGGAATATACTTCATTTTCTGGTCATGCACAGCCATCAGTTCATCAAACAATTTCTTATACTCTGCTGAATTACGATCCTTAATCTGACTCATCAAACCTGTAAGAATCTTCTGCGCATCGGTATAAGTGTAATATCTCAGTGTCGGACAATCTTTCAGAACTGCCATACAAGGCGCGTAAGCATCCTTGAAGTTTTTCGCTCTTACTGCCTCATGCGAGATACTACTATTGGCATTACAATCACTTTGTGCGAAAGTGCTGGTTACTCCACCCGAAAGGAGCAAAACAGCGACAAGCGTTTTAATTTTCATTGTATTTAAATTTTAGTTGTTATATTGTCTATTTTCACCATTCAGCATTAATCAACTTTCCGCTTGAAGAACCAGCGTTCATTGAAAGTTACTCCAACACAGATACGCAACGTATTTTCATTCAGGAATGCGGCTGTCTTGCCTTCGGTTCTTACATACTGGGCCGAAAGGCTTAACACAGAACGCGTACGCGGAATGGGAAGTCCGAAACCGGCAGTTACCCCATATTCGTCAGCGGCACGCATACCGTTTATTTTATAATAAGGTTGGGAATAGTAAGCTCCCAAACGATATTTTACATGTGCCAAGTAGCTCCTTCCCATAGGGTTTGGAAGAAATTCAGCGCCTACAGCAATCTTGGTACGGTTACAGAAAGCATTTTTCTCATTCATATAAGTAACTGAACTCCATTTTTGAAAAGTAAAGTCAGCCCCTACCGTCAAACGCTTGTCATACACATAGCTGAAACCAACACCCAAACTCATCGGACTACCGAAAGCGGCAACCGTATCTCTGTTATTCACAGTAGTTCCCGTTTTCTCATTTCCCAATCTATCCTCTACATATGAGTCGTTGTTCAAATCATGTCCCGACGAGAATACTACACCTAATGTAGCTTCATGTTTCTTTCCGAATACCTGCGTATACTGTGCTCCGATATCCAACTTATAGCTTTGTATAGATGTACCTGTTATCGTAGTCAGTGGCAAAGTAGACGAGTTTCCCGGAAATGTTATGGCTCTTGTGTGCGTTATATCTCCCCAAAAATATGAGATGTTAGCACCGACAGAAAGATTTTTCAAGACTTTAAACCCTGCTCCTAAATATAGCTGATGCAATCCGCCATCTCCATAATATTGCAACGCGCTGGATTGGGAAGGATAATCCGTATCTTCCCTGTATTCCGCCATACTATACCCTACATTCGAGTAAGGCAACAATCCCAAACTCATAGCAGCCCATTTTCCCAAACGAAATTGCATTGTAATATAGTCAAAACTGGAGTTTTTGGCATTTTGCTTTATCGTACCGTTACTGAAGTTCGTATTTTGCAGGGAAATACCGCCATCAAAAATAAAAGTAAGCGAATCGATCGCCGTATAGGATGCCGGATTAGCGAAATTCACCTGATATTTATCCCGTAATCCGTATGCAATACCACCCATGGCTTTGCTATTACCTGAACCCTGGTCCGCCAATTGTCCGTATCCGTATCGTGTATAGGGAGAATTCGTATTATTTTGAGCGATTGCCGCTCCGGACAACATCATAAGCAAGAACACCAAGAGTGTTTGTCTATATCCTATCATTATTATAGTTTAAAATTCTATTTAATCCTTTCAACACTAAAAATCTGTCTGCAAAGATGATACTTTTTAAGTTTGTATCAAAAGAAAAATCATCGCCGCCCGTTAAAAAAACCAAAAGTTCAGGATATTTATGTTTCATCGCCGTTATGTAACCCGAAATTTCATATTCCATACCTTTCAGCACTCCTTCGCGCATTGCCGTATCGGTATCGCTGCCCAACGGCAGGCGACGTCCCTCCCGAAGCACCAGCGGAAGCCTTCCTGTGAACTCATGGAGCGCCCTAAAGCGCATCTGCACGCCCGGCGAAATATTTCCACCATGATAACGTCCGGCGGCATCTATAAATTCATAAGTAATGCAAGTCCCTGCATCTATAACCAGAATATCCTTGCCGGGAAACTGTTCGTATGCGCCCACCACAGCCGCCATCCGGTCATATCCCAAGGTTTCGGGCGTTTCGTAAAGATTCTCCACCGGAAGCAATGTTTTTTCATTTAGCCACAACAATGAAACGGGTAAACTTTTCAGTTGTGCCGACACCCGTTCATTCAAATCGATAACGGTAGCCACGATTGCCTTCTCGACAGCATATTTCGCACATATATCCGACAGACATTCAAGCGTTTGATTAGAATCATAGAGTATTTCTACAATATCCTTATCTTTAAACACCGCTATCTTTGCAACGGTATTACCTATATCGATAATAAGATTCATTCTGCATATATTTAAAGCGGCGCAAAGATAGCACTTTTTTCCTTTGTTCTATATGCATAAAAGAAAAAGGTTCTCCTATGACAATTGCTGTTTTAAGATTTAAAGTCTATCTTTGTAACGAATTACAAGATACACTCTTGATTAAATCAATGATAATAAAAAAGACAAATGAAGTTATCTCCATCGGTTTTCCGTTCACTTATTTTTCTTTTCTTCAGCCTGTCCGTCGTCACTATGCAGGCACAAGAACCAAAAAGAGTTATTCCGGACTCTATACGTATCAGTCTGTTGACATGTGCCTCGGGAGAAGAAATATATTCCCTTTTCGGACATACGGCTATACGGTACGAAAACTATACCCGCAGCATTGACGCAGTATTCAATTACGGCATATTCAACTTCAATGCTCCCAACTTCATCCTTCGTTTTGCCTTGGGTGAAACGGACTACCAATTGGGAGTAACCGATTATGAACGCTTTGCCGCAGAATATTATTACCTGGAACGCGATGTCTGGCAGCAAGAGCTGAATCTCACTGTACAAGAGAAAGAAAAGTTGATTATGTTACTTGAAGAGAATTACCGCCCCGAAAACCGGATATATCGTTATAACTTCTTTTACGACAACTGTGCCACACGTCCGCGCGATTTAATAGAAAAATCCATTGACGGCACGCTGCAATACGCAGATGACATGACAGACACTGATTCCGGCATTTCTTTCCGAGACCTGCTGCACAAATACAGCAAGGGGCATCCCTGGTCGCGTTTCGGCATGGACTTATGTATGGGCAGCCAAGCCGACAGAACCATCAACCGCAGACTGATGATGTTTGTACCTTTCTATGTACAAGAGTACTTCAACCAAGCCCGCATTGTAAACAAAGAAGGAGAAACACGCCCTTTGGTACTGAATGAAGAGAAAATAATAGTAACCGGCAACGAAGAAGCGGAACAGCCTTCCGATGGCTTCACCCCTATGCAGACCGCCCTGCTCCTTCTTATATTGACCGCAGCCGCCACCATCTACGGCATACGCCGGAAGAAAACGCTTTGGGGAATTGATTTCGCGCTGTTCTTTGCTGCCGGAACGGCGGGATGTATATTGGCATTCCTTGCCTTGTTCTCCCAACATCCTGCCGTCAGTCCCAATTATCTGCTGTTTGTGTTCCATCCGCTTCATCTTTTCTGCCTGCCTTGTATGCTGAACAGAGTGCGAAAAAGGAAAAGAAGCCGTTATATGCTGACGAACTTTATTGTTTTAACACTTTTTATATTGCTTTGGCTCGTAATACCGCAAAGATTTCCGTTAGCAGTGTTACCTTTGGCACTTTGTTTGCTGATACGTTCTGCAAGCAACCTAATTCTCACATACGATAAGAAATAATGAAGAAAGGACTGATAACTTCCATACTCGCACTGACATTCGGCAGCCTGCAAGCCCAGCCACTGCCGCCATCTCCGAAACTGGTGGTGACGTTGACAATAGACCAACTGCGTACAGACTACATGGAAGCATTCTCGTCATTGTATGGAGAAAAGGGGTTTAAACGGCTGTTAAGGGAAGGGAAAGTATTCCGCCAGGCTGACTATTCTTTCAATGTCGCCGACCGCGCTTCTGCCATTGCCGCCCTCTACACGGGCACTACACCGTCCATGAACGGCATCATAGCCGAACGTTGGTTTGACCCCAAAACCCTGCGTCCGAAGAATTGTGTAGACGACTCCGCTTTCATGGGTAACTATACCGACCAGAACACCGCCCCTACCCAACTGTTGACTTCCACTTTTGCCGATGAACTTAAAATAGCCACTAAAAACGCCGCACTGGTATATGCCATTGCCCCCTTTCGCGATGCTGCCGTCCTTTCGGCCGGACATAGCGGTAACGGCGCATTCTGGCTGAATCACCAAACCGGCAAATGGTGCGGCACAACCTATTACGGCGAGTATCCCTGGTGGCTGAGCCAATACAACGACGGGCAATCACCCGACTTCCGCATCAAGGAGATGGAGTGGAATCCTCTTCACCCCATCACAAGCTATACATTCCTGCCCGAATGGCGCACCATCCCTTTCAAGTATAGATTTGAAACAGAAAAGGACAACAAGTACCGACGGTTGATAACCAGCCCGCTCATCAACGATGAAGTGAACCGTGTGACAGAGGATTTGCTGGATAAAAGCAATATCGGCAAGGACGACATCACTGATTTGCTTGCAATCACTTATTATGCAGGCAACTACAATCACCGTAGCACGCAAGAGTGTGCCATGGAAATGCAAGACACCTACGCCCGCTTAGACCAAAGCATCGCCCGCTTGCTGGATATGCTGGAAAGCAAAGTAGGCCTGCAAAACGTACTGTTATGCATCGCGTCCACAGGATATGCCGACCCGGACGGAGCAGACATAGGCATCTACCGTATTCCCGGAGGAGAATTCCATCTGAACCGTTGCGCCACTTTGCTGAACATGTATCTGATGGCTACTTACGGTGAAGGACAATATGTAGAAGGCTTTTATAATCAACAGATATATCTCAATCATAAATTAATAGAGGAGAAGCAGTTGAATCTTGCCGAAATACAACAAAAGTCGGCAGAATTTCTGGTGCAGTTCAGCGGAGTTAACAAAGTATATTCCGCCTACCAATTACTGCTGGGTTCCTGGGCTCCACAGATGGAGCACATACGCAACGGGTTCCACCGCCACCGCTCCGGCGACTTGATTATCGAAGTCTTGCCGGGCTGGACCGTTATGCAGGAAAACAGCAATGACAACCGCGTAGTACGCGCTGCCACCATAGCCACTCCCCTCATTCTTCTTGGCAAAGGAATAAAGCCGGAAATTATCCGCATGCCGGTTGCCATAGACCGCGTTGCTCCCACCCTATCGAGTGCGATGCGCATCCGCGCCCCCAATGCGTGCACAGCCGCACCGCTCAATTAAGGAACAAACTCCGCATTCTCCGTGGCAAGTCCTTAAAATAATCAGTGCAACTTTACATTATCTATTGCAAAATCAGTAACTTTGCACGCCATATAAACTTTAGTAAATAATAATAAAAACAAATATATAATGGGATTTAATGAATTTTTAAGCTCGATTTTCGGAAATAAGGCTACCCGTGACATGAAGGAAATAAAGCCGTGGGTAGACAAAGTAAAAGCCGCTTATCCGGAAATAGCCGCATTGGACAATGATGCCCTGCGTGCCAAAACCGAAGAACTGAAGGCATACATCCGTAACTCGGCAGCGGAACAACGCTCCAAAGTGGAAGAACTGAAAGCAAGCGTTGAAAACACGGAACTGGAAGAACGCGAAGAACTCTTTGCTCAAATAGACAAACTGGAAAAAGAGATATTGGATATTTACGAAAAAGCATTGGACGAGGTGCTGCCCGCCGCTTTTTCCATCGTAAAGGAAACCGCCAAGCGTTTCTCCGAAAATGAAGAAATCACGGTAACCGCTACGGAGTTCGACCGCCATCTGGCCGCAACCAAAGATTTCGTACGTATTGAAGGCGATAAGGCCATCTACCAGAACCACTGGGTAGCCGGTGGCAATGATACGGTATGGAACATGGTACACTACGACGTACAGTTGTTCGGCGGTGTGGTACTGCACAAAGGCAAGATTGCGGAAATGGCAACCGGTGAAGGTAAGACTTTGGTGGCTACCCTGCCCGTATTTCTCAATGCACTGACCGGAAACGGTGTACATGTGGTAACCGTGAACGACTATCTGGCAAAGCGTGACTCCGAATGGATGGGTCCTCTTTATATGTTCCACGGTTTGAGCGTGGATTGCATCGACAAGCACCAGCCCAACTCCGATGCACGCCGCCAGGCTTATCTCGCAGATATCACCTTCGGTACGAACAACGAATTCGGTTTCGACTATCTGCGCGACAACATGGCTATCAGCCCGAAAGACCTGGTACAACGCCAGCACAATTACGCCATCGTCGATGAGGTGGACTCCGTATTGATTGACGACGCCCGTACTCCGCTGATTATCTCCGGTCCGGTACCCAAAGGCGACGACCAACTCTTCGAGCAACTCCGTCCGCAGGTAGAACGCCTGGTAGAAGCACAGAAGAAACTTGCCACGCAATACCTTGCCGACGCCAAACGCCTGATAGCTTCAAACGACAAGAAAGAACAGGAAGAAGGATTCCTTGCCCTGTACCGCAGCCACAAGTGCTTGCCGAAGAACAAGGCATTGATTAAGTTCCTCAGCGAGCAGGGTATCAAAGCCGGTATGCTCAAAACCGAGGAAATCTACATGGAGCAGAACAACAAGCGTATGCACGAGGTTACCGACCCGCTGTATTTCGTAATTGATGAAAAGTTGAACAGCGTAGACCTCACCGACAAGGGTGTAGACTTAATTAGCGGTAACTCCGCCGACCCTACGTTCTTCGTACTTCCCGACATCACCGCCCAGCTCTCCGAACTGGAAAATGAAAAAGACCTGACGGATGAGGAACGCCTTGCCAAGAAAGACGCCCTTATGACCAACTTCGCCATCAAGAGCGAGCGTGTACATACCATCAACCAACTGTTGAAAGCTTACACCATGTTCGAGAAAGACGACGAATACGTGGTTATCGACGGTCAGGTGAAGATTGTGGACGAACAGACCGGACGTATCATGGAAGGCCGCCGCTACTCTGACGGATTGCACCAGGCTATCGAAGCGAAGGAACGTGTGAAAGTAGAAGCCGCAACGCAGACATTCGCAACGATCACTTTGCAGAACTACTTCCGTATGTATCACAAGCTGTCCGGTATGACCGGTACTGCCGAAACGGAAGCAGGCGAACTTTGGGACATCTACAAATTGGATGTAGTCGTTATCCCGACTAACCGCCCGATCGCAAGGAAGGATATGAACGACCGCGTTTACAAAACCAAACGCGAAAAGTATAAAGCCGTTATCGAAGAAATCGAAAAACTAGTGCAGGCAGGACGTCCGGTACTGGTAGGTACGACTTCGGTAGAAATCTCCGAAATGCTGAGCAAAATGCTTACCATGCGTAAGATCGAACACAGCGTACTGAATGCGAAGTTGCACCAGAAAGAAGCTGAAATTGTTGCAAAAGCCGGTTTCAGTTGTGCAGTGACCATCGCTACCAACATGGCAGGTCGTGGTACCGACATCAAGCTGAGCCCGGAAGTAAAAGCCGCAGGCGGTTTGGCCATCATCGGTACGGAACGTCACGAATCCCGTCGTGTAGACCGCCAGTTGCGTGGTCGTGCAGGACGTCAGGGTGACCCGGGTTCTTCTGTATTCTTCGTGTCACTGGAAGATGACTTGATGCGTCTGTTCTCTTCCGACCGTATTGCCAGTGTAATGGACAAACTCGGTTTCCAGGAAGGCGAAATGATCGAGCACAAGATGATCTCCAACTCTATCGAGCGTGCACAGAAGAAGGTGGAAGAAAACAACTTCGGTATCCGTAAACGTCTGTTGGAATATGACGACGTGATGAACAAGCAACGTACCGTTGTTTATACCAAACGCCGCCACGCCCTGATGGGTGAACGTATCGGTATGGATATCGTTAATATGATCTGGGACCGTTGCGCGAATGCGATCGAGAACAATGACTACGAAGGCTGTCAGATGGAACTGCTCCAGACATTGGCTATGGAAACTCCGTTCACCGAAGAAGAATTCCGTAATGAAAAGAAGGACACATTGGCAGAAAAGACATTCAACATTGCCATGGAAAACTTCAAACGCAAAACGGAACGCCTGGCACAAATCGCTAATCCGGTCATCAAACAAGTATACGAAAACCAGGGACATATGTACGAAAACATTCTGATTCCTATCACAGACGGAAAACGGATGTATAACATCTCCTGTAATCTGAAAGCGGCTTACGAGTCCGAATCAAAGGAGGTGGTGAAAGCTTTCGAAAAGTCTATCCTGCTGCACGTTATCGACGAAGCATGGAAAGAAAACCTGCGTGAGCTGGATGAGTTGAAGCACTCTGTTCAGAACGCAAGCTACGAACAGAAAGACCCGCTGTTGATCTACAAACTGGAATCCGTAACACTGTTTGACGCTATGGTGAACAAGATCAATAACCAGACTATCTCCATCCTGATGCGCGGACAGATCCCTGTACAGGAAGCTCCGGCAGACGAACAACAGCCACGCCGCGTAGAAGTACGCCAGGCTGCTCCCGAGCAACGTCAGGATATGAGCAAGTATCGTGAACAGAAACAAGACCTCAGTGATCCGAACCAGCAGGCTGCTGCCAGTCAGGATACTCGCGAGCAACAAAAACGCGAACCGATCCGTGCGGAAAAGACGGTAGGACGCAATGATCCTTGCCCATGCGGAAGCGGTAAGAAATATAAAAACTGCCACGGACAGAATGCTTAACAGCAGTCCGATGTAAGATTATAATCTAAAAGAAAGCCTCAAACGGTTAAAAACTGTTTGAGGCTTTCTTTTATTCATCCAAAATAGTACTTTTGCTTAAACTACTAAAGATATCAAGACTATGGCAAAATTCTATTCACTGGCATTTGTTTCTCTGCTACTGTTGGCACTCGGCAGCTGTCAGAGCCTGGAGCAGATTTCTATTGACTATATGCAGCCCGGAGATATGACTTTCCCTTCTCAACTCCGTAAAGTGGCTATCGTGAATAACACCAGCACCGAACCGGATAACAAGCTGATCACACAGACCGAAAAGCCGAAAGAAAACGTACCCGAAATAAGCCACGCCACAGCGTATGCCAATGGTAACGTTAAGATTGCGGCTGAATCGCTGGCGGAAGAAATCGCGCATCAGAACTATTTCGATGTAGTGGTGATCTGTGATTCCGCTTTACGGGCCAATGACAAGTTTCCTCGTGAAAGTACACTGAGTCAGGAGGAAGTCCAACAGCTGACATCAGACTTGGGAGTGGACTGTATCATCGCAATGGAAAACCTGCAATTCAAAGCGACCAAAACGGTTCGTTATATCCGTGATTTTAACTGCTACCTGGGGACAGTGGATGTAAAAGCCTACCCGACGGTGAAGGTATACCTGCCCTCGCGCAGCAAACCGATGACTACGCTACACCCCACCGACAGTATCTTTTGGGAAGAATACGGAGGATCGGTAACAGAAACATTTGCACACATGATACCTGATGCACAGATGTTACGGGAAGCTTCTGAATTTGCAGGAACTATCCCTGTCAAACAGTTACTCCCTTTCTGGAAAACAGGCAAACGATACTTGTACACCGGTGGCTCCGTACAGATGCGTGACGCGGCAATCTTTGTCCGTGAAAATTCATGGGACAGAGCTTTCGAACTTTGGGAACAAGTGTACAACGGAACCAAGAAGGAAAAGAAAAAGATGAAAGCTGCCCTCAATATCGCTGTTTATTATGAGATGAAGGACAGCTTGGCAAAAGCAGAAGAATGGGCAGTCAAAGCACAGCAACTTGCCCAAAAAGTAGATAAGAAAAACATTCCCGAAAATGCGGCGTACGCCACCATTGACGATATACCGAATTACTACCTTACAACCCTTTATGCAAATGAATTAAAGGAACGTAACAGTCAATTGCCCAAGCTAAAAATGCAAATGGAGCGATTTAATGATGATTTTTAAGGAAATCATGCATTGATTATTATTTTTTTTATACCTTTGAGGTAACAAAAAGGAAGAACCTATGAAACTGAGCCAACAATCTCTGTCTACCATCGAATCGGCTATCCAAAAGGCAGCCGGCAAATATGTATGTGGCTGCGACCAGACAGCCGTAACAGATATTCATTTACAACCGGACCAAACATCGGGACAACTCACTATTTATAACGACGATGACGAGGAATTGGCTAATGTAATGATTGAAGAGTGGGCAACTTACGATGGAGATGATTTCATGGAAAATGTAGAGCCCAACCTGAAAAGTATCCTTTGCAGAATGAAAGATGCAGGAGACTTCGATAAAGTAACAATATTAAAGCCTTATTCATTCGTACTGGTAGATGAAGATAAGGAAACAGTTGCAGAATTGTTGCTGATAGATGACGATACATTGCTTGTGGATGACGAACTGCTGAAAGGACTGGATAAAGAACTGGACGAGTTTCTGAAAAATTTGTTGGAGAAATAAATATGTTCGATTGCCCGGCATGCCCTTGCTGAAGCAATTATCATTTATAAAAAGAATAATCGGAAGTAAAAGGTATTCCCCTGTTTACTTCCGATTATTCTTTTTTCGTTTTATATGATTCGTACAAACCCAAGTTTCCCTATCGACTTTTAGTCACTCCCGTTTAAGGCAGCACTACCGACTTTTTAGTCAGCCCTCTAGCTGAAAGCCGGAGCAGTGTAGGTAGATAAATTACTTTGCTTCAATCGCTGTCCGATAAACAGATTTTGCCGTTTCAATTACATTTTGTAACTTATGATCTGATGAATCAGCTGTTTTGTTTTTCTCCGCCCATGCTTTCTCCATGCCATAGAAATTAATCGGTTCTTCCGCTGATTCACCAAGTTTGCCGTCCAACTCCCGTTGTTTCTGCTCAAAGAAAGTTTTCCAACGTTGATAATACAAGTCTTTCAAAATCCCGCTCCACTCCCGATGGGAATAATCATGCAGACCTCCCTGATTAGCAGCTATACTGTCTCCCCAAACCGTGATCAGCGCAGAAGCATTCCATTCGTAAAGTTTCTTTTCTTCTTCCGTGGTTCCCAAAGAACGTGCGGCATTCAGCCATGAAGACGCCGAGAACTCCTTTCGGGTGGACAGCAAACTGTCCTGAGCTAATATTAACTCCAGAAACTGTTGTGTCTGTTTCCCGAAGCTATCCTTATCTTTCCGATCATAACTCTGAGAAATTTCTTCAAGCAGCACATTCCCCTTATCTGCCAGGCTCTGACGCACCACGTCCACCAAATCATATTCAAAGTTATTATTTCCCTTGTACTGATCTGCAACAGAAAGTAACAAGCGGGCTGCCTTTGCCGTTGAATCAGGTGAATAGAATAACTTGGCATATCCCCATGTCGACGTTCTGTCCAGATGAAATCCCGGACGGGCGCACAACAAGGATTCGACTGTCCCTTCTCCCTGATAATTCTTCGGAGCATTGTAAACTGTATGTTCCAGCGCACGCCATGCTTCCGCTACTTCCGGTGACAAATCATTTCCATACCGCGCTTTCAGATACGCTTGCAGCCATT
>OGOU01000839.1_pt1 | contig 25578 bp, 19 predicted proteins | sample 1552721 | NCBI WGS metagenome assembly OGOU01 (sample SAMEA2580176, study PRJEB22360) | human gut metagenome | biome: human gut; feature: human-associated habitat; material: faeces | place: Denmark | collected 2008/2010
CAGCCATAAAAACGACCACCGTGATCGGATTGGAAACCGTCAAGAAAAACAATGAAAGATAATCTCCCAACAACCCGGTCTTACTCACCCGGCCCTGACGTCGTTGACGGATCTGGCGAATCGGGTTATCAAAATAGATTTTTAACCCGATACACAGAAGAAAAATCCCACCGATAATTTGTAATAATAGCTCATGAGTCTGCACGGTATTTATCACGTATCCCAATCCGAATGCCGCCACCGAAGCGTAAAAGAAATCCGCAGAGGCAGCTCCCATTCCGGCAATAAAACCTGATAGCGCACCCTTATGCAAGGTTTTCTGGATAATTAATACACCCATCGGACCTAATGGTATTGACACCATTAAACCAACCAACATTCCCTTGAAAAGATACAAAATATCGTACATGCTATTCTATCGGAAATTTACAGTTCCACACTATCCGAGGAAAATCGACTCAATATCGTGTCATCATTTATCTCTTTTGACAACGACTCGATCGTCTTCATCGGCACGTCAAAAATATCTAAAATAAGTAAACCATCCAAGCACATATTAAACTTAGGATCGATATTAAAACCGATAATCTTGGCATTCAACGAAATATATTTCTTCAGTAAGACCGGTAACTTATCGCTCGATGGCTCGATATCCCCGATCATCTTGTCCAGCACGGATATATCCTTTTGGGCAGCATCCAACATTACCTGTACCCCGGGTTCTTCTGAATGTACTTGATACTTGGAACGAGGGATCACATATTTCGCCAGTTCATGACTATAATGATTTTCTTGGATAAAACGCATAATCAGCTCTTTCGATACTTCCGTGTACTTCCCGCTGATGGTCACCGGACCGATCAGATAACGATACTCAGGGTTCTTCAATAAGAAATAAAGAATACCTTTCCACAACATGAACAAGGGAAGCGGTTTACGCTGGTACTCCTCCGTGATAAAAGAACGTCCCAGCTCGATCGACTCGTACAACACGGGTAACATCTCTTTCCGCATCTTAAACAACGAATTGATATAAAATCCCTTCATCCCGTAACGGTCAACAATCTCCTTTCCTTTCCCCACGCGATAAGCCCCGACAATTTTCTCCTCTTCCCGGTCCCAAATAAACAGGTGATAGTAATAAAGATCATATTCATCCAGGTCAATACTACGATTCGTACCTTCACCCACCGCACGGAAAGTAACTTCCCGCAAACGCCCGATCTCGTTCAACACGTTCGGAATCTTCACGGAAGGAGAACAATATATATCGTAATTTTTCATGTTAAACAACAAGTAATCTTCAGCGATACCCTCGATTTCTTTCTTTAATACCGCACTCTCTGTCTCTGCTGCAACCGGTTCTGCTTTAGGCATTGCTTTTTGTGATTTAATAAAAAACTTCTTTACTTCTAACGCAGATCCCAACAAATAGGTTTTCGCCCGCAAAAATTTGCCATACTGGGCTATATCGTGGAAAGTATTCTGAGTTTCCACGCTGATCGGATTCCCGATTCTTAACTTCACCACCCGGTTTTTCTTATTCAATAACTCGGAAGGCAATTTAATCGTTTTCAATACCGGGTGAATCATTCCCAGCAAATAAAACAACAAACTGTTAGACCCTTTAAAATAAATCGGGATGACCGGCACTTTCGCCATCTTCACCAGCTTCAACACCGAAGAATCCCACTCTTTATCTTCCACGTGATTCGAATCAGCCTGATAAGAAGAAACCTCCCCGGCAGGGAATATCCCCAAAGGTTTTCCGTCAATGACATGACGTATTGCCTCTTTAATCACTCGCATATTCGAATCCTTCTTGCTCTCCTCCGGGTCCAACCCCAAGATATAATCCTGTAACGGAACTATTTTCTTCAAAAGGAAATTAGACATGATCTTGTAATCCGGACGCAACTTACACAGCAAACGCACCAGCACGATACCATCCAATCCCCCGAACGGGTGATTGGAAACCGTGATAAAAGTACCCTCTTTGGGAATCTTCTCCAAATCTTCCTTGCTCACGTCGATCGTCACTCCCAGAGCCTCAATCAAACTATCCAAAAGAACTTCCGGATCGTCATCATTCACCTTCACGTTCAACTTATCCAGTTTATGCAACCGCAAAATATACATCACCAACTTGGATACCAGACTTTCCCGAAACCGGTTCAACCCATGAGAGCCAAGCAAAAAATCATTCGTATCAATTAATTTCATCTATATCCTTATTAAATGTTCCATCCCTAGAACACCACAATATCTTTCACAACATGATCCCCGACCCGGTCATTCAAGGCTTTTATTAGTCCCTCTTTCACCATCAGAATCTCGTTCTTTACCACAGAAGAAGTGAAACTCACGAACACTTTTCCTTCTGAAATCCGTAAACTTTTCGTCCGGGAAGCAATCATTCCCCCCACGACATCCGGCCAAACCTGGCACACCTCCCTCTCTTTGAACTGACGGGATAAGCCCATCTGCTCCAAGTAAAGATTTACCAGTTCATCCATTGTCAACGTCTTACCCTGCTTCAAAATATTCCTATTTATTATGATTTTACAATTAAATTCGTTCTACAAAAATACGATTTTCTAAACAACCCCAACTATTTTAGATTTTAAATTTTAGATTCCACTAAATTTAGTGATTTATAATTTACGATTAGGTGATTCTTTCTCACCAACTAACACATTTTAATCATGGAATCATAGGATCGTAAATCATAAATCACAAATCCATCACTTCACCTCTCTCCACATGAAATATCTTGTATTCCATGGCATGTTGTTGCAAAATTTCGTCAATATGTTCACGATTGGTATCTGTAACAAAAACCTGACCAAAGTCCGTGCTTGAAACAATTTGAATGATTTGGCTTACCCGGTCAGCATCCAGCTTATCAAAAATATCATCCAACAGTAACAATGGCTTCACCCCCTTCTGTTTCACCAAGTAAGCAAACTGTGCCAACTTCAACGCTGTCAGGAAACTCTTCTTCTGTCCTTGGGAACCCAATTTTTTCACGGGATACCCTTCTAGGCTCAAGTTTAAATCATCCCGATGCACACCCACTGTCGTATAAGTCAATATCCGGTCCCGCTCGAAACTACCACGCAATGAAGTCGGGAAATCATCATTCTTTATAGTCGTCGAATATTCCAACATAACCTTTTCCCTTCCCAACGAAACCCGGTCGTAATACACCTGAAACATCCCCTCCAACTCGGACACAAAAGCCCTACGCCGTTCAAGAATGACACGTCCGCTGTCCGCGAGTTGTTCGTCCCACACGGACAACATATCCGCATCAATGGATCGCCCCGCATATTCCTTCAAAAAACTGTTTCGCTGCATCAACACCCGGTTATAGCGGATCAACAATTGCAGGTACTCCTTATCACTCTGGCTGATCACCCCGTCAATAAAACGTCTTCTCTCCTCGCTGGCACCATCAATCAACACCACGTCCGCGGGTGAAATAATAACTAACGGTAACAACCCGATATGATCAGAAAGCCGGGTATAAGCCTTTTTATTCTTTTTAAAAATCTTCTTCTGCCCCCGCTTCACCCCGCAGTACACGTCAATCTCCTCCTCCCCGTAATCATATTGCCCTTCAATCACGAAAAAAGCCTCCCCGTGACGTATATTCTGCACATCAGGCAAGTTGAAATAGCTTTTACACATCGACAACTGGTACACGGCATCCAGAACATTAGTCTTCCCCACACCGTTATTCCCGATAAAACAATTAAACCGGGGACTACACGTGACACTCGCCTCGGCGATATTCTTATAGTTGACAATATTCAAGTTCTTTAAAATCATTCACTTCAACTGTTAGTGGTTACAAGCAACAAGTTCCAACGCGGACGTGAAACAGATGACCAAAAGTAAGGAAAAGAAGGATATAATCCGCCAGACAGATAATTTTTTGCATAAAATTTCGTGGAGCCCCTTTTGGTATCAAAAAAAAAATTAATTTTGCACGTTGACAAGCGATACGTCTAGGAATAAGAAAAGTAAATAACAAAAAACATATAAACATGTCAAAAGAGAAACAGAAACGTGCGGATGGCTTTGAACAAATTGAAGAAGCCACGATTTCGACCGAACAATTTATCGAGAAAAATCAAAAATTATTGGTAAGAGGTGTACTCGTTATTATCATCGTGGTAGGTGCAATCTTGGGATATTATAGATTCTACAAGGCCCCGATGGAACAAGAAGCGCTGAAACAAATGTTTGTTGCCGAGAACCTTTTTGAAAAAGATTCTTTCAACATGGCTCTTAACGGTGATGGAAACGCTCCCGGTTTCTTGGAGATCATTGACAAATACAGCTCTACTCCCAGCGGAAACTTAGCTAACTATTATGCGGGAATCTGCTATTTACACTTGGGAGACAACCAAAATGCCATCAAACACTTGGAAAAATTTTCTTCTGATGATGTAATTTTCTCCAGTATGGTAACGGCAAATTTGGGTGACGCTTATATGCAGTTAGGCGATTTCAAAAAAGCTTCCAGCTATTATCAAAAAGCAACTACCGGAACGACCAATATGGCTACAACCCCGGTGATCATGATGAAAGCCGGACTTGCTTTCGAAAAAGCAAACGACTACAAAAGTGCGTTGAACATGTACGAAAGATTGGAAAAAGAATTCCCCGCTTCATACGAAGCCCGTGACATCGAAAAGTACATCACTCGTGCCAAATTGAACATGAAATAAGAATCTTGAATTACTGATATAAAGCTATCCTTGAAGGATAGCTTTTTTTATGTCCATTTCTTATTTCCTAACCGATTTTCCGCTTCCCATATTTCAAGTAACTCGCATATATATTACTGGTAAGTTGCACCGGTGTCTCGTTAATATATCAATCAAACATCAGTAAAAACACGACAAAGAATCAACTGTAAACATCGATAACCTTTCGTTAACCTATCGTTGACCTATCGTTAACCTCTTACCGAAACTATAGTGGGACTATAGCGAAAGTACGGAGCATCACAGGAACATTTCCGACAAGCTTTCAGGTAAAAAAATACCCCCGCCTCAACGAGACGGGGTCACCATTATATGGTCTTAATTACTTTTCGAACAATTTGCCGAAATCGTCCATGGATATTTCTTGTTCTTCCAGTTTCACGCCCTCCTTAATAACACTGAAAATCTTATTTTCCAATGCACGGTCGTAAAGACTGGCACGTTGTTTCTCATTCTCAAGCAAACGAACGGCAAAACCATCCAATTGCTCGTCAGATAAACCGTACAATCCGTATTGTTGTAATTGAGCGGCGGCAACTTCACGCCCAACAGCCTTCATGTCTTCGTCTTCAACTTTTATGCTATTTTCCTTGATCATATCCCCCTTGATCAACTGCCATTTGAATTCATCCCGGTAAGAATCGAAATCTTTATCGACAGCCTCTTGGGTCAATTCTTTATTGGTAGCCAACATCCAGCGTTTCAAGAATGTCTCCGGAAGAACCACATCCTCGTTTTTCTTCAACATCTTGTCACGAGCGTCTACCGTCAAACGGTACTCGCTATGAGCTTTGAACTGTTTAGCCAAGTCTTCTTTCACGCGGGCACGGAACTCCTCAACGCTCTTCACATTACCTTCCCCGTAAACTTTATCAAATAAAGCCTGATTTACTTCTGCCTCAACGTAACGTTTGATCTCGCTGATGATAAAACAGAAATCAGAAGTAATATGCTCGGCTTCTTCCTTGCTTACTTGTAACAAAGCGGCATAATCCGTTTTATTCGGATAAGCTTTTGACGGATTGAAAATCACCTCGTTTCCAGCCTGCTTACCGATAAAGATTTTCACCTGCTCTTCATCCTTCATGTGTTCAACAGATAAAGAGGCATCCTCAACATGAATTCCACCTTCTTTCGGTTTTCCATCTTCTCCCAACTCGATCAACTCACCCTTCACGTATTCTGATCCCTCAATCGTGTCAACCGGGGTCAATTCGCCATTACTCTTGCAGATGCTTTCAATCTGTTTGTCTATCATTTCATCATCCACCTTGATGATGTAATAAGGAACTTTCTCTCTTTTGCTTAACTTCACGTTCATCGCGGGAGACAAAGCGATATCATAAACGAACTCGAAACTTTCCTCGTCCAGATTCAACTCTTTCTGTTCCGTTTCACTCGGAAGTGGTTCACCCAAGATATTCAAATCGTTCTCTTGGATATAATTAGACAAACTCTCTCCGATCAACTTGTTGATCTCCTCAATCAAAACGGCTTTACCGTACATTTTCTTGATAATCCCGAAAGGGGTCTTTCCTTTCCGGAAACCATCAATCACCGCTCTCTTCTGGTAATCTTTCAACGCGTCGCTCACGCGAGTTGCGTAATCATCCTTATCCAATTGAATCTTAATGGTTGCATTAAGATCGTCGATTTGGTTCTTTGTTACATTCATACTTCTCTATGATAATACAATAATTGATAAAACAAACAAAAAGGCCACCTCATTGTAAGGCGGCCATCTCTTCAAGTGCGGGCGAAGGGACTCGAACCCCCACGCCTTGCGGCACTAGATCCTAAGTCTAGTGCGTCTACCAGTTTCGCCACGCCCGCTTGCTATTTTGACGGTGCAAATATATTGCTTTTTCGTGAAAAGCAAAACGATTTGACCGTTTTTTTATTTTTTCCTGCGTAATTCAAAGTTTTTTCCCAGATAAACCCTTCTAACTTCCGGATCATTAGCCAAATCCTCCGCAGAACCGGATTGTAAAATCCGCCCGTCATACAACAAATAAGCCCGATCGGTGATACATAATGTCTCCTGCACGTTGTGATCCGTGATCAGAATCCCGATATTTTTCTCCTTCAACTTGATCACGATACTCTGGATATCCTCCACGGCAATCGGGTCCACACCGGCAAAAGGTTCGTCCAACAGGATAAACTTCGGGGCAATCGACAAAGCCCGCGCAATCTCCGTACGCCGACGCTCACCTCCCGATAATTGAATTCCCTTGCTCTTGCGAATATGCTGTAAACCGAACTCATCCAGCATCTCCTCCAAGCGGTGACGCTGGTAATCCTTCGGTAAATTACTCATCTCCAAAACGGCCTTAATATTATCCTCCACACTCAACTGCCGGAACACGGAAGCTTCCTGGGCAAGATACCCCACTCCAAGCTGGGCTCGACGATACACGGGTTCTGTCGTGATCTCCGTGTCATCCAAGAAAATACGTCCCCCGTTCGGTTTAATCAATCCCACTATCATATAAAATGACGTGGTCTTTCCTGCCCCGTTCGGTCCCAATAACCCGACGATCTCCCCTTGTTCCACGTTCACGGAAACTCCTTTTACCACCGTACGGCTCTTGTATTTTTTTACTAAGTCCTCAGCTCTTAATTTCATATCTTACTATTTTACCGCGCTAAGATAGTCTTTTACAATTGAAAATTGAAAATTGAAAATTGAAAAATATCAGAAATTTAGATGTAACGAGAAATTGATAGCGAAATTATCCACATCCTGCCCCGAACGATCCCCGCGATGCGTTAACCGCCAGATGGCATCCACCCGGATAAAACGAAAAATATTCTCAATACCGACTCCAGCTTCTATATAAGGCTTTGACACGGAAGACATCCCCTCCGGGAACCGGAATATAGCATCCGTGTTAGGTAGACTACCGTTATTCTTATCCGACAACGTACCCCACAAGGCTTTCACCGTTGCTACCTCTCGCCATTTCAGCCGTTTCATCAACGGAATCTTGCTCAAGAAAAATCCTTTAAAATGATGCTCCCAGAACACGGCTCCCCATAGATCGGATGCGAACTCGTAGAAATTCATACAAGAGAAAGCGTAAGGATCATAAAAATAGGTGGCATTCCCCTCGTGTAACTTCAACAACGGATAAGGAACCTTGTTAAATATCTTTCCCCCGGATAACATAATATCACTGTACCCTAACGGGGCAATATTAAAATCATGTTTCACGGACAATTCCAGACGGTAATACTCGTAATCCCCGTTCAATATATCTTTCAACCCTGCTACCAAATCAATTCCTACGATCGGGAAATCCGACCCCATGGAAACTTTATCAAAGGTCTGCCGCACGACAATCTCATTTCTGGACAAACGCGTTCCTAAACGGAACTGAGTGGTATGAATCTGATCCACGACCTCCCCGTTCGGGCGGACAAAATCAACGTATTTAGTGGGGAACATCTGGCGGTATTCCAAGGCAAAAGAATTCGAAAATCCCTGCCACCACTCTTTCTCGTAATGCACGTCAAATGAATTAATCAACGTCAACTTTTCATTATTTCCCCTAGAAAAGATGGAACTTAATATATTACCCGTGGTAAAGGCATTTTCGCTCGCCCCTAACTGCAACACGTCATGTTTCCCGCTAAAAGTCAACTTAGAAGTCGGTTGATTATTAAAGATATACTCGACAGTCCCGCCTCCTTTAAACTCCCCGTCTTTCGTACTGTACGCCCCATACCCGGAAAGTCGCACGTGTTTACTGAAATCACTCGTGGTCTTCACCCCCAGTTGAAAACGACACCCCTCCAGCTTGTTAAAACTGACCAACTTATAATAAGGTCCGAAACCAATATATTTCGTGTTATAATATCCCAACAGAGCTGTTTGGATAATATCGTATATATTTTTATATAGCGGGACATTCTTAATCGAGTCCACCATATTATATATATTCTGCTCTTTTTCACTTAACTCGTAAGGACGCACCGATTGCCAGTAATTTTCATCACTTTGAAGTACATCCTTATTAATGATCACATCATTATCCAACTTCTGTATCTCGGTAGGAATATCCTCATTTACCCGCACATTAGAGTAGTCTATCTGACGATGTCCCATAAACGAGATTAACTTGGACGAATCCTTCATCTGCACGGTAAAATCGGCCAATATCTTGTCCTGTTTTAAAAACCAGGTGGAATCGTTTATCAACTCGTTCGTGTTCTCGATAGCCAAATCCCGAATCCAATTCACATTCAACCCTTTCGCCATTCTCAACCGGGCAGATTCCAACGCCCATGTCGTCGAGTCAATATTTACCTCCCCGTCAAATACCGGGGTTGACTTTCCTTTAGGGTGAAAACGGATCTTGTATATCTTTCGCCCCTCCTTCTGAACACTATCCACCAGAAAATACTTGTAATACATCAACCCGTGTTCGCTCAACGGGCTGGCGAAATTCACCTCGAATATATTAATGTAATTATCATACAAGTTGACATTCACATGTAGATGCCCCGTGAACTGGGCCAGACTGTAATCCTCCTCGATACCCGAAATCCGGCTCGCTTTCACGATCTCTCTTGACAATTTAGGAGAACGACGATAGTAATAATCCGCCGAAGCCTCGGAAATCATCACGGGTAAATAGGCCTTTCCCGTGATGGCCGAAGTGTCCATGTACTGGAAAATAAATCCGAAATTTTTCTGTAACTTCTTATTTTTAAACTCCGGTTTCATGTTCGCAATATCCAGTTCCATCTTCGTATAAGTGGTATAACTGTACGATTCCTTCTCGGCCGGGTTATTTTTTTTCTTATTCTTTGAAATATTCCGCAAGATCGCGTGAGCCGGATTCTCTCCGGGTTTTACCTTCACCTCGTCTAAATGAGTCACAATCGGTACCAGTTTAAAATCAATCGTGTTGAAAGCTCCTTTCTTGACAGCCACGGTCTGGCGTTCATAAGAGACAAAAGATGCCATAATTTCGCTGACCTCCTCCCGTGTCTCAATATCATAATTCCCATCGAAATCAGTCGTGACCCCAATCGTGGTACCCACAAACACGATACTCACCAATGGCATCGGTTCCCCCGTTTCTGCATCCACTACTTTTCCTCGAACCTTCGTTGTCTGCGCCTCTGCAACAGACACCCACGCCAATAACAACAAGACAAAACACAACTTCAAATATTTCATTACAAAAAAAATTTACGATTTCAGATTCACGATTTCAGATCAGGAACAACCATTCAAGATGAAGATAATACCTCATCATAAATCATCAACCACAAATCATACATTAAACCACTCCTTCACGCAATATGTCGTGTATGTGTACCATTCCTTTGTAATGACGATCTTTATCAACAACAACCAGTTGAGTGATACTATTCTGTTCCATCATCCGGTAGGCATTATACGCCAGTTCGTCCTCCGATATTGTCTTGGGAGATTTTGACATGACATCCTTTGCCGTCACCCCGTCCACATCATCGTATTTCTCCATCATCCGCCGCAAGTCACCATCCGTGATAATTCCTTCCAAACGTTCTTCCCCATCCACGATAGCCACCGCTCCCAAACGTCCTTTCGACATGGCCAAGATCACGGGGCGGATTCCCGCTTCTCTCGTAATGCAAGGCCGATTCGTTCCATCGTAAACATCCGACACCCGCGTGTACAAACGCTTTCCTAAACTTCCGCCTGGATGGAATCTCGCAAAATCCCTACTTGAGAAACTGCGACACTCTACCAAACACATTGCTAATGCATCTCCCAGCACTAACTGTGCCGTAGTTGAATTTGTCGGAGCTAAATTTAAAGGACAAGCCTCTTTTTCCACTTTCGCTTTCAGCACATAAAGCGAGTTCTTAGCCAGAAAAGAGTCCGTATTTGACACCATTGCCACGATATTATTATTTCCGTTATTCCGAATCAACGGGATCAAAACTTTTATTTCCGGAGTGTTTCCACTCTTAGAAACACAAATTACCACATCCTCTTCCCGAATCATTCCCAAATCACCATGAATCGCATCCGCAGCGTGCATGAACACGGCCGGAGTTCCGGTGGAATTCATCGTTGCCACGATTTTGGTCGCGATAATTGCACTTTTTCCAATACCAGTGATAATCACCCGCCCCTTATTTTCATAAATTAATCTAACGACCGCCTCAAAATCATCATCTATGTAGTTTATCAAATTTTGAATAGCTACTGTCTCATCTTGAATCACTTTGCGCGCAACCGATTTTATATCTACCATGACTATCTAATTATAAATATTCATTCAAAAGTCGTCCTTAAAGCAAAAAAAGAAAAAAACTATTGCACTTATCATTTTTTGCTATAACTTTACTAGGGACAAAAGTATCATTTTTTATGATAGCTCAAAAACGAGTGATGATAGATTTATTATAGAAGATTTTGTTTGTAGAAACAAATTAAGTTATAAATTTGCGCACCCGTGTAAAAATGGGGTGTGTGAAAATTAAAAAAACAATGGGATTGCAAATAGATTTACATGCTAAATTAAAAGAGTATTTCGGCTTTGATAACTTCAAAGGGAACCAGGAGCAGATAATAAAGAACGTCCTCGCCGGAAACAACACGTTTGTACTGATGCCAACGGGGGGAGGAAAATCTTTATGTTACCAGTTACCAGCCTTAATACTTGACGGAACAGCAATAGTGATATCACCGCTAATTGCTTTAATGAAAAACCAGGTTGATGCAATGCGCTCGTTCAGCGCATCGGAGGGAGTTGCCCACTTCATGAATTCGTCTCTTAGCAAAAGTGATATTCTAAAAGTGAAAGAAGACGTGTTGAGTGGTAAAACAAAACTATTATATGTAGCCCCAGAGTCACTGACCAAAGAAAGTAATATTGAATTCTTACGAAAAGTACGCATCTCCTTCTTCGCGGTGGACGAAGCACACTGTATTTCAGAATGGGGACACGATTTCCGTACCGAATATCGCAAGATCAGACCGATCGTGGAGCAAATCGGAAAAGCACCGATTATCGCTTTAACGGCAACCGCTACCCCGAAAGTCCAACACGATATTCAGAAAAACCTGGATATGCTGGATGCCCAAGTGTTCAAGTCTTCCTTTAACCGTTCCAACCTCTATTACGAGGTTCGTCCGAAGGTAGACCCGACAAAAGATATTATCAAATTCATTAAAAACAATGAAGGCAAATCAGGTATTATCTACTGTCTGAGCCGTAAAAAAGTAGAAGAACTCACAGAAGTTCTTTGCGTGAACGGAATCAAGGCTGCTTCCTACCACGCCGGGATGGATGCCTCGGCCCGTAGTGCCAATCAAGACAAATTCCTAATGGAAGAAGTCAATGTCATCGTGGCAACAATCGCTTTTGGTATGGGTATTGACAAACCGGACGTACGATTCGTCATCCATTATGATATTCCGAAAAGTCTTGAGGGATATTACCAGGAGACCGGAAGAGCCGGACGGGACGGAGGTGAAGGATATTGCTTGACATTTTACAGCTACAAAGACATCCAAAAACTGGAAAAGTTCATGCAGGGTAAACCGATTGCCGAACAGGAAATCGGGAAACAACTTCTCATGGAAACCGTTTCCTACGCGGAAACTTCTCTTTGCCGCAGAAAAGTACTGTTACACTACTTCGGTGAAAACTATGATGAAGAAAATTGTGGGGCCTGTGACAACTGCCTGTTCCCGAAGAAAGAATTCGAAGGAAAAGAATACTTAATCGATGCCTTAAATGCCATCCTTGAAGTAAAAGAGAAATTCAAGGTGGACCATATGGTAAATATTCTTCTCGGGGAAACCGATTCTATGATAAAATCGTATCATCATGATGAACTGGAATCTTTTGGTGTCGGTTCTGAAAAGAACGCACAGTTCTGGAATATGGTATTCAGACGCGCTTTAATTGCTAATTATATAGAAAAAGATATTGAACAATACGGGGTCATAAAATTAACTGAAAAGGGCCACGAATTTTTAAAAGAACCTAAAGACTTTATGCTGATGGAAGATCATAATTTTGAAGAATCAGAAGAGAAACTTCAGGAAAAAGGGGGAGTATCAGCACTCGACAACACCTTATTTGCCATCCTGAAAGATTTACGGAAAAAGATTGCCAAGAAGAACAATCTGCCACCGTACGTGATTTTCCAAGATCCGTCCCTAGAGGATATGTGTACCAACTACCCGATCACGTTGGAAGAACTGGCCAACATTCAGGGTGTAGGCACAGGGAAAGCTCAAAAATACGGACAGGAATTCGTAGAGGTAATCAAACAATACGTTGAAGACAACGAGATCGAAAGAGCGCAAGACTTGGTGGTTAAAACTGTTGCCAACAAATCGAAATTCAAAGTATATATCATTCAAAATATTGACCGCCAAATTGATTTGGAAGACATTGCCTCTGCAGAAGGCCTTACCTTCGAAGAACTGATCAAAGAAATGGAAGCCATCGTTTTCTCCGGGACCAAACTTAACATTGATTACTACATCAACCAAATTCTGGATGAAGAACAACAACAAGAAATCATGGACTACTTCATGGAAGCCAAAAGCGACAATATTGGAGATGCCTATGATGAATTCGAAGGCGACTACTCTGAAGAAGATCTTCGTCTGATGCGACTGAAACTACACTCCAAACATGGAAATTAAATAAAAAGCGACCTTAGGTCGCTTTTTTTATTCCATCCGATCAATCATCACATCCGGCAAATGCTGTATAAACTGGAATAGCAAAGTTTCATCTCCAGTCTTATGGGTTCGAATAACCATCGTCACCCGGTAAGTAGTCATATCTCCCAACTTGGACGACTCGGTAGAGTAAGAACTGATCGAATGCTTTTTACGCTTTATCTCATCGGTAACCTCCTTGATTACCTCTTGACTTGTTGTCGTAAATATTAACAATACATTTCTCTGGCTAATTTTTTGGAAAATATATCCTAAACCTTCCAACCCCAACAAAGTCAACAACATCGCACTGATTCCCAGCCAATATTGTCCGGCTCCAACTGCAAGTCCAATGGCAGAAGTAGCCCATATCCCAGCAGCCGTGGTCAATCCTCTCACGAATAACTTCTGGATAATAATAGTCCCCGCTCCCAAAAAACCGATACCACTCACCACTTGAGCCGCAATACGACTCGGGTCAAGACCGATCCCCGTATTCCCAAGAATATCCCAAAAACCGTATTTTGACACGATCATAAAAAGCGCACTACCTAAGGCCACCAGAAAATGAGTCCTAAATCCCGCCTCCTTCGCCCGGTATTCACGATCCAAACCTATGATGGCCCCTAAAACTCCGGCCACTAATAACCTAAAGAAAAAATCCCATGTCATCATATCCGTATCTACTTTACTCTATTCTTATCTTCACACAAAGATAAACCAATCTACGCAAAATTGCGTATGAAAGATACAATACGATTGAAAAACTTCATTAACCCAACAACAAGACATGACATTGTTACTCGTAATTCTGTTTATTAGCGGCTACATTCTGATCGCCCTCGAACATCAGACCGGAATCAGTAAAAGTGCCATAGCACTCCTTCTAGGAATACTATTATGGACTTTCATCCCACATACTGACAATGAAATTATTAACCACCTCGGAGATACCGCCGAGATTTTATTTTACCTGCTCGGGGCCATGACAATCGTGGAATGGATTGACACCCACAACGGGTTCACCTTGATCACGAACCATATCACCACACGCAATAAACGAAAATTATTGTGGATCATTGCCTTGATTACTTTTATCATGTCTTCTGTACTCGACAACTTAACCACAGCCATTGTCATGATCATGTTACTTCGCCGCCTAGTTAACGAGCAACAAGAACGATGGATATTCGGAAGTATCGTTATTATTGCCGCAAACGCAGGTGGAGCATGGACCCCGATAGGAGACGTTACCACGATTATGCTTTGGATTAATGACAACATAACCTCTCTGAATGTTATCCACCACCTGTTCCTTCCAAGCCTGATTTCATTAATTATTCCATTGGTCATCATGACTTTCCGGTTACAAGGAGAAACACAGCCTCAACAAGCAACAAACACGAACACAACCTTAGCCATCAGTCGCGGAGAACAAATGACAATCCTAAGCATCGGTATTGCCAGCCTCCTATTCGTTCCTGTTTTTAAAGAATTCACGAATCTCCCCCCATTCATGGGAATCATGCTAGCCTTAGGAGCCGTGTGGACATACACGGAAATTCTCTATAATCGAAAAAGAAACCTTTCCCCGGAAAAGATACACCGGATTCCATCCATACTTACAAAAGTTGATTACAGCACCCTCCTATTCTTCTTGGGAATCCTTATGGCTGTCGCTGCCTTACAAATAGCAGGCATACTTGACCAAATGTCCACGTTCTTAAATGACAAAATACACAACGTTTACCTAATAAACATGATCATAGGTTTTCTTTCCTCTGTGATCGATAATGTTCCACTTGTCGCTGCCGCCATGGGGATGTATCCCTTGACTCACACAAGCGGTGCCTTATCACCATACCTCATGAATTTCACGACGGATGGAACATTCTGGGAACTCCTTGCATATTGTTCGGGAATCGGTGGCAGCCTCCTAATCATTGGTTCTGCAGCCGGAGTCGTCGTTATGGGCATGGAACGCATCAATTTCATGTGGTACATGAAACACATCACCTGGATTGCAATCCTCGGTTATCTGGCCGGAATCGGTGTATATTACCTACAATCTCTTGTATAAAGAAAAAAGACCGTCCTGCCCAAACAGCAAGACGGTCTTTCTATTTTATCGAAATATTCTTTACTCCATATAGCGAATAATCGTTTGTTCTCGATCCGGTCCCACAGATACAATCTTGATCGGTACCCCGGTCTCCTCTTCCAAGAATGTCAAATAATTATTGAACTCTTCCGGAAATTCATCCTCTGAAATCATTTTTGTCATATCACATTTCCAACCCGGTAACTCGGTATAGATCGGTTTTACCCCTTCCGTAATGTCATACGGGAAATAATCTACCTCTTCTCCATTCACCTCGTAAGCAACACAAGCTGAAATCGTGTCAAAAGTATCCAGCACGTCACTCTTCATCATGATCAACTGGGTTACCCCATTAATCATGATAGCATATTTCAACGCCACCAAATCTACCCATCCACAACGACGTTTACGACCAGTTACGGCTCCAAACTCATGGCCCAACTCACAAAGTTTTTCACCCGTTTCGTTTTCCAGTTCCGTTGGGAATGGTCCGCTACCTACGCGGGTACAATATGCTTTAAAGATGCCATAAACCTCCCCGATACGATGAGGAGCAACTCCCAATCCCGTACAAGCCCCCGCACAAACCGTGTTGGAAGAAGTTACGAAAGGATAAGAACCAAAATCTATATCCAGCATGGTACCCTGAGCCCCTTCGGCCAAAATGGATTTTTCATCATCCAGCAATCGGTTAATCTCATGTTCACTATCCACCAACTCGAATTGTTTCAGATATTCGATTCCTTCCAACCACTCTTTCTCCACTACCGCTAAATCGTAAGCAAAGTTTAAACTTTTCAATATCTGTTCGTGACGAGCCTTCGCCTTCGCATATTTTATATCGAAATCATGTAGAATATCACCTACACGAACACCGTTTCTACTAATTTTATCCGTGTATGTCGGTCCAATCCCTTTTCCGGTAGTCCCCACTTTAGCATCGCCCTTGGCAGCCTCGTAAGCAGCATCAAGAAATCGATGGGTCGGCAGAATCAGATGTGCCTTCTTGGATATATGAAGTCTTTTTTTCAAATCATGACCAGACGCTGCCAATGCTTCTGCTTCCGCTTTAAACAAAGCAGGATCGATCACGACACCATTACCGATGATATTGACTTTATCTCCTTGAAAAATTCCGGATGGAATGGAACGAAGTACATATTTCTGACCTTCGAATTCAAGCGTGTGCCCTGCATTAGGCCCTCCTTGAAAACGAGCCACGACATCATAGTTCGGGGTTAACACGTCAACTACTTTTCCCTTACCTTCATCTCCCCACTGTAATCCCAACAATACATCTACTTTCATCTGATACTATATTTTTATGAAACAAACGTGCAAAATTAATATTTATTTCTTACCTGCCAACTTACAATTGCTGCAAATACCATAAATATAAAGCATATGATGATGAACGGTAAAATCATACTTTTCTTCCACGTGTTCGACGATTTCTTCCAACCGTGAATCAGCGAATTCCTCCACTTTCCCGCACACCTTGCATACAATATGTTCATGTTTCCGGTTATTGTATGCTCGTTCGAATTGAGCTATATTATTCCCGAACTGATGTTTGATCACCAGCTTACATTCCAACAACAAATCTATCGTATTGTACAATGTTGCACGACTAACCCTGTAATTTTTATTCTTCATAAATACGTACAAGGATTCTATATCAAAGTGCCCGGAATGAGAATAAATCTCATCTAAAATAGCGTATCTCTCTGGCGTCTTGCGATGCCCTTTCTGCTGCAGGTAAGTGGTAAAAATCTCTTTTACCGTCTCCTTTATTTTTTCCATTGAGTCCAAAGCTAATTCTATTTACAACATCGCTAAGTTACAATAATTATCCGAAGTTCTATCTTTATTTAGACAAAATTTAATTTAGACATCTAAATTCTCTACCCGAGAAACGTTCTCCACTCCCTTCAGAGATGCAATCTTCATCATTAAATTATTCAAGTCGGCCGTGTTATGCACGTACAAATGGATCATCCCCTCGAAAATCCCATCCTTGGTTTCAAAATGCACCGTCCTCATGTTCACGTTACTCTCTTTTGATATAATCATCGTAATATCACTCACGATTCCGATGCTATCAATACCGTTTAATTTGATCACGGCAAGGAAAGACATGATCTTGTGACTGACCCATTTCACGGGAACAATTTTGTCCCCGTAACTGGACATCAATCGGATTGCCTCCGGGCATTTCCGTTTATGCACAGTAATCTTATCCCCATCAATCTTCATGCCAACAACATCGTCACCCGGGATAGGGTTACAGCACGGAGCAATGATAAAATCAGAAGCATCATCGATAATATCATTAATTACTTTCCCCTTCTCTTCTTCTTTCTCTTTATCCGGCACGGGCTTATCCTTGTCGCTCTTGAAGAACTGGAGTTTCCAATACTTGACAAATTTATTTTCTGACTTCTTCTTTAAGGCTTTACGCACCTCCTCTATGTCCAAATGTCCTTTAGCAAGACTCACGTATAGATCATCTTTATGCTGCAACTTCAAATGTAATAAAGCCTTATTCAGATTTTCCGCCCCGAAAGGCAATTTCATATCTTCCAGCAATTTTTCAAACATGGTAGTTCCGATACGGATTTGCTCTTTTTTCTCTCTCCGGAAAACCATAAGTATATTATTCCGAGCCTTAGCAGTAACGATAAAATCAAGCCAATCACTCTGTGGCTTCTGTTTATCGCTGGTCAGCACCTCAACCTGGTCGCCACTCTGTAACCGATGACTCATCGGGACCAGTTTGTGATTCACCTTACCGCCTATACATGAATTCCCGATCTCCGTGTGAATATCATAAGCAAAGTCCAAAACAGAAGCTCCTTTCGGAAGTGTTCTCATCTCCCCCTTCGGGGTAAACACCCGGATCTCCTTGGCAAAAAGATTAAGTTTAAATTCATCTAAAAATTCCAACGCATCAGTTCCCGGCTGCTCCAACATCTCCTTGATACCCGCCAACCACTTGTCCACCTCGTTACTCGCTTCGGCATTATCCCCCTTGTATTTCCAGTGTGCAGCCAATCCCTTCTCGGCAATCTCATCCATCCGACGGGAACGAATCTGCACCTCTATCCACTTTCCCCCGGGCCCCATAACGGTAAGATGTAAGGCCTCGTACCCATTAGCCTTCGGAACACTCACCCAATCCCGGATTCTCTCCGGTTTTGGACTATACATATCAGTAATCAACGAGTAAATATTCCAACATTGCCATTTCTCCGGTTGATTATCCTTCGGATCGAACACGATCCTCACGGCAAGCAAATCATATATCTCTTCAAAAGAAATGTGCCTACGCTGCATCTTGGACCACACAGAATAGACACTTTTCGTTCGTGCTGTTATATCATAATGATACCCACTCTCTGTTAAACGCTCCCGAATCGGAGCAATAAATTGCTGATACAAACCGGTATGTTCATCCCGGTAATCATGAATTCGTTTCTCCAGTTCCTGGTATTCAACCGGATTCTCGTACTTCAGACTCAAATCCTCTAACTCCGTCTTGATCGCATGCAATCCCATACGATGCGCCAAGGGGGCATATATATAGAGTGTTTCACTCGCTATCTTCACTTGTTTATGTTCCGGCATGGAATCAAGCGTTCGCATATTATGCAAACGGTCAGCAATCTTGATCAGAATTACCCTCACATCATCTGCTAACGTCAGAATCATCTTACGAAAACTCTCGGCCTGCTTGGTCGTATTAGACCCCATAACCTCGCTAATTTTCGTCAACCCGTCAACGAGTGAAGCTATTTTAGGGCCAAAAAGATTGGCAATATCCTCCACCGTGTAATCGGTATCTTCCACCACATCATGCAGGAGTGCAGCTACAGCCGATTTCGTACCCAATCCGATCTCCTTTACCGCAATCTTCGCCACGGCCAAGGGATGCAATATATAAGGTTCCCCTGACTTACGTCTAACTCCTTGATGAGCTTCCCGGGCAAATTCAAATGCCCTGCGAATCATTTTCACACTCTCCTCAGTCGTCCCCTTTCGCAAAGATTTTATCAAATCATCGAAAGCCGTTTCAATCATTTCCTGCTCGTCCATAACCTAAAACAATTTTAAATTTTAGATTTTAAATTTTAGATAGAAGAAGACAGCGATTCCATTCATTCTAAATTCTAAACTTTAAATTCTAAATTATTGAATCTCTATTTTTACAGTTCTACATGCCGGGATGTCACTTCCGCCTGCATAAATAGCGCTGCCATCTTATCAAACATTCCACCTTTCTCCGTGGTCAAGAATTCAATCTGCCCCCCCCGGGAAAGTTCTCGTTCCATCTCCGGGTGCCGACACAAATAGTCTTTCAAACTTCGTGCTACAATTTCACCCTGCTGGATGACGGTTATCCCTTCCGGAATAAAGCGGTCAATAACACTTCTCAACAACGGATAATGCGTACAAGCCAACACGAGAGTGTCAATTTGCGAATCAGCTTGCAGAATTGTATCTATATACTTCTGTACAAAGAAAGCCGCCCCCGGAGAATTCATCTCGTTATTCTCCACGATCGGAACCCACATGGGACAAGCCTGCTGCGTGACCAGAAATCCCTTCTCCGAATGAATTTTGGCAATCTCCAACAAATACGACTCAGACGCCACGGTCCCCGAAGTTGCCAAGATACCGATATGCCCATTCCCGGTAAAATCCGCCACAGCCTCGACGCTGGGACGAATAACCCCTAACACTCTTCGTTGAGGATCTATCTGGGGCAAATCGACTTGCTGTATCGTCCGTAGTGCTTTCGCCGAGGCCGTGTTACAGGCCAGAATAACCAGCTTACACCCCATCCCGAACAACTTTAAAACCGCCTCTCGCGTGTACTTGTAAACAACATCAAAAGAACGAGTTCCATAAGGTGTACGGGCATTATCTCCCAAGTAAATATAATCATACTCAGGCATCTCTTTTACAATATCTTTCAATATCGTCAATCCCCCATATCCGGAATCAAACACCCCAATCGGACAAGACATATGTCTATTATATTAAATTTATAGCTGCTAATATACCTTTTATTCCCAAAGAATGCAAAAAAAAAGCCGCCCATAGGGCGACTTTATTTCATTATATATATAAATTATTGAATACCTAATTTTTTCTTTACCAGCGGTAACACATCCTCACTATTATCAGCCATGTACAATAATGCACCTTGACCAAAATTAGGAGTTGCAGCAAAAATATAAGTGAAACCACCTTCTTTACCTACGGCTTGAACTGCATTTTGAATTTTAGTAATAATCGGCGCTAATAAATCTTCCTGAGTCTTAGCCATTTGTTCTTGAGCTAATTGTTGAAAGTTTTGAATTCTCTCTGCCAATCCTTGAATTTCTTGTTCTTTAGCTGTACGGCTTAATTCAGTCAGTGTTTTAGCATTGGCCTGATATTCTTGCATCAATTTTTGATAATTCTCGTGCATTGCAGTCAATTCTTTTCTAATCTCTTGCTCCTTAGCTGCTAAATCATCCTGTGCCTTTTTAAACTCCGGCATACTTGTCATCACCTTTTGAACATCAAGATGACCTAACTTAATTGGTTTTGCAGTTTGAGCAGAAGTAGCAAAAGCAGCAAACATAAATGCTACTAAAGCAAATAATTTCAACGTATTCTTCATAATGTTTGTCTTTAAAATGATCTACAAAAGTAATAAAATAAAATTCCTTTTCCTAGCCTACATACATAATGTATGCAAAGAAGCTCAAAATTATTTAGAGATTCAGTGATTTACGATTATGCGATTGTATTAAATCACGAAACCCGCAATCACTAAATCACTCCATTTCTAAAATTCTTGTCCTAACACAAAGTGGAATTGTGAACCACCAGCACCACTACGTCCCGGCACATCGTCAAATCCATACCCCCAGTCAATACCGAGCAAACCAAACATCGGGAGGAATACACGCAAACCGACGCCGGCAGAACGGTACAAATTGAAGGGTTCAAAATCTTTCAACTCGTACCAAGAGTTACCTGCTTCCAAGAATCCTAAAGCATAAATCGTTGCTGATTGTGCCAAAGAAATCGGGTAACGCAACTCCATCGTGAACTTGGAATACAAGCTTGCATCTGAAGATTTCGGGGCAATAAAAGATGAACCGGCATTAGTCAATGATCCGTTTTCATAACCGCGCAATCCCACGTATTCTCTACCATACAGGCTATATCCTGACATTCCGTCACCACCCATCTCGAATCCCTCGAACGGAGATTTTTTGTTCTTATCATAGTAACCCAAGTACCCGTACTGTGCCGAAGCATACAACACTAACGGACGTTTCTCACTACGAGTCAACGGCATGAAAATCTTTCCGCTGAATTTCCACTTATGATATTCGATCCATCTATACTTCACTTGATCCTTCTCTGCCTCGAAATGACGGTTTGAGAACAAGGAATACGGCGGGGTCAATGTCAATGAGAATGTGAATTCACTACCCATTCTTGTAAACAGCGGGTTGTCAATAGAACTTCTCTTGATAACCGTTGCGATAGACAAGTTATTAGAGTTACCATCACTGAAGATATAATACGGCCAATTCTTCAACTGATAACGCTGGAACGAAATCTCATTATACATCGTAAACCAGTTATCCGGCCAGTTAATTCGTCGTCCTAATCCCACGCTAAGACCGTAAGTCAACATTAACTGACGAGAGTCGTACATCTGAGAAGTATTACTCATATAATAAGAGTTCCGGTAACTACTGGAATATCCCGTTTGCCGAGAGAAATACAATGATACACTCAATGAATTCGGCTTTCTTCCACCTAACCAAGGTTCACGGAAAGACAAACTGAAAGAAGTATAGTATTTACCATTCGTCTGAGCCTTCAAACTAAACGTCTGACCATCTCCCTGCGGCAGAGGCCGGTAAGAATCCCAATTAAATATATTACGAATAGAGAAGTTCGTGAAGGTCAATCCCACAGAACCAATGATCATACCGTCTCCCCAACCTCCGGAAAGTTCGATTTTATCATTCGCTTTTTCAACTAAACCAAATACGACATCAGCCGTTCCTGCCTCTGCATTCACATTTGCCAAATCGGGTTTAATCTGCTCCGGGTCAAAATGTCCCATATTCGCCAACTCTCTGGCACTTCGTATAATATCCTCACGACTGAACAATTCTCCCGGGTAAACATATAGTTCCCGACGAATTACATGCTCGTGCGTTCGATTATTTCCTTTGATGATTACTTTGTTAATCGTCGCTTGAGGACCTTCAACCACCCGGACTTCCAAGTTAATGGAGTCCTCTCCGGATATAGTCTCCACCGGAACCAACCGGGAGAACAGGTAACCATTATTCTGATATAGATTAGAAACAGCATCATCATCAGATGTCATTCGTTCCTCAAGATATTTACTGTTATAAACATCACCTTTCTTGATATTCAACACATCACTCAAAACATCTGAACCATAAATGGTGTTACCCACCCATGTAATATTATTGAAATAGTATTTGTTTCCTTCTTGTACATCAATATAAATTTTTACCCGCTTAGGTGAAATCTGTACCACGCTATCCGAAAGGATCACAGCATCCCGGAAACCTTTCTCGTTATACTTATCAACAAGAAGGAATTTATCTTCATCGTAATTTTTTTCTATATAATTAGCCGACTTGAAGAAATTACGAAGAGATTTCTCTTTCGTCTTCTTCATGGCACCTTTCAGACGACCATCTTTCATTAACTTATTTCCGGTAATGATAATCTCGTCAATCTTGATCTTATTATGTTTCTCCACGATAGCATCCAAGATCACGAAATTACTATGGTCCGGATCATCACGTTGAATAATCCTGATATTCGTGTTATAATATCCCTTTTCTTTCAGATACTTCTCGATCTGCATCTTTAGATTTGACTTCATCAAATCTGTCACCTGGGCACCCGGTAACAAATTCATCTTTTCTTTGATTTTATTCTCCTCTGCTTTTTTCAGCCCGACATAATTAATCTTGGAAAGTTTATGACGCTCCTTTATATATAAAGCCAAATAAACTTTATCCCCTTCGATCTTATCTATGGCAATAGATACATCTGAAAAGATTCCATGCCCATACAATCTCTTAATTGCACGAGTGATTGTTTCTCCGGGAATCTGTACCGCCATCCCGATTGACAATCCAGCCATCTGTGCCAAATAATCCTCATCATAATTCTCCCCTCCCCCAACAGCTCGCACTCCAGCTAGTTCGTAAGTTTTAGGCGAAGAATAAAAAATATCATATTGTTGTGTCGTATCTGCGACTTGGGCCTTTGCCCCATAAACACACAGTATAAAGATTAATAAAAGCGTTATTTTTCCTGTCATCTGAGTCACTTTTTTAGTTGCTCTCCGGTTAACCCGAATCGTCTTTCTCTTTTTTGAAAATTACGAATGGCCAAATATAAGTCTTCTTTTTCAAAATCGGGCCAAAATTTATCAAGAAAATATAGTTCAGTATACGCTAATTGCCATAAAAGGAAATTACTAAGCCTACATTCACCACTTGTTCGGATCAATAAATCGGGATCAGGGATTCCCGACGTCGTCAGGTAAGTGGAAAAATCTGCGTCTGTAAATGCCTCAACATCTTCTATTTTGCCATCCCGCACATCTTGAACTATCCGCTTGGCCGCTGTCAAAATCTCCCATCTTGCCCCATAACTTAATGCCAACACTAGAGTTAACCCGGTATTAGATGCCGTTCTCGTTATTAATCCCTGTAACTTGTTATATACCTCTTCCGGCAAATCCGACAAATTCCCGATAGCCTTCACCCGGACTTGTTTTCTCATCAAATTATCAGTTTCAGCCAAAATAGCATCCACCATCAAACCCATCAACACATCTATCTCTTTCTTCGGACGATTCCAGTTCTCTATCGAAAAAGCATATAAAGTCAAATACTTCACCTCAATCTCCCCAGCAGCCTCCATTGCTGTTCTTACCGCATCTACTCCTTTTTTATGACCTTCCCATCTCTCCAAACCGTGACTTTTGGCCCACCTTCCGTTTCCATCCATAATAATTGCCACGTGTTCCGGTATATTCTCTTTATCCATAATTAATTGAAAATTGAAAATTGAAAATTGAAAATTACTTTTCACTCTCCAATAAAATTAACCCTATTATTTAAAATTGTTTCAACTTTTATCTTTCTTGTTTCTCTTGTCCTCGCCCCAATTCAATTTATTCCGTAACGTGTCGTAATAACTATGATCAGGCATTTTCACAACATTCATTTTAAAATCGCCCGAAGATATAAATAATTCGTGATTATCCGACATTCTTTGCATACGAGAATCAGCACTCAACATGAAGTCTCCTGAACGACTCTCAACTTTTAAACGGATTTGCACATTACCAGGCAAAATCAAGGGACGCATATTCAAATTATGCGGGCTTACCGGAGTTATGATCAAGTTATCGCAACCCAAAGCCACGATCGGCCCCCCGCAACTTAACGAGTAGGCAGTAGACCCGGTAGGCGTGGCCACGATCACGCCATCAGCCCAGTATGTGGTGAGATATTCTTCCTCGATATAAGCATGAACCTTCAACAAAGAGGAACGTTCTGTCTTCAATACACTTATCTCATTCAATGCATAATTAAATTCAGCAAAAGGATTATCTTTCATCTCGAATTTCACCAACGCACGCTGTTCCACGTCAAAGTCTCCGGCACATAACCAATGAATAGCCTGAGGAATCTCTTCTTGAGCTATATTAGCCAAAAAACCCAACCGCCCGCTATTGATGCCCAACACAGGAACACCATGATTTTTCACTCGCATCGCAGAATCAAGAAATGTCCCGTCTCCTCCCACGCTGAACAAAACATCCGTATCCCGATCAACATCCTCCTCATAAAACGCTTGAAACACATCAGAAATACCACATTTTTCCCTCAAAAAATCATAGAAAGGTTTATAACAAGTCAAACAAACCCCTC
>OGOU01000842.1_pt1 | contig 25544 bp, 28 predicted proteins | sample 1552721 | NCBI WGS metagenome assembly OGOU01 (sample SAMEA2580176, study PRJEB22360) | human gut metagenome | biome: human gut; feature: human-associated habitat; material: faeces | place: Denmark | collected 2008/2010
AATGCATTTTATACCATCTATAGGGGCAATAAGTCTAAATGAGCTTTGTCTGCAATCAATACAGTATGTTTTATGATCAATACCCGGATAATAAATTGTAATTGAGCGTTGAATCCGCTATACTATGCTTATAGTACAGCGGATTATATTTTTGGGAGGCTTGTATGCAATACGAAACTATAAGAGCAGCAATATGCGATGATGAAGAATTTTTTCGGAATGAACTTAAAAAATTTGTGAGTGAATACGGAAATGAAATGGATGTTAATATGAGCATAGATCTCTATGATAATGCAAAAGAACTCATGAATAATTTATTTTCTAAGAGTAAGGAATATGATTTATTGTTTCTTGATGTGGAAATGCCTGGTATGACAGGTATTGAGATGGCTGATGCATTAAGAAAAATCGACCCATGGGTATGTATCTCATTTGTGACGAGTTATGATGCATTTGCGATACAGGCATTCAGACTTGATGCACTTGATTATGTTATGAAACCGATAAAATATACACAGGTAAAGCACATTATCGAAAAAGCAAGAATTCAGATTGATTATCGTAAAAATGCACAAAAAGCGGAAAAAAGATATCTAAAAATTAAATCCGGATATGAAGATGTTCTCATAGACCTTCAAAATGTAATATATATAGAAAAACGCAGAAATCAGTGTGTATTCCATAAAATTGATGAGGAAATAAGCTGTTATGAGCCTTTAAAAAATGTATATGAAAGATTGGATAATGATGTATTTATGTATACACATCAGGGGTATATAGCCAATTTTAATTACATTAAAGAAGTAAAAAAAGATGTGGTATGCTTTGGACGAGGCATGGAGGTTCCTTTGAGCAGGAAATATCATGATCAGATAAATGAGCTTCATATGAACAAGATAAGGAGAGCATATAAGGAGCAGGAACTTAACTATAATTAGGGAGCTCTGCCTTTACGCTAAAATATCCGCTGGCATAAGAAAAATCAATGTGTCCGTTAAGGTTGGAAACGACTTTACGGACATTTTTTATGCCTATTCCATGAGGTAAGACCTTGTCATTTTTGGTAGATGTAAATTCACCATTGTTTTCTATAATATTTCCGGAGTAGGAATTTTCAATAACTATATTCATATATGAGCCGGTCTGGGTGATGGAGAATCTGATCCAGCCATGTTCACACTCAGCGGCTGCTTTTATCGCATTATCAAACAGATTACCTATTATGGTCGTAATTGAAAAATCGTCAATATTAATACCGGGTGTACTTATATTAATTTCGCATCTGATATTTTGTAACTTTGCCTTGTCCTCTTTTTCAGCTATAAGAGCTGAGACGATATGAGAGCCTGAATCTACAGCATTTGTCAGAGAAAGGTCTTCAGAAATATTATGAATATATTCATGAATTTTCTTATCATTGTGCTGTGAAGCATAACCATCAATTACTATCAGATGGTTTTTCATATCATGTCTTAAAGAATGGAGCTGCTTTAATTTATCGTCGAGCTTGGCAGAATATACCTGTTCCATTTTATTAAGTTCAAGTTTGAACCGGTAATTTGTGTTTTCTTCAATGACTGCCAGAAATTTATCATATAGTGAAATACATATGATAATAAGTACGAAAATAATGGCAAAAATAGCTGAAAGCATATAGGATTTTGGAAGTGAGTAGCAGATGTACAAGGTTATGTAGCTTAACAATAAACAAATGCCTAAAATAGTAATATTGAAGAGCAACAAGTACATGTTTTTGATAGTATTTGATTTGAAAAGATTGCAATATAGACAATAAACAACGTAAGCTATTATTTCCACAAGAATGGATTTGTAATCCTGATAGATCACATTATCATATAGCAATTGAGCATCAGAAAATAGCAGGCTATGTAAAAAGCATATAATAGCAGATGCTATATGGAGTAATATCTCAAATTTTATAAGAATTATAATACTTTGTTTAAGGTTAAAATCAGACAGGTAATAAAGTGTCAATAAGAAAAAGACGTTAGAAATAATTAAGTCAAATCTTGATAATGGAACGATAGAGTACAGTGAAGCAAGTGTAAAAACTATTATTTTTCTTTTTATGGAAAAGACAGTATGCATATTATTTTCTGAGAAGCGAAATAAAAACAGTACAATTATAAGATTGTTAATTAAGGAAAAGTAAAGTTTGTAAATTAAATACATACTTGCAGCCTCCATAAAGATTATATTTGTATTATAAATAAAATAAATCAAAGATTAAAGTATTTTTACGATTTATTGCTAAATAGCACCGAAATCTTACCAAATAGCATTAAAGTATTGAAATGGTAAATATATGGTGATAGGTTTAATTTCGAAAGGAGGCAAGGGATGTTTGTTGAATTTGACGAAAGTCCTGGAAGCGGAAAGTAAAAATATAAAGGTTCAGTTTAAGGGGCGCGTATCGGATGATGTAGCAATTGATATGTTTGATATGTGCACAATAATATCGAATCTCTTAAATAATGCCATAGAGGCATGTGAAAAATACAAGAGGACAAAAGAATAATTGAGTTTGAGATAGCCGGTTATAATTCACAAATATTTATCTCGGTTCGTAATAGTTATGATATGGAGAGTATTATAAATCAAAAACAAAAGTTTATTACTACAAAAGAGGATAAGCTGAATCATGGTATAGGGTTAGAAAATGTAAGGAGAACGGTAAAAAAATATGATGGAGATATGAGAATATCTTAGGAAAATGAAAGATTTATTGTAACAATAAATATATAATAATAGGAAAAAAGTTATATAAAAAAGTAATCAATATGTCGTTCATACCTAAAAAGTGTCGTTCATGCCATAGGGATTGCTTTTTTTGTGTATAAAAGAGTATAGTGAATATGCAAAGATAAATAAGGGAATAGCACCGGTACTCATTTATACAGGAGCTCTATTAGGAGGATGGGCATTAGGACATATTGTAGGATATTTTGCTGGTTAAAGAAAGGAAACAAAATGGACAACTTTAAAAGATTAAGTATGCAAGAATTATATGATGTAGAAGGTGGAATATTTGGTGTAGATGATGCTATATTTTGGACGCTTGTTGCGGCTGGCTTTGCAGGCGGCATAGCCACTGGAGTTAGTCGAAAAAATAGAAAGGAACAATGCTATGAATAAAAAAGTTGGGCTTCCAATGGGTGTTGCAGTAGGAACGGCAATTGGTGTAGCAATTAGTGTTGTAACAAACAATATAGTGATGTTGCCAATTGGAACTTCATTTGGCTGTGCCTTGGGAATAGCATTGGGTTCTAAATCTGATAAAAAAGATTAAGTAAGTGATATTGATATAAATGCCAGAACATATTTCTGGCATTTATATTGAAAGTAGCGATAGCGAAAAGGAACAATAAATGACGAAATACTATTGTATAAAACAACACGATATAACCGACTGTGGAGCGGCATGTCTTGCAACAATCTGCAGACAGAACGGATATAAAATTGGGATAAGTAAAATCCGTGAAGTTGCAGGAACAGGAGCAGGCTTAGGGTATTTAGCAACAAGATAATTTTATAAAATAAGACGAGGTAAAATATGGAAAGACTATTGTTATTTTGTGGTGTATGGATAATTATTGTGCCTATATTGTTTCAAAATAGTTATTTCGAAGAACATAAAAAATATACATTATCTACGCAAATTATTGGATTTTTTGCATTTTTGATGGGAATATTACATTTCTTTAATATTGTGAAAAAGGGACATTATTTGGATGTTGTTCTGTTCTGTGTCCTATTTGTATGGGTTGGGAAATTATCATATGATAAAATAGAAAATGAAAACGCAAAAATCATTAGAACTGCATGCTGCATCAGCATTACTTTGGAAATTTTATCGTTAGTCATTGTGGTGCAAGATATAAGAGAAGTTGCATCAGCAATAGTTATTCTTACGTGTTCATTGATAGCTCTTTCGGTATTTCAAAAAAGAAACATTGCAGAATAGAAAGCCAATCAAAGCAGAAATGGTAATGAAAAAAGAAAACAATAAATGGTATATTGGTTGGATAATCTTTCCGGCCTGGTACTTGATAGGAAAAAAATATATCATATTGCCTGTTATACAATCGGTATTTGAAGCAATGAGTTATTCGGATGCGTATCTGATAACAAACTATTTATGGAATCTTATAGCTATAGTTATTTTATTCATCCTTTATGGAACTGGTATTGTAAGGGATATAAAACAGATAAGACAGTATGATATCAAATCAATAGCTTCGGGATATATCAAATCATTTGCTGTAATAGTATTGTTTACAATATTAGGTGGTATTATGCAGTTTATTTTGTCATCCGGAAATAATGAGCAAAGCATAAATGAAATTACGCTCAGAATGACAATGAAAGAACATTATTGGGCTATTATGATTCTTTCTGCATTTATAGGACCAATATTAGAAGAACTGATTTTTAGATGGTTTATATTCAGCTCTATCAATAAAAGTCTAATAATTAAAGTGATTGTATCATCAGTATTATTCGGATTAATGCATTTTATACCATCTATAGGGGCAATAAGTCTAAATGAGCTTTGTCTGCAAGCAATACAATATGTATTAGCCGGAATTGCGTTTTGTCTGGTTTATATAAAAAGAGGAAATGTTGTTTTTGGGATAGCAGCTCATATGAGCATCAATTTGATGCATAATTTAATGTATTTGGTTAATCAATGAATGCCGCATTTTAAAAGCTTGTTTGGTGATGGAAATTTATTAGATATAAATTAACCATAATAGTAGTTTGTGTCAAATGGCACCGAAATCATGCCAAATAGCACATATATATTGTTTGTTTTTTCTTATGATGGTAGTATGTATAGCAAACAGAGATACTGATAACACTGTTAAAGCTTCAAAATTTAATAAAGATGTCTGTATAAATATGGTAAAAAATGAGGAGTACAAAGAGATGAAAAAAGAAAACAATTATATATCCACTGATATGAATCATAAAAAGCTAATAGTTGGAGTTGTAATAATTCATGTTTGTTTTATGCTCATAGGAGCTAGTGGTATTATTTCTACTTTAAAAGAAAAGAATATATTTTATGGGCTGCTGATAAATATGATTTATCAGTTGACTTTGATTATCATGATTGGAGTGGCAATGAAGCAATATTTGATCACTTCATTTAAAAAATTCAAAGCTGACAGAATTTCTGTAAATATAAAAAGAGTTTTGGCAGGTGTGGGAATTGCATTCTTGTTAAGCTGCATAGTTAGAATTATTGAAATGACAATGTGTTCAAATATATCGGTTTCGGCAAATCAGTCAAACGTTAATGGATATTTTGTGGATTATCCTATTTTGGCTGTTATCATGAGTGTAATTATGGGACCTTTTACAGAAGAGATAATTTATAGAGGTATATTGTTTCGGTTTTTCAGCAAATATGGAGAACTATGTGCGGTATTGTCGACAGGATTTTTGTTTGGAACAATGCATATGCTTTCTTCATTTGGAAACACAAATATACTACTATTTTTGTGTCAATGGTTAGACTATTTTTTGTCAGGGATACTTTTTGGATTTATTTATAAAAAATACAAAAATATTTGGATAAATGTTTCGATACACGGCACTTGGAATCTGATTGGTGCTGTAATGATATTAACAAAAATAATGTTAGCAAAATAATATGAACTATATAATAATTTTTTTGATTTCAATGATACCATTAGCAGAACTAAGAGTTGCGATACCAACAGGAATTGCTATGGGAGCGTCGGTTTTACCGGCTTATGCCATATGCATATTGGGAAATTTACTTCCAATGCCGTTTGTTTACCTTTTTTCGCATAGACTGCTTGAATGGGGAAAAAATAAGAAAGTAATAGGAAAATTTTTTAGATTTTGTATAGAAAAAGGCAAGAGTGCCGGACGAAAATTGCAAGATACCGCAGGAAGGGGATTGTTTATTGCGCTTGTACTCTTTATAGGTATTCCGATTCCCGGAACAGGTGCGTGGACTGGAATACTTGCAGCTAGTATATTGAGAATGGATTTTAAGAAGAGCATTATGGCATGTTTATGCGGTATAATGCTTGCTGGTGTCATTATGGCAATATCTAGTATTGGAGTCTTAAATTTATTAGATATAAATTAACCATAACAGTAGTTTGGGTCAAATGGCACCGAAATCATACCAAATAGCACATTATATTTGTAATAAGTGCTGCCATAATAGTGATACTTAAAGCCAAAACAGTGTTTATTATTAAAGATGAAGCCAATGTTAATAAATTCAACTATTGGTTGTGCGGCAACGGGGGTAGGTATTGGAGGCGCAGCAGGATCTGTGCCAGGTACAGTGATTGGAGGCGCTGTCGGTACTATAGTTGGAATATGGTAAAAAATATATAACAATAGGAGCGGAAGTTTATGGAATTAAATAGAACAATGATATTGCTTTCTGGTTGCTTTTTGATTGTTTGGTCTACTTTTAAATGGAAGATACCACATGTGATTTGGGATGTTAAATTAACCCGAGTATGTTCGGTAATTTTGGGATTATATAATATTATTTTAGCAATTTGTTTTGAAAAAGACCTAAGTATTTTTCTATTTATTGTAGATTTAATCCTCTATATGTTATTGGATATAGGATTTTTAATGGTTAAGCTGAAAAAAGATAAAAAGGGAAAAGTAAAAAATTTTCAACTTGGGATTTGTTCCATTTTTGTAATTTTGGCTATGATTATGGCATGTTTTAATTTGAATGAAATTTATTCTAGCATAATGATTTTATCTGGTATGATGATGGTGATATCAACTCCTTTTCAGGAAATGAAGTCGCTTCGTGAAAACAGTAACAATAGGTAGGAGACAATTGAAAGAAATATTATTTTCACATGATGACTCTAGCTTTTAATTCTTTAGTAAACTTACAGGTCAATTGTAGAAATGGGGGAGATATGAATAGCTCTTTATTATGCGATTCGCTTTACAGCTTTAAGCTTACGATAGGATTGCCATGTGCCGGTGGTGATTGCCGCAACAGCAACCGCTAACAGACTTATAGGGGCAATTGTATTCAAGTTGGTAACAGATGATTTATTTCTTACCCACATACGTTCCTGCCCTGTATTTTTGAAACGTGAATTGTATCTTTCACATTGGAAGTAAAGAAGCGGAATTAGTTTGTATAGAGTTGGAAAATGAATCCGATAAAATTAAACAAATTGAACAAATTATAACCCAAAAGATGAAGCGAGAGATAATAATTGATAATGTAACTGAAAAAAGTATTGTAAAAAGAGCAAGTATGATAGATGGCTAACTAATGATATTATATTGAAAATTAGCAAAGATAAATTATATTTATATGTACCTAAAATATACGATTACAATAATTAGTAAAAAAGGCAGAAACAGAGGAACAATAAAAGGATGAAATTTGATAAAACAATATTGAATAAAGTGATGATATTACCACTTGGTCTGGTAATATTATTCATTGTATACAGGACATTGGTCTTTTCTGTGATAATGAATTGTATACCGATCATGCAGGAACACTATATTATCGCGGAAACGATAAGAAATTGCATTGATATAATGACAATTGTAGTGCTTATGTTTATTTTTAAGGTAAAGACAGGCAGGGGTGGTGTAAAAGGATACTTGAAAGGTGTCGGGATTTATGGCTTGCCGGTGCTGATGTTTACTCTTTTTGAGATTGGAAATTCTACGCTTTGGATATTTGGTGGACATGCAGGACTGTATGGAAGCGGATTGATAGGATATATTGTAGTAAATGTGCTTTTATATATAACGGTTGGAATAGAGGAAGAATTGATGTTTCGATCGGTTGTTACTGAGTGCGTGCTTAGGAAGAATAGCAATATAATAGTATTTGCCAGTGTGTATTCGGGATTGTTGTTTGGTTTGGCACATATCACGAATTTTATATTTGATGCGGATATGATCATGTTTAATAAATGGTGCACAATGATTATGGCTTGTGTCTTTGGTTTTACATTGGCGGTCATTTTTCTTAGGACTAAAAGTATTGGTGCCGTTATTACATTGCACTTTTTATGGGATTTCGCGGATTTTATGAATCACATGATGATAGTGGAACGTTACAGATATGGTGGTTCGTACAATGCGCTTGCATTGCAGATACCTGTTCTGATAGTGATGCTTGTTATTGCGGTTTTTTGTATGTATAAGAGACAGATGAGGTTACAAAGCGTGTAAAAGACCATAAAAGATATCTATATAAATTTGGCAAAAATGAAAGGAGTACAAAGAGATGAAAAAATGTATTTTAGTATGGCAGGTGCCGGTAATAGAAGGAGAGCCGTATAATCCGGTGGAATATGCTGTCCATGTGAGAAAAGCAAAAAAGTTTGCGGAAGCATTGAATCGGTATTTTGCGGAAAAAAATATGGACTATAATTGTGTGCTGGACAAATCAGCCTGCAGTCTTGATGAGATATTTTCTCCACAATATCAGGCAGTGCTGTTTGCACCGGAGGCTAAAACAAGACAGTGGCTCTATAAAAAAGAAGTGCAGAATGAGACCGTGAAAAAGTATTATCTGGAATACATGGAGTACAATAGTGCGCAGATAGAAAAGGTGGCTGAATTTCTGAGCGAATAAACCGGAAATAACGCATTTAAGAATGAAACAACAAACATTTTGTGCTTTCGTTAAAAACTTGATATAAACATTTCTGTTTTTCGTTAAAAAGCAGGTATAAACATTTCTGTTTTTCGTTAAAAAATAGGCGAAAACATTTTGCATTTTCGTGAAAAGTGGTAGAATTGAGGTGGAAATATGCTATAATACTACCAAGTAAAATGAAATGAGGAATGCTGAATGATTTTTAAAAGAAAAGTTTATGACAAATTGATTGAGTGGAAAACATTGGCAGCAGGCACATCGGCAGTATTGCTTGAAGGGGCTAGACGTATCGGGAAAAGTACCATTGTAGAGGAGTTTGCAAAAAAGGAATATGATGACTATATGATTCTTGATTTTGCAAGAGAAAACCAGGATGTAAAAAATAATTTTGTCGAGAACATGAATGATCTGGATACTTTTTTCAGAAACTTATTTCTTCTGAAAGGAAAAAGTTTAAAAGGGAAGAACTGCGTGATTATTTTCGATGAGGTACAGTTGTTTCCGCAGGCACGGCAGGCGATAAAATATCTTGTCGCTGATGGTCGATATGAATATATTGAGACAGGCTCTCTAATCTCAATCCGGAAAAATGTAAAGGATATTCTGATTCCTTCGGAAGAGTACCGGATTAAGATGTATCCGATGGATTTTGAAGAATATTTATGGGCAATCAATGATGAGGTTACAATTCCTACGATCAGAGAAGCTTTTGAAAAAAGAAAGCCACTTGGAGATGCGATTCACCGGAGAATTATGAAAAGCTTTCGCACCTATATGGTTGTAGGTGGGATGCCGCAGGCAGTAGATGCTTATGTTTCAGGGAAAAGTTATGAACAAATTGATTTTGTTAAACGGAATATTCTGAGCCTTTACGAAGAGGATCTGGCAAAATACGATACAGAAAACAGGGAAAAAGCGTCAGTTATTTATCGAACAATACCAGAGCAGCTAGAGAATAAAAATTCACATTTCAAACTTTCTATGGTAGATAAAAATGCGCGTTATCAGAATTATATGGATGCGGTCAGCTTTATTTCTGAAGCAATGATAGGAAATGAGTGTATCAATGTGACAAAACCGGAGGTTGCACTGGAGCTGTTTGCGGACAGAAGCAATTTCAAATTATATATGGGTGATACCGGACTATTGGTTACACAGATTATGAAGAACCGGGACAGTACAGATGAAGATTTATATAAGGCTCTGATTATAGACAATCTGGGAATTAATCAGGGAATGATTGTTGAAAATATTGTAGCACAGATGCTCAGAGCAGCTGGACATGAGTTGTATTTTCATGAATATTTGTACGTGCCGGAGGGAACGACCAGAGAAAAGAAATATGAAATTGATTTTATGATTGTGAAGAAAAAGAAGATATGTCCGATTGAAGTAAAATCTTCAAACTATATGTCGCACAAATCATTTGACTATCTGCTTCAGAAATATCAGTTAAAGTGTGAGCACAGATTCATTATTTATACGAAGGATTTAAAATATCAGGACGGAATTATGTATATACCAATTTATATGACTATGTTACTGTAAGATGATTAGTCGGAATGAACTCATGTTTTTTCATTTTGTCAAGTACAAGCTTGATACCATTAAATTGAAAACAAAATTGTTTGCAAAACATCCGGAAAAGACCCGGGAAAAAGTAGCTGAAACTGCAAAAATTCCTAAAACAGCACCCAAAACCCAGCAAAACTTCCTAAAACAGCACCCAAAACCCAGCAAAACATCCGGAAAAGACCCGGGAAAAAGTAGCTGAAATCACTATAATCCCCAAAACAGCTCCCAACCCCAGCCTGTTTTTTATATTTACATCGTGCTATCCTTTTAACTCAGTGCGAAACGCTTGTGGCTCACAACTGTGAAGGTACTGAACAGTTACATAAAATTATAATAAATAGCATATTATTATTGACATACTAATGATGATTACTTATGATAAAAATTGCTAAAAAAATGTTAAGGAAACATATAAACGTGAAAAAACAAAATCCAATAGCCCTGTTACCAATAGCAGTATTTCTCGTACTGTATCTGGGATTGGGAATACTTTTTGAGTATATAATGAAAATTCCGATGGGGTTTTATAATGTGCCCATCATAATAGCATTCCTCGTGGCAATACTGGTGGCATGTCTGCAGAATCGTAGTGTGAAATTCGACCAAAAGCTAGAGATAATGGCACAGGGACTGGCTGACAAAAATATCATAACAATGCTGCTCATTTTCCTTACCGCGGGGGCGTTCGTGGGTGTAGTAGGACGAAGCAGTGCGGAGAGCGTGGCATATTTTATGCTGTCACTGATACCGGCAAGGTTCGCGGTGATGGTGCTTTTTGTTGTGGCATGCTTTGTGTCTATTGCGATGGGGACATCGGTTGGAACCATAACACTGATTGTGCCGATAGCGGCAGCAGTATCGGATGCATCGGGTTTTGGTCTGCCGCTTTGTATAGGCTCCGTAATGGGTGGCGCGATGTTCGGAGACAACCTTTCCTTTATATCAGATACGACCATTGCCGCATGTAACGGACAGGGCTGTCAGATGAAGGACAAATTCAGGGAGAATTTTTTCATTGCACTTCCGGCGGCAGTAATGACGCTGGTTGTTATAGCAATTCTGTCATTCAGGACAGATATCGCGGGCGCTGTATCGCAGGAATATCATCTGTTGCAGATAGTACCGTATATTCTCGTGCTATTCGGTGGAATTGCCGGAATAAATGTATTTGTAGTGCTTATAATAGGAATTATATCGGGAACGGTCATAATGCTTGCAACAGGAAATACAGCACCATACGATCTGCTTACCAATATGGGAAGTGGAGCGTCAGGTATGTTTGAAACCTGTATGGTTGCAGTGCTTGTGGCAGCCATGTGTGCGCTGATCCGTGAATATGGTGGCTTTGATGCTCTGCTTTCGGGTATTTACAGGATGTTCAGGGGCAAACGAGGTGGACTGCTCGGTATGGGACTTCTGGTAGGACTTATCGATATTGCCACTGCCAACAATACAGTTGCTATAGTTATGGCAAATCCGATAGCAAAGGAAATGGCTCAGAAATATGATATAACCCCACGTAAAACAGCGTCTATACTGGATACATTTTCGTGCATTTTTCAGGGGATGATACCATATGGAGCGCAGATGCTCGTGGCTATATCGGCAGTACACGAGCTGGGGCATGAGGTGTCAGCCTTTAATATACTGCCGTATCTGTTTTATCCGATGCTTCTGCTGGTAAGCTCGCTGGTGGCGGTTTTTGTTGTTGAAAATGGGAGAAAATTTAATTGAAAATGAAGTTTAAAGCGAAAAAATAATGAGGTTATAAATGAAAATGCCGGATAGAAATATGATATTTCATCCGGCATTTATTATGTGAAATTTAGGCTGCATTTTGAAAGTCAATTACAGTTATTTCTGGTAGCATGGATTTTAGTTTTGATATAATGGACTCGATTTTTTGCATTGTGGAGCCATTAATAAACTCTTCACCACACTGTGAACATTTTTGGCATGGAACATTTTTTATAATAATATAACAGTTTTTATATGCAGTCATATAAGTTGTGGTACTTTTGACAGTATCACCTTTGCACAGGAAGCATTTCATAATATCAATTCTCCTTTCTTGTTTTTAAATCGGACTGCCATTTGTCTGAAGACGGGTAGTATGCGGTGATAATCCAGAGCTGTTCGTGATTGGAACCGACTACAACATGTAATGGACATTTTGTATTCAGATTTCCAAGTGTTAAGCAACTGGGATATGGATAGTCATTAGGGTATTCCTCAATTATTTCACCGGTCATGATACATGATATGACATCGTCAATGAGGATACCACGTTGCTCAAGTCTTTTTGACGCATGCAGTGTTAAATAAATATTGTCGGGAGTACACAAACCTCTAAGTTCATCAATTGTAAGACACATCTGTTATTCTCCTCATATGAATTAATTATAATTATAGTAGTATTTGGAGAGATTAGCAATGCTATTCTAAAAATTCACTAATTTACATTAATTAACCTTAATTAACTCCTTGACAATCATTTATGACAAGAAGCTCGATTATGTTATAAAGCTGCGTGAATATCCACATAATAAAAAGGGAAAACGTAGCACGATTATTGATATGTAGTGACAAAACATGAAAAGGTGGCTGAATTTCCGGGAAATAGTCACGAAATAAATACGATTAAACAGGTGGGAATAGGGGTGTTTTTGAAAAAAAGCATAAAAAATACTGCATACGTGTTATACTATATTATATAGATGTCGTATGAAATATGAACGATAAACACATAAATAAACACAGTATAGGAGAAGTAATCGCAATCACAAATATATTTTGTGAAATACAACAATTGCTTTCTCATAGGAAAAGGAGATAAAAATGCCGGAAAACAGTAGCTGTAGCAGCGCGGGAAGCTGCACAAAATCAAGCTGCGAGGGCTGTCCATCACATAATGGCGGACCACAGAGCTTCCTCGTAGAGCAGAATAAATTTTCAAACATCAAGCATGTAATAGGAGTTGTCAGCGGAAAGGGCGGAGTAGGAAAATCATTCGTCACATCCTCACTGGCGGTAAACATGGCAAAGAAGGGCTACAAGGTTGGTATCCTTGATGCCGATATCACAGGACCGTCAATACCAAAGATGTTTGGCGCACATGACCAGATACTCGGAGACGAAAACGGCCTGATGCATCCGTATGAGACAAAAGAGGGCATCAAGCTCATCTCAGTAAACCTGCTCATGGACAACGAGGAGGATCCGGTTATCTGGAGAGGCCCAGTCATTGCCGGAGTAGTAAAACAGTTCTGGAATGAGACAGCATGGGGCGATATAGACTATCTATTCGTTGATATGCCACCGGGAACAGGAGATGTACCTCTCACCGTATTCCAGTCCCTCCCGGTAGATGGAATCGTAATCGTCACATCACCACAGGAGCTTGTCAATATGATTGTCAAAAAGGCCTACAACATGGCAGAGGCAATGCATATCACAGTGCTTGGTGTGGTAGAAAACTTCAGCTATCTCAAATGCCCTGACTGCGGCAAGGAGATAAAGCTTTTCGGAGAGAGCCATATAGACGAGATCGCCAAAGAGCTTTCAGTACCGGTACTTGGCAAGCTGCCGCTCGATACATCATATGCAGCTATCGCCGATAAGGGTGATTTCTACAGCATAGAAAACGACCACCTCGCAAAAGCAACCGAAGTACTTGAGCGCATTTAAATATTTCGTAATGAAGCAGGCATATATCCGCCGGGTGCGGTATATATGCCTGTATTTAATAGAAAACCTTCAAGCATAATTCGTACAGAATCTTAATCGCATAGCGTAGCTGCTGGGTGTGTGGTCTGCGGCACCTGAATCTGTGGCATTCGCCACGCACTATTAAATATTAAACTTTCTTTAAATATGCGATTTCCCTATTTACATTTCAATCCATTGGCTTCATAATCATATTACCCACGGATTAAACAATAGTTTTTATACTCAAAATTTACGAAAACAACCAAAATAGGGAAAAAGAGTTAATTTTATTATCAATATTTACCCAAAAACAATAATTTTAACGTCAATTTTTATAAAAAAATGCCCTTGTTTTTGTGCATATTTTTGTCTATATTATCATGTAGTAAAGAGAAGGTAAAAGAAAGGCAAATAGGAGGAAAATATGAAGAAAATATTTGATGTATTGAATGTCATTAAACAAAAGCTCTTTGTAAAGAAAGACAAGATTCATTCAGAAAAATATTATCGCAGAATTGATTTTTTAAATAAATATTCGCTTTTATTCCATGCAATCATAGCGATGGCTATCGTATTTATAGTGGAGATTATTTCGCGCAGGAGCTTTATCTCTGCATGTAAGTTCGTAGATGCACATACACTTGCGTTCATGTACAACTCATTTTTAGTGTTTGTATCATTTTCACTTGTGTATCTGTTCAGGCGCAGGGCTTTTGCAAGGGTAATAATTACAGGCTTTTGGACTATCCTCGGAATCATCAACGGCTGTGTGCTTTCAAACCGTGTCACACCGTTTGGTTATACTGATTTAAAGTGTATTCCGGAGCTTTTGGCCATGAACAATACCAGCTATTTTACAGCACAGCAGGCTACAATAGTTGTATTTGGACTTGGTACATTTGCACTGTTTCTTGTGGCACTTTTTATCAAGGGACCTAAATATACAGGAAAAATCCGTTATGCAGGCATTTCAGTGGCATTTTTAGCACTGCTTTTCGTGGCAATCCCTGTCACAACCAATGTGGCACAGAATACCAATGTGGTTGCCAGCTACTATTCAAATATCGCCCAGGGCTATGATGATTATGGCTTTGTATACTCATTCTCATCTACCGTAGTGGACCGTGGAATGAAAAAGCCGGAGGACTACAATAAGCAGAATGTGGAAGATGTAGAGCAGAAGGTCAATTCTCAGAAGCAGATCACCACAGTGGACGGAAAGAGTGGTCCAAACATCATCTGTGTGCTTTTAGAGTCATTCTGTGACCCGGACGAGATTAATTTCCTTCAGGTGAATGAGGATCCTATTCCTACATTCCATGAGCTTGAGAAAAACTATTCAAGCGGATATCTGAATGTACCTGTAGTCGGAGCAGGAACTGCTAACACAGAGTTTGAGATGCTTACAGGACTCAGCATGCAGTATTTCGGTACAGGAGAGTATCCATACAAGACTATCTTAAAGCAGACAGATTGCGAGAGCATTGCCTCTGATTTATCTAAGATTGGATATGCAACACATGTAGTGCACAACAACGGCGGTAATTTCTACAGCCGTACCAATGCATTTTCTAAGATGGGCTTTGATACCTTTACAAGCAAGGAGCTCATGAATATCACAGAGTACACTCCAAACGGAAGCTGGCCTACAGATGATATTCTCGTCAGTGAGGCTATGAAGACCTTTGATGCTACACCGGATCAGTCTGATTTTACTTATATCATCACAGTTGGCACTCACGGTGACTATCCAAAGGAGCCTGTTATTGAAAATCCTACATACACCGTATCAGGTGTTGAGGACGAGGGCATGAAAAATGCCTGGACATATTATGTAAACCAGCTCAACGAGGCTGACCGCTTCATCAAGGAGCTCACAGATGAGCTTTCTAAGAGAGATGAGGACACCATCGTTGTTATGTTTGGCGATCACCTCCCTACAATGGGACTTCAGGATTCTGATATGAAGTCAGGTGATATCTACAAGACAAAGTACATCACATGGAACAACATGGGACTGCCAAAGGAGGATGCTGACCTTTATGCTTACCAGCTTCTTGCCCAGACTACAGACACTGTAGGTATCCATGAGGGAACTATCATGAACTATCATCAGACTCAGATGAACAGTACAGATGAGGCATCATATCAGGATGGACTTGACCTGTTACAGTACGATATCCTTTATGGAAAGCGTTACTGCTATAACGGCACAGATTTATATCCGGCTTCAGATCTTGTCATGGGAATTGACAAGGTGGACATCACAAATGTGTCTGATTCATCGACCGGTGATACAGTATATATTTACGGTCACAACTTTACCAACTGGAGTAAGGTTTATATCAACGATTCCAAGGTGGCTTCGACTTATCTCTCAGCAGGTGTGCTTGCTATCAAGAAGGAAGACATCAGTGATGGTGATGAGATAACTGTGTGCCAGGTTGGATCTAGTGATACCATTTTCAGAAAGTCTGAGAATGCGTATACATATGTGGATCCTGCAGTGGAGCACGACAGTGAGTCGGAGACAGATGAACCGACAGAGAACCAGTAGATTTTAATGAATTTTTTCTTGGGTGGACGGGGCGCAGGTCCCGGGTCCCAGTGTGGAGTGGCGACATGTACTCTCGCGTTCGCTACGCTTCGCAGCCAAGATTCTGTACGAAATTATGCTTTTAGGGTTTCTATGCTTGACGAAACCGGATTATATGCGCCGTCCATGGCGCATATAATCCTTGCCCCGCCGTCCTTGGCGGGGCATTTCTGCGTTTCATGGGCATAATTTCTACAGTATCTAGGCAGCTTCGCTATGCGCTCACACGAGAGCACACGCCGCCACTCCACACCGAGACCCGGGACCTACGCCCCTTACGTTGTGGTAAAATTGTCGCGTGTGTTACGCTTCGTGCTTGTAAAATGTAGGTATGGTGTGTCTTAAGATATAATTAATGGGTTGAAAATTGTGTATATTGATGATACAATTTCTACGGTTAAGAGTTTGGTAGGATTTACGGACGTGACAGATATCTGCAGGCCGGTGATGTATACCGAATTTAATACTTTAATTGTAGAAATTAAGAATCTAAGTATGGAGGTGAATTTCATGGACAGTAGTGATGGTCTTGGGCGAAGTAAGAACAACATCGGTGCTGATATACAAGTGAGTATTGTATTGGCAGGCATAGTGGATTCTGTCCGTGGAAGGATTCATCACCGGACAGTTTTTAGAGGTACAGTGTAGGCATATTAAGGAATATCGGCTTACGCCGTGCTGTATTTTGCTGTGCACAAATGCATACTTGTTTATATATCAGAGCACCGTTAGGTGCTTTTTTCGTGCGCAAATTTATTGAGTGCACGGGTTTCGTCCTTTCTATCATGGAGTAATTTTTATGTTCCAAAATCCCGGGATTTTGGAGAACCACATATGTTTATTTTATGTGGAGAATGCTATCGGAAATGAGAAAGGAGAGAAATGGAGATGAATACAAAGAAATACGAAGAGCTTCTTGTTCTATTGAGAAGCCACAAAACGGATAAGGAAATTCTGGAGGTTTTGTCAGACTATCATGAGAATGATATTGCTGATATGCTTGCAGGAATGAACGAGAAGGAGCGCAAACGTCTTTACAGGCTCCTTGGAACACAGCGGACAGCGGAGATTTTTGCATATCTTGATGAGCCGCAGGCCTATTTTGATGAGCTGTCTGTGGAGCAGGCTGCCAGGGTAGTATCGCTGATGGATTCGGATGATGCTGTCGATTTGCTTGAAAATCTGGAGGATGAGGACAAGAAGGAGATTGTAGAGCATCTGGATGAGGAAGCGGAAAAGGATGTCAGGATGCTTCTGTCATATGACGATGATGAAATAGGCAGCTATATGACAACCAACTACATCTGTATTCCGGGTGGCCTGACAGTGAAGCAGGCTATGAGCCAGCTCGTGAGGCAGGCGGGCGAAAACGACAATATCATGACTATATATGTGGTTGATTCAGATGAATGCTTTGCGGGAGTTATCGATTTAAAGGATTTAATCACAGCCAGGGAGGGCATGAATCTGGAAAGCATTATAGCCCATTCATATCCATATGTGCTAGACCATGAGAAAATCGATGATTGTATCGACACAATCAAGGACTACGCTGAGGATTCAATTCCGGTGCTCTCAAAGGATAAGCATATCCTCGGTGTCATCACATCTGATGATATTGTAGAGATGGTAGACAATGAGATGGGTGAGGACTATGCAAAGCTCGCCGGACTGACCGCAGAGGAGGATCTGAAGGAGACCACACTGCAGAGCATGAAAAAGAGAATGCCATGGCTTATCATCCTGCTTTTTTTGGGAATGATAGTGTCTTCCGTAGTCGGAATATTTGAGAATGTGGTAGCGGCTTTGCCGATAGTCATCTGCTTCCAGTCGCTGGTACTTGACATGGCAGGAAACGTAGGAACACAGTCACTGGCTGTCACAATCAGAGTGCTCATGGATGAGAATCTAAGCGGTAAGCAGAAGCTTTTGCTTGTAGTAAAAGAGGTAAGAATAGGCCTTGTAAATGGTGGCTTGCTTGGAATAATGGCACTTGTATTTCTGGGAATATATGTGCATCTGTTCAAGGGCTACACATGGTTTGGAGCATTTGCGGTATCAGGCTGTGTAGGAGTTTCACTGCTTGTGGCAATGGCAATTTCAAGCCTTGTGGGCACTGTGATTCCGATGTTTTTCCACAAGATAAAGATTGACCCGGCGGTTGCGTCAGGCCCGCTTATCACGACGGTGAATGATCTGGTGGCGGTTGTGACCTATTATGGACTGGCATTTCTTTTCTTGATTGAGTTGTAATATTGGTCGTAGTACATAAATATTTAGAATATATCTTGACAAAGGTGTGCATATACTGTATATATTTGTATATACAGTATATGCACACCTATTTTAATTGTGGGAAAGCAAAGGAGAGAGTTATGCTAAGGGTTCGTGAATTGGATAAGGAAATGTCCGGGGAGGACAGGTTTCATCTGGAAAACATATCGTTTCATTTGCCAAAGGGTTATATATGCGGCCTTGTAGGAGAAAACGGAGCAGGCAAGACAACTCTTTTACGCTGCCTGATGGGATTGTATAGGTCAACAGGAGACATAGTGATAGATGGACACAATTTAAACAGCGATGAGGCAGCCGCCAGGGAAGTAATAGCGGTAGTAGGTGATGAGGGATTTTTTGATGAGAATATAAATCTCGAAAAGCTCGGAAAATACTATGGGCAGATGTATGTGAGGTTTGATATGGAAAAGTATCTGGGATATCTTGAAAGATTTAACCTTGATAGAAAGCAGAAATACAAAAAACTGTCCAAAGGTATGAAAATCAAAGCGCAGCTTGCATTTGCACTGTCGTATGGAGCAAAGCTTTTTTTGTTCGATGAGCCTACTGCAGGGCTTGACAAGCACTTCAGGGAGGATTTTTTAAGGCTGTGTACAGAGCTTGTGTCGGATGGTGAAAAAAGCATTATCATTTCTTCTCATATTACGGAGGATCTGGACAGAATAGCAGACTATATTGCATATATGCAGGCAGGGAGGCTGTTGTTTTTTAAGCCTAAGGATGCTGCGTGTGAGCATTTTCGGATAGTTACAGGACCTGTATATAAATGTAAGCTGATACCCAGGGAAGCAGTGGTTTACATGGAAGAAGGCACATACAGCTCCACTGCCATGGTTATAAGGGATAAATGTATTCTGGTAGACAGAGAGCTTCAAGAGCATACTCCGGATATCAGGGAGCTGATACATTATCTGGTGAAAGGGGGAAAGGAAAATGCCGAAAATATTGTGGAAAAATATTTTGGATAGCAGCAGGCGGGAGCTTGTTTTGGCCATAGTTATGATACCATTATTCTGGCTTGGAATTACAGAAGGCTCATTTGGAGGCCTGAATCAGGTAATGTATATATACAATTTGATGATCAGCATTTTTTCCATTTTCAGCAATCATAATAGAAGCGCATTCGAATTGCCACAGTATATGTATCTGGCTCCGTATTCAAGAGAACAAAGACAGCATTATATACAAAAAATGTTCAAATACAGATTCCGTGTGTCGTATATAGTGCTGCTTTTACCTATATTAATCACAGCAATAATCAGGCCTGATAAGACTCTGACAGTATCAGGAATAGTCTATTATATGTGTGAGATGCTTGTAATGGCAGGTATTTTGTATTGTACTTCATTTGACAATTATCTGGGCAGCGTGAATCCGGGCAGATTAACGATATTTGATGTAATCATGTTTATGTCTGCGGTGGTTGTTGCCGCAAGCTATGACCAGAATGACAGCTCGCTGGATTTGGTTCAGATATTAATTTCTTTAGTGATAGGTGTGTTTTTTATATCGATGATTGTATCCTGCAGGAAAAAATATTATGACGATATTGTTCGCTGTATGGCAGATTACGAGTTTGCGGAATCAAAAAAAGACAAAAAAATTGCATAGAGGTGTGTATGAAAATAGTCATTTCAACAACAGTTAGTATGCCGATATATGAGCAGATTATAAATCAGATACGCGATGCAGTGGTAAGCGGTGAGCTTAAGGCAGGCGATGGCATGCCGTCAATCAGAGTGCTGGCAAAGGAGCTGGCAGTCAGTGTGATTACAACAAAGCGTGCTTATGAGGAGCTGGAAAAGGAAGGTGTAATAGAGTCGGTGCCGGGGCGTGGATTTTACGTGTGCGAGCAGAAAAATGATCTTTTGCGTGAAAAACAGATGATGAATCTTGAGAACAGGATGTCAGAACTGCTTGCAGATTGTGAGAATGCCGGAATGACCTTGAAGGATATAATAGATATGGTTCGTGTATTGGGAGAAAAATAATGGATGAGACAATTATAAAAATAGAAAATGCCGCTTTAAAATTAAAAAAATTTGTTATTAAGCCCGCAAATTTAGAAATACCAAAGGGCTACATTGTAGGTGTACAGGGAGAAAATGGTGCGGGAAAGACCACACTGCTTCATATGATGCTTGGAATGTATGACAAAATGAAGGGCAAAATATACATAGACGGTCTTGATGTTGTAAAAAATAAGACCAAGGTAAAAGAGATTGTAGGAATAGTGTCGCAGGACAGGAAATTTTACCTGTCGCAGGATGCCAATGGAAACGAAAAAATATACAGTCCATTTTATAAGAACTGGGATAGTGAGGAGTATCACAGGATGCTTGCACATTTGGAGCTTTCCCCAAGACGCAGATTGTGCTCGTTTTCTACAGGAGAAATGATAAAGTATCAGTTTGCATTTGCGGCAGCATACAGACCCAAAGTGCTTCTGATGGATGAGCCGACTGCCAATCTCGACCCGGTGTTCAGGGATGATTTCTTAAAATTACTGCAGGAATTTGTGGCAGAGTATGAGATGACAATACTTCTTGCCACGCATCTGGACGAGGATTTGTCGAGGGTGGCAGACTATGTTATAGATATAAAGAACGGAGAATATTCAATGCGTGAGATACTTGAGTAGCTTATAATTGCTGCCGGTAATACCGGGGGTGAATGGTATAATTTTATAGCTTGCATTAGGTGTACAACACGCAATAGAAAACAGATGGAGATGTGAAATGGATATGAGTACCCTGATTAAAACGGAGCATGACAATTGGAAAAAGCGCATGATGGTTGAGACCTGCGGAACGTATGTCCTCATGAATATGGGTATGGGGTTTGTGGTAATCGCAGGTGCATTTTGTGGTGTAATGAATACTGAATTTGATCTTTATTATTATAATATGGTGGTGTTTTTTACATTTGGATTGTATTATGCACAGTCCAGATACATTACATATATATGGGAAAATGGTAGAAAAGTTAATATATTTGAGAAATATATATATTTGCCGGTTGATCTTAAAAAGTTGAGAAAAGCAAAGCTTATAGTAGTTGGAAAAAATATTATGATACCGGTCATACTTGGACAGCTTTCAGCAATTCTTATGAGAGGGGCATATTATGGATGGCATGTAAAAAGCTGGCTTGATTTGGGACTGTATACACCGGTTATGGTGGGAATTGGTTTTTTGATTTTTAAGGAAGCTGAGCATAGATGGCTGTGCTTTAAGGCAGTAAAAAATTAAGCCTGCAAATAAAAAGATAATTTCTAATTTGTGTTTTAGATGTAAATCCGCTATACTATTGATGTAATATTGCGGATTTGTTTCTATAGAAAGAGGGTAAAATATGCCTGAGATATCATTATTTTATGGGATTAGAGTCACTATGTATTATAATGACCATATGCCACCACATTTTCATGCTGAATATAATGGACATAAAGCATTAGTAGATATTAATAATATACAAGTAATAAGAGGCTCTTTGCCGAATAAACAATTACGATTGATATTGGCCTGGTGTACGATTCATCAGGATGAATTAATGCAGAATTGGGAATTGGCCAAGGACATGAAACCATTGAACAAAATTAATCCACTTATATAATGAGAGGTGAAATATATGAATGAATATTTTCCTACAGTTGTACAGGTAATACCTTTAGATAATTATCATGTACAGGTTTTCTTTGATGATGGTAAAATAGTTGATTATGATACAACACAGGATCTTAAATCTTCAATTTTTGAGCCTTTGAGAAATATTGAAAATTTTAAAAATACATGTACGGTAATGAATGGAACGCTTGCATGGGATATTTCCGGAAAAATGGATGAAAGTGATTGTATAGATATTGATCCATTTACATTGTATGAATTGAAGGCTATTAATAGCCTGATTGCGTAAGATTAGAACCATTTTCACGTATCACAGCCTTACAATCCTTTTTAAAGCAGGCAATTAGTTTTTATTGGCTTTATTTGGTAACTAGTGTATACTATTTGCATATAACAGCTTCGTTAAGCAGATATAAATACACATAAAAGAAAGGTATAATCATGGACATCGTATTAGGAAATTACAAAGGATTAAGGGCAAACATCCCTTATATTGCATATACAGAGGAGGATGTTAATTCACAGATAGCGACACTTCTTTCAGGAAATCCTGTCAGAGAGCAGAAAACAGGCCCGTTAGCGATGGGTGACACGGCAGTAATAGACTACGAGGGCTTTAAGGACGGAGTTGCGTTTGAGGGCGGAAAGGCTGAGAAATATCCTCTGGGAATCGGTTCAGGCTCTTTTATTCCGGGCTTTGAGGAGCAGCTTGTAGGCATGGAAATCGGTGAGGACAGAGACATCAATCTCTCATTCCCTGAGCAGTATCATGCGCCGGAGCTTGCAGGAAAAGCGGTTGTTTTCAAGGTTAAGCTGCACGAGATTTACAATGAGAAGGAAGCAGAGCTGAACGATGAGTTTGCAGCATCTCTCAATTTCCCTGAGGTACAGTCAGTGGAGGATTTAAAGAAATATATCAACGAGTATCTTGAGTACCAGGTAGAGGCAAGAAAGGCTGATGCGGCAAGAGAAAAGCTCTATGACCAGATTCTTGAGAGCAGCTCATGCCTTGTTTCGCCACAGGCAGTAGAGACAGCGGTAAATATGCAGCTTCAGCAGATGGCAGCATCATTTGCACAGCAGGGTGTGGCTATGGAGCAGTATCTTCAGATGACAGGCAAGACTATGGATAGCTTAAAGGACGAGCTCAAGCCGGTTGCACAGAAGCAGGTAAAGCTTGAGGCTGTTCTCGATGAAATCATCAGAGTGGAAAATATCACTGTATCTGACGAGGAGATGGATGAGCAGTATGAGCTTATTTCACAGAAGTATGGTCAGCCTGTTGACGTTGTAAAGCAGGTGCTTCCAAAGGTACAGCTCAAGCCGGATTTACTTCGTATGAAGGCATCACAGCTCATCATCGATGCGGCTGAGATTATCATGGAAGAAAGCGGAAAATAATGTATAGAATATTTTTGGTTGAGGATGACGAGACCATAGCAAAGCTTGTCAGAAGACATTTGGAAAAATGGGATTATGATGTGCATGTGGTGCAGAAATTTGATGCTGTAATGTCAGAATTTGCATCATTTGATCCGCATCTTGTGCTTATGGATATCGGTCTGCCGTTTTACAATGGGTATCACTGGTGTACGGAAATCAGAAGGGTATCAAAGGTTCCTGTGGTTTTCCTGTCATCCGCAGCTGATAATATGAATATAGTGATGGCAGTCAGTATGGGGGCAGACGACTTTATAGCGAAGCCGTTTGACCTCGATGTGCTGACCGTAAAGATACAGGCTATCATCAGGCGCTGCTATGATTTTGGCGCAAACAACAGTGTTTTGGAGCATAATGGCGCCATGCTCAATATATCTGATGCCACCATAACCTATGACGACAAAAGGCTCGAGCTTACGAAGAATGAGCTCAAAATATTGCAGACACTTTTTGACAACAAAGAAAGGATTGTATCACGCAGCCTTCTAATGGAAAAGCTGTGGGAGAGTGATGCGTATGTGGACGAGAATACACTTTCGGTGAATGTCAACAGGCTGCGTAAAAAGCTGGATTCTATAGGGCTTGAGAGCTTTATTGTCACAAAAAAGGGACTTGGGTACAGGCTGGGGTGAGAGGTCATGGCAAAAATACAAAACAAACCGCATCTGACAAATTTTATAAAACAAAACTATATATGGATTCTGATGATAGTCACAATGTCATGTATCCATTTGCTTTACATGTACCTGATTGGTGCGCGCAAACAGGATCTGGTGTATGCGGCAGTGCTTGATGCAATACTTCTTCTGATAACAGTTTTGGTTGGATTTTTCAGATATAGCAGCAAGGTAAAAGCTCTAAGCAATGCTTTAAAGCGTCCGGTTGAGGAACAGGCACAGCTTCCGGAAGCAACAGATGATGTGGAGATACTTTATCACCGGCTGCTGGAAAATCAAAGTATTGCAAGAAGTGAGTCAGAAAGCAGTGCTGCAATCAGACAATCACAGATGAGAGATTATTACTCTATGTGGGTGCACCAGATAAAGACCCCGATATCGGCTATGAAACTACTGCTTGAGGCAGAGCGGGAGGCGCTTGGGCAACTTATATGTGATGATGAACAGAGTCAGTGCCATATAGGCGATATGACCGGTGGGAATATCGGTGCTGCCGGATTAAATGCTGCTTTGAAACAACAGGCTGTACTCACAGAGCTGTCAGATAATGTGGCTTCATTTGAGGACGAATTGTTCCGCATAGAGGAATATGTCAGTATGGCTTTGCAGTATCAGCGTGTGAGCAGCACCGAAAATGATTTTGTGCTTGAAAAAGTCAGTGTGGATGGTGTCATACGTGATACCATTAAAAAATATGCAAAAATTATGATACGAAGGCATATTGGGATAAATTATTCAGGAACCGGGCAGGAGATATATACTGACGGAAAATGGCTTGCATTTATGCTGGAACAGATACTTTCAAATGCCATAAAATATACACCGCATGGGGTTGTTACAATAGAAACTGCAGAGGAAAAAGACCGGTTTTTTATTACAATAAAGGATACCGGAATAGGAATCAAAGCCGAGGATCTGCCACGCGTTTTTGAAAAGGGCTACACAGGCTACAA
>OGOU01000843.1_pt1 | contig 25532 bp, 19 predicted proteins | sample 1552721 | NCBI WGS metagenome assembly OGOU01 (sample SAMEA2580176, study PRJEB22360) | human gut metagenome | biome: human gut; feature: human-associated habitat; material: faeces | place: Denmark | collected 2008/2010
GGGCAGGCCGCTGTTCGACGACAAGGGATTCAATTGGCCTCTGGTGATTACACGGTTCATTGCGATAGCGATGACTGGATGGATGTGCATGCCATAAAGGAACTATATACTTTTGCCCTATCCGGCCATTACGATATGGTCTTTTATGATTTCTATCGTAGTGATGGTGTTTCTACATATGCTTCCGCCCCGCGCAAGGTTTCTACCAATAATAAAGACTTCCTGATGTCATCATTGCTTTGCGGGCGGTTGATGGGGAGCTTGTGCGGCGCTTTGATCAAACGTAGTCTTTACGATGGGATAACATTTCCAAGGCAAAATATGAACGAGGATCTGGCGACGATAATCCAATTGGTTTGGAATAGCCGGAATGTAGGATACTTGATGAAACCATTTTATTACTATTTTTTTAATCCTGCGTCAATTACAAGTTATGGCAGTGCTGAGATCCAGATTAATAAACTCAATCAGCGTAAGGAGAATCTTGATCTGATTTTCACCTTTCTTCGCTCCAAAGGTATTTATGAAAAGTATACAGACGAGATAAATGCGCTGAAAGTTGGTTCAAGAATGTATCTTGATAGATATATGCTGATGCCGCGAATCCGTCGGATTTGGCACAATACATATCCGGAAATCAACAGTATTACAGTCATTCGTCACAGCAAGATGCGTACTCTCAGTAAAATCGAGTATTTCGGTTCTTTGCTTGGTGTATATCCCATATTCAAATACCTTAAAAATATATGGAAAGACTTAAGGAAATAGATATTATCAGGACGTTCGTAATCATTCTGCTCGTGCTCTATCATGCTCTTGCGCCCTATTGCGGTGGTTGGGATATGCCTTCCTACGCCCAACCCAATGAAGGATTTTATTGGGGAGGAAAACTGGCATACAGTGGGATGCTGGAAACTTTTGTCCTGATTTCCGGGTATGTATTTGCCTTTTCGCTCCAAAAGAAAGTCATTTCTTTCCGATTATTACTAGCCGGTAAGCTGAAACGGCTGTTTGTACCGTGTATGTGTTGGGGCATTATCATGACATTGATATTCTTTGGTCCGTCAAAACTTCTTAATCTGGAACATTTTTGGAAAATTATTGGGGGATACGGACATCTTTGGTTTCTTCCGATGCTCTTTTGGTGCTTTTTAATGGAATATGGCATACAGCACTGTCTCAAGGGACGTAACTTGATGTTAGTACTCATGATTATTGCTATTCTGCCTTGGCCGGGAATTCCGTTCCGTTTTAATCAATCGCTTTATTATCTGCTTTTTTTCCATCTTGGTGGAATTTTCTTTAGAAATCGTGAGCGGCTGAGAACTGTCAATTGGTCAACAATATGCATTTTATCGGCTGTTTATATGGGGTTATTCATTGCGGTAACATTGGTTTTGGGAATGGACGGGATGCGTCCGGAACTGGCATCGGACTTGAAAGTAAAAGTTTTAATCCTGTTTGTCCACCATACTCTTAAAATGGTAAGCTATGGATTAGTCACAATTATCTATGTCGCTGTATTTATAAAACTGGAAGACAGATGCAATGGAAAACTATACACTGTATGCCGAAGTATCGCAATGAATTCGATGGGAATATATGTGATGCAAGAAATAGTTCTGAGACTTATCTATTATAGAATGGGGGGGTATTTTTGTATACCAAAGAGTTAACTCCGTTGGTCGCCTTCGTGGGCACTTTCATCGTCTGCTATGTATCAAGTGTGATTATAGCCGGATGCAAATACACCAAATTTCTGTGTTAGTATGAATGTGTCCTATTTTATTTACCTAATAAATTACAACGATGAAATATCATTACGAGGCAGTTCCGGTACTGTTCAATATACTTCTGTTTTTTCTTATGCTGTATCCGTTTCCGAATGTGTATAGATATGGCTGTGAATTTAGAAAACGATATACAGACATCTTGGATTATGCAGTATACGGTGTCCTGCTGATACTGTTTTGCACTTTCGGCTATGCGGACAACGATTTCTATCACTACGAGGGGCTTTTCAAACGTATCTGTTCAACCGGATTAAACGTGCATCTTGAACCCGTTTACTATTGGTTGATACGGAATGTCACTTCAAACTATCTGGTATGGCGGTTTATAGTGTGGAGCGGAACGGTGATTTTGTCGTTATGGACAATAAAACGGCTCAAACTTGATGTGAGGATAGGATTGCTGATATTTGTGCTGTTTTATATCAACATTATTTCAGTAATGCGCGGAAATTTGGGAATTGCCATACTGTTTTTTGGCTTTTCATTCATTATCAGGCCCTCTCATAATAGGTTATTGTCATTCCTATTCGGTTGTTTGTTGATTTTCTGTTCATTCTTCTTTCACAAAAGTATGTTGTTTTCGATTGCTGCACTTTCGGTAACACCTTTTTATCTGAATAGGAAAACGGTAAAAATCAGTCTTGTCATATTCCCTTTCCTGACCGTTGTGACTACTTTACTGCTGGATTATATTATTATGAACGGACTCATCGGTTTTGATATAGCAGACATGAATATAGGGAGCTCGATGACGGGATATGCGAGCGGCACAATGCGGCAGTCGAATATTTTTGGTAAACTGAACCAAATGATAACCTATATGCCGGTATACGCATCTTTGGCTCTTATGACTAAGAAGATAGTTTTTGAAGAAATTGATGTTCCACGGTATATAAAGGCATTGTTCATCTATTGGTATGCAATAACTTATATTGCCAGTCTGTTTTTCTTCCAAGAAACTTCGGTATGGCTCTTTATACGTTTCATAATGATGAGCTATTTTCCTCTTTGTATTGTTGTGGGTTATTATTATTCTAATTTCAAGATGACACGCGAGAAAAGAATCTTGATGCTTTTGGCAATCCTTCCTATCTGTTATAAACTTTTCTATGCCTTCTATAAGAGGTTGGTATGGGAAGGGTACGTCTTTTTCTGACATGTTTCGTTAGTTTACACGTATTAGGATCACAATAAAAAAATTAAAAATTGATTAAACATGTAGAAGGGTACGTAGTGATCTATTTTTAGTTACAAAAACACATGACTAAGATTCTTCTATGATTACAAATATAAATTAAATAATTCATAATCAGAAAAAAATATAGTCTTTATTTCAATCCCGGAAAAAATTCCATACTTTTTCTTTTAATAATATTTGCACTTTAAGATTAATTTCATACATTTGCACTCGCAATCAAGCGATGGTGCCATAGCTCAGTCGGTAGAGCAAAGGACTGAAAATCCTTGTGTCCCTGGTTCGATTCCCGGTGGCACCACTTTTAAAAGACTTCAAATTTGGTAAATCCCTGAAAATAAAACATTTCAGGGATTTTCTTTTTCTAAGAAATCCTCCATTTTTAGCAGAATTAGGCAATTCCCTCGGATTAAATCGTGGACAATTTTATCCACGCAAAAAGTGTCCACGAATTGCATCTTAAGTCGCTGATTGTCTTATCGTTTAAGGCTCTCTATTAAACATGGTTCAAGTATCTTTAAACCATTAATTTTTAGAGTATGAGACAGACTTTTAATGTGCTTTTCTTTATCAGAAAAACACGAGCGTTGAAATCAGGAGAGAATCCTATCATGTTGCGAATATCAATCGCAGGGCAATTAGCCGAAATGCAATTGAAAAGAGCAGTTAATCCTAATCTGTGGAATCAGAACAAAGAACGTTGTACCGGCAAAGATGCCGCTTCACAGGAAATTAACCGCGATCTTGAATCGGTGAAACTTCGCCTATTTGAAATCCACCGAAAAATGGAGGAAGATGGCAAGTTAATCAATCCAATGGAGATAAAGCGAAGATTTCTCGGATTGGACGAAGAACACAAAATGTTCTTTCAGGTATTTCAGGAGCATAACGACAAATGCAGGGAGTTGATCGGAAAGGATTACGCCAAAGTAACCATTTCCCGTTTTGATACCTGTTTAAAGTATTTTCGGGAAATGAGCCAAGCCCAATATCAACGGAAAGATATTCCACTAAAGGAAGTCACCAATGGCATGATTCATGATTACATCCACTTTCTGAAAGCCGAAAAGGGATTGCAAGAGAATACAGTTATTCGCTATATGAAGGTGATAAAGAAAATATTAAACATTGCGGTAAACTATGATTGGATACAAAAGAATCCGTTCGGTAATATCCGTTTCCACGAAAAAGAGGTGCATAAAGAGTTTCTGACCAAAGAGGAGCTGGAAACACTGCGCACAAAAGAATTTGATATTCCACGATTAGAACTGGTGCGAGATGTCTTTTTAGTGCAGTGTTGGACAGGGTTAGCATTCATTGATGTATCCGAACTAAAAGAAGAACATATCATTGCTGATAATGACAGAAACCTATGGATACGAAAGGAAAGGCATAAAACTGGAATCATGTGTAACGTGCCATTGCTTGATGTTCCATTGGAGATTATTGAGAAGTACAAAGACCATCCACTTTGCCAGAAGAGAGGCATTTTACTCCCTGTATTGAGCAATCAAAAGATGAATAGTTATCTCAAGGAAATTGCCGATTGCTGCGGAATTAAGAAGAAGCTCTCGACTCACACAGGGCGCCATACGTTCTGCTCGGTGGTAACGTTAGCTAATAATGTTTCATTGGAAAACATTGTAAAAATGGTTGGACATACGAATACCCGAATGACACAACGCTATGCAAAAGTCTTAGACCAGAGCATTCTTCGGGATATGCAAGGGGTAAAAGAAAGTTTTGCGAAGTAAGCAGATAAAGAAAAAACAGCTGATTCATTCTCGAATGTTCAGCCGTTTCAAGATAATCCAAGAACAAACCTTATAAATCATAAGCGGGTCGAAACCGTTCTTCCAAAATTTTTCGGATATCCGATTCACGAAACAAAACCTTCCCCGGCAGTTGGATAAATGGCAAAATTCCGTTATTCCGGTAATCCTGTAAAGTGCGTCGAGATATTTTAAGAATAGAACACAGTTCCTCGCTTGTCAGATAACGTTCGCCATCAAATAACGGCTTATGCGTTTTCAGAACATGTTCGATATAAGGCAAAGCATTGTTTAATGCCTGCAATAGTTCCTGACTGTCTTGATTTGTATATAGTTGCATGGAAAAGTTATTTAGAATTGATTTGACTTTGCTCTAACAGCAGCTTAATTTCGGAAATCCGATAGTAGATTTTCTTTCCAATGGTAGAAAATGACAGTATGCCACTTTCCCGAAGATGTTGTAATCGGCGAGGTGACAGATTAAGAGAAGTAGCTAGTTCTTTGCCCTCTATCCACTCCTCTTCTATGCACAGGGTATTATTGGATGGTTGTTTCGGAACTAACGAAGCTATCCGTTCCAGTTTCTTTTTGAAGGAATCAAAAGATTCTTTTTCTATTGCGATAATATCCATATTTATCCGGTTTTATACGTTCTGCCGACAAATATAGATGAATGAGTAAAGGGTTTTGGATAGTGGGTAGTAGTGGCTTTATTAGGAAGTAAATGGCATTATATCCGCAAATAAGCACCCTTTCGGGTATCGAATTGAAAAGATAAAAGGGAGTAACACCCGAAAAGGTATTGAGTTACTCTTTGATTGCAAACTTCACGAATATCCTTTACTCTGACTTTTCTGTTAGTGTATTTGCTAATTCTTCTTTGTACTTATCACCCCAGTTCCAAAGTTTTTCGATAATGGGAATTAGTTCTTTGCCTTTATCAGTTAGATAATATTCAACCTTTAAAGGCAAAACCGGATAAATTTTCTTTTCGAGTATCCCTTTCTTTTCGAGTTCTCCCAGTTGCTTGATCAAAACTCTCTTCGGAGCAATACCGATACTACGATGCAAATCACATGGCCTAACAACACCTTTATTAATTTCTGAAATTAACCAGACATTCCAACTCGCTGATAAAATATCGAGTGAGATACGTATTGGACATTCGGTATAATCAACCGGATTCTTTATTACATACATAAATATTTTCGCCTTATTTTTCTTGAATGTGAAGTTAATCGACTATGACTCAAATAGTGATAAATTTATCACCGCCTGAAAGATTTATCCCTTATTGTTCAGGATATTACGTTGCTGTAACTTTGTATAAAAATACTAAAAAATATATGAATAAACAAGCAATTAATATAAGAGGTGCAAGAGAAAATAACCTCAAAAATGTATCAGTAGAAATACCCAAGAAGAAAATCACTGTATTTACAGGAATATCTGGTTCCGGTAAATCCTCGTTAGTTTTCGATACGATAGCAGCAGAATCACAACGGTTATTAAACGAGACATATGACAGTTTCATTCGCCATAGATTGCAGCAATACGGAAAGCCGGATGTTGATAACATGGAGAATTTATCGGTGTCCATTATAGTCAATCAAAAAAGAATAGAAGGCAACGCACGTTCAACAGTAGGAACCATAACCGATATATATTCGCTACTTAGGCTATTGTTTTCTCGAATAGGAAGACCATTTGTAGGGCATTCAACTGTTTTTTTATTCAACAATCCACAAGGAATGTGTTCGTGTTGTGAAGGACTTGGATATGTTAGTACAGTTGATTTGGATGAATTGATAGATAAGAACAAATCGTTAAATGAAGGAGCCATAAAATTTCCGAGTTTTGAAATTGGAGGATGGCGTTGGACTCGATATGTATATTCAGGATTATTCGACAATGACAAGAAGATTAAAAACTATACCACTGAAGAGTGGAACAATCTAATTTATGCAGATAACCTTAAATTACAGAACCCAGATCCGCAATTTCCCAAAACAGCTATATATGAAGGGATACTTCCTCGTTTTGAACGTTCGTTTTTCAAAAAAGAGTCAAGTATGGTTACAGGAAAAAATGGAATCAGATATAATGAGGTAGTAAAACAAGGAATTTGCCCTGAATGTGGTGGAACACGTTTGAATCCAAAGGTTTTAGGATGTAAATATGACGATAAAAACATTGCGGACTGCTGTAATATGCAGATTGACGAACTACTTAATTATGTAGAAACAATACATGATGAATCAGTTGCGCCTTTGTTGAATGCAATAAAAGAGAACCTACAAAATTTATTGGCAATCGGATTAGGTTATTTAACGCTAAGTAGGGAAACCTCTTCACTTTCAGGTGGAGAATCCCAGAGAGTAAAACTTGTACGTCATTTAGGGAGCAGTTTAACCGATCTCACTTATATATTTGACGAACCAAGCATCGGCTTACACCCCAATGATGTTCAGAAGCTCAATAATTTGTTGATTGAACTTCGAAATAAAGGAAATACCGTTTTAATAGTAGAACACGATCCGGATGTAATAGCCATTGCCGATTATATTGTCGATATGGGAATCGGTGCCGGAAAGAATGGGGGAAATATCGTTTATAATGGCAGTTTTTCAGGTTTGCTAGAATCAGATACATTAACAGGAAAATATCTAAAAAGAAAAAATCAATTAAAAACGAAATGCCGGATAGGCACAAACTATTTAAAATTAGACAATATATCGTTTCACAACTTACAAAATGTTTCGGTGCAAATCCCTCAGGAAGTATTAACTGTTATAGCAGGAGTTGCCGGTTCGGGTAAAAGCTCATTGGTAAAATCATTAATCAATAAAAATAAGGATATTTCAATGATTGACCAGAGTACCTTACGTGGCAGTAAACGGTCAAGCATTGCCACTTACACAGGCATTTTGGATATAATCAGAGTTTTGTTTTCCAGACAAAATAAAGTAAGGCAATCTTTATTTAGTAGTAATTCTGCTGGAGCCTGCCCCGAATGTAGAGGTTTAGGGACGATATCTACCGATCTGGCTTTTTTGGATGCTGTCGAAGTTCGTTGCGAACATTGCAACGGAAGTGGCTTTAAACCAGAAATCTTGCAATATAAATTGTATGGCAAAAATATTATGGAAATAATGTCAATGACAATAAATGAGGCTCGCAACTTTTTCAAAGAACCTGAAATTATAAATCCTCTTGAACGACTGTATGAGGTTGGATTAGATTATCTTACTATAGGACAATCGCTAAATACGTTTTCAGGAGGAGAGCATCAGCGATTAAAACTAGCATCCGAATTAGGAAAGAAAAGTCATATTTACATTTTCGATGAACCGACTACAGGATTACATGGCTCTGATATTTCCAAGCTAATTAAACTATTTGAGAAATTGGTTGATGACAAAAACACTGTAATCATAATTGAACACAATATGGATGTTATTAGTCAAGCTGACTGGATAATTGACATGGGATTAGGAGCAGGTAAAGATGGTGGTAAAATAATATTTGAGGGCTATCCAAAGGATATTATTAGCAACGAAGTATCACTTACCGGAAAGCATTTAAGAAGATATCTAAATGAGGTTAGATAAAATGGGGTAGCAATGAAAGAACAGATTTCAACTATATCAGAAAAGCTAATAAGCCTTTTTCATGAAAGAGGATTGGGTATCATTGATGTTATTCAGGATGTTCCTCCGATATTTTCAATTTTGGAGCAAGGTTGTAGGGAACTGAAAGAAATAGTCTCCGGTTATAAGTTTCCGACACTTAAAGATGAAATCTGTTTTTTCAGAGAAATAAAGCCTCAGTTATTTAGTAAGCTTATCTTTTTACAGAAAATTTACCAACTCAAACTGAATCGTCCAGTCTCAAACGAAACAACACTAAAGGTCTATTTGGAACAGGAATATGAAAAAATCAACACTTTTTTCAGTTCAAATCTTGACTTCATCCAGTATTATCACTCAGGAAAAACCTCACTTGATAAATATCATTTTTCGAGAGGTAACAATGAAATGCTCTTATCTCTTGAAAGTATCTACCTTGAACGTGATTCAAAGTTTTCAACTCTGTCTGATTTTAAAGTTGCAAAACTTTTGGCGAATGAGATGTATGTAGCTTATTTGAATTGTGAATTGGCAAGAGTAAACTGCGAAAATCTGGGTTTGGGAGCGATCATTGGGGTACAGTCTAATGAGAAATGGACTGACTCAAAAGTAGCTTTAGCCGAAATTGTTTATGGAATTCACCTTTTGCATAGTGTAAACGGTGGAAATATAGACATTAAGGTGTTGGCAGCTATTTTTTCCAAGATGTTTAATGTAGATTTAAGCGACATTTACCATATTTTTTTGGAAATCAGGAACCGAAAAGGAGATAGAACCATCTATTTGAACCGAATGATTGAAGCTCTTAATAAACGAATGGACGAACTGGATAACAAATGACTCAAAATAAATCACTAACTTTGTATGCGTAAAATACAGAATGATGGAAGTATTTCAGATACTTCATAAATATATAACATAACGTTCACTGAACGTCTCTCAACACGAAAACTGGCACTTTTCAAGAAACAGACGAGACCAACAGTCGCAATGTTCATGCTATACGAAAGTATGGCGTGGGCTTGCCTGTTTCGTCTGTGGGTATGCCAGTACCTCGTGTTGAGACAGTGTAAGTTCCACGCTTTTTTTGTATATTGCAAACAATTCAAATTTATAAACATGAGAAAGATTAAATTATATATTGCAACCTCAATTGACGGCTATATAGCGCATATTGATGGAGATTTAGACTGGCTGACAGAGTTTCCCAATCCTCAAAGAGATGATTATGGTTATAAAGAATTTTTTAATTCCATTGATACCGTGATTATGGGAGGTAATACCTATCGGGGAATAATAAGTATGGATGTACTTTGGCCATATCAAGATAAAGCAACGTATATTGTAACCCAAAATCCTTTTAGTGCCCAAGAAAACATACACTATATAACTGAAAACATTGCTGAAACAATATCTCAACTACGTGAAGAAAAAGGAAAAGATATTTGGTTGGTTGGCGGTGGTAGGCTGACAACAATACTGTTGAACAACAATTTAGTTGATGAAATGATTATCACCGTTATCCCAGTTGTTTTAGGAAGGGGCATTTCTTTATTCCCGAACCACCCAGAAACTTCAAATTGGGAAGCGGTTGAAGTGCAAAAATTTGAGAATGGAGTAAGCCAAACAAAATTCAAAAAAAGATAACAGTGTAAAGTCTAAATATAAGTGACATAAGAGATATTTTGCCAGTACCCAAGTTATCCCCAACTTAGGTGCTGGCTTTTTTAGTGTTTTTCATAATAAAATTGCTTCATTTCAGCCTCTAATTCTACCTGTGATTTAGTGAGAATATTAATGCAACACAAAATACCCAATTTTAAATACATGAGAAACAGACCAATAGGAGAATAAATAAAGAAAATATTCCCCAAGTTGGTCTTAACTTGTGAATATAACTTCTTCATTCTGCCGTCCTTTGCTTCATCAATGCATTGAAAACAAATAGTATTAATCCGAAAAATGAAGCAAGTCATGTATATAAACAATGAAGATTTTGAAAAATGGATGGGTAAACTATCCAAGAAGTTGAACGATATAGGTCAAGACCTAAAATCGCTCATCAATACCAAAGAAGTATTTGACGAAGATGAAAAACTGTTGGATAACCAAGATTTGGCTTTTCTCTTGAAAGTGTCATATAGAACTCTCCAACGGTATCGCTCTAGTAAAAAACTGTCTTTCTTTATGATAGCCCATAAGACCTATTACCGAGTAAAAGATGTCCGCGCGTTTGTCCGTGAACATATGGACTTTCAAACTTATCGGGACTTTGAAAAGAAACATCCGACAGATAATAGCGAAGAAAAAGATGAATGATTCCGCTTTTTATGTTTTAAGCAGAATAGAGCAAATGATGAAGGCTTGTTTTTAGTTTACGCCTTTAAGTAATGGCTCCGCATTTAGCAGAAACAACCTCGCCTACCGGCTCTGTTAGTTTCGCTAAATTGAGCAAGAGGGAACTGGACTTTGTCCTGTTCTTTCTCTTGCCCTGCGGGGCAAAGCCTTCGGCTTTAGCGTGTTATAAAAACACGCTGTAATTGCACCCTCAATTAGCCATTTGCGTTTATCGCTAATTATCAGGTGTTTAATTCTTGTATTTTCCATAAAATAGTAATTACTTATGCAAAATAGCAATCGGAAAACCATATTTACCACCATTTCCATAGACAAAGAAACGGCAAATCTGGTGGCGAAAATTTGCAAACGTTATTCACTCAAAAAGGGAGAAATAGTGAAATTGGCATTTCAGTATTTAGAGAAAGCACATATCAATCCTGCCGATGCTCCTGAATCGGTAAAATCGGAACTTACCAAGATCAACAAACGACAGGACGATATTATTCGCTTCATTCGTCACTACGAAGAAGAAAAGCTAAATCCGATGATACGGACAAGCCATGCGATTACTGTCCGATTTGAAAAGGTAGTAACAGAACTATGCGAATTGGTTTCTTCGAAGATTAGTACTTCAAGGGAATTGCAGGATAATGTTTTGAAAAAGATAAGTGAAGCATTCAACCAACATGCCGGAGTAATTAACAACCAAGCCAAACAAATAAACTCCTTATCGCAGGTACAAGGGCAGAATACAAAGAAATTATTAAAACTGATTTTCCTTTATTCAGAACTGGCAACGTGTGGAGTAATGGACGGTAAACGGAAAGAGAACCTAAAGACTGAAATTATCAACCTGATAAACGAAAAGTAGATGAATATAGATTTCCCACCACCATCCAAAGGCACATATAACAATGCAGGCAGTAGCCGAAAGCTGGCAAACTATCTCGAACATGAAGACATGGAACGCATGGAGCAGGGAATCTATACAGAAGGCTTTTTCAATCTGACAGATGATAATATCTATAAATCACAAGTCGTAAAAGATATAGACAGTAATATCAGTCAGTTATTAAAAACGGATGCCAAGTTTTACGCTATCCATGTCAGCCCGTCGGAAAAAGAACTTAAAGCTATGGGTAACACCGAACAGGAACAAGCCGAAGCCATGAAACGGTATATCCGTGAAGTGGTCATTCCTGAATATGCTAAGAATTTCAACAAAGGATTATCGGCAGAGGATATAAAATTCTATGGTAAGATACATTTCAGCCGGGACAGGTCAAGCAACGAACTGAATATGCACTGCCATTTGATTGTAAGCCGAAAAGACCAGAACAACAAAAGGAAACTATCTCCCCTTACCAACCATAAGAACACCAAGAAAGGAACGGTTAAGGGTGGTTTCAATAGGAAGAACCTATTCCAACAGACAGAGCAGGGATTTGATAAGCTGTTCGACTATAAGCGGGAATTAACCGAATCTTTTGAGTATTACAACACGATGAAGAACGGCAGTATCTCCGACCAACTCAATATACAAGAACGCCAGATTTCCGATGAAAGAAAAAATACAGATCTGCAAACAAACTTGTATGCAGATAAGCAAGACGAACTGACTGAGAACAAGGTTGCATATAAACAAGACAACAGCATTTCAGATAATACTGAAAATAAGCAAAGTTCCAATCTGCCAGATTTAGGTTTATCCTCTGCATTGGGCTTGCTTACTCCTGAACCTAACAGCAACGAAGAACAACAAATTCCGATGAAAAGAAAAAAGAAGAAGCCCAAACGAGGTTTTAGGCGGTAATAATCCATTTTATATTTGTGAAACAAGGTATATTCCAAGCCTGAAACAGCAATGCCAAGCCCTTCGGGTTTTAGAAGATTTCTTCCTTTTCGCTCACGAAAAGAGTAAATCTCCTAAAAGCATTGCTTTATTCAGCCTTTCCATAAAAGAGGTGTTTAGCAAATCTAAAAAGGAAAATATATGCTATTGATATTGGATTTTTGTTACAAGTTCAGAGTTGTTCTCATAAATATCCCATATAATTCCCTATCTTTGGGAGCAAATTAAATTTCTTACCCATGAATTGAATTAAAGAGATTCTCAATGAAAAAGGAATCAAACAAACATGGCTTGCCGAGAAGTTAGGTAAAAGTTTCAAAATGGTGAATGCTTATGCTTGTAATCGCAAGCAACCGAGTTTGGAGACTCTTTATGAAATAGCAAAATTACTTCAAATAAGCGTGAAAGATTTATTAATCGAAGAAGACAATCAGGAAAACGAAAATGGCAATTAAAAAATCAGAATTATATAGTACTCTTTGGCGCAGTTGTGATGAATTGCGTGGAGGGATGGATGCTAGTCAATATAAGAATTATGTATTGACTCTGTTATTTGTTAAATATGTTTCAGACAAAGCAAAATATAATGTAGAATCGTTGATTGAAGTTCCTGAAGGTTGCTCTTTTGATGATATGGTCAACCTAAAGGGAAAAACGAACATTGGCGAACAAATGAATATTAAACTTGCTGCATGGGAAGAAGCCAATGATTTAGACGGGATGTTTAAAGAGGCAGACTTCAGCGATGAGAGCAAGTTAGGCAAAGGGAAAGATTTAGTTCAGACAGTAAGCAACTTAATCGGCATATTTCAATCCTCGGGATTGAATTTTGGAAAAAATCAAGCCAGTGATGATGATTTAATGGGCGATGCCTATGAATATCTGATGAAGCACTTTGCAACTGAAAGCGGCAAAAGTAAAGGTCAGTTCTACACTCCGGCAGAAGTAAGCCGAGTAATGGCAAAAGTGATCGGATTAAATAGGGAAACACGCCCCAATGTGTCCATATATGATCCAACATGCGGATCGGCATCGCTATTGCTACGCGCTTTATCTGAAGCGTCGAATGGTGCTGCTTTGTATGGGCAGGAGTATGATATTACTACTGTGGGATTGGCGAAAATGAATATGATATTACATGGGTATGAGACTTATGATATTCGTTCCGGCGATACGCTTAACAATCCTCAATTTGTGAAGGATGATAATTTAACGACATTTTCCTACGCCGTGGCAAATCCTCCATTCTCACAGAAATCATGGCTTAAGAGTGCAAAGACAAATGATAAATATGAACGTTGGAATGAACACACAATAGGAGTACCTCCCGAAAAAAATGGTGACTATGCCTTTCTGCTTCATATCATTCGTTCGTTAAAAGATAAAGGAAAAGGAGCATGTATTCTTCCACACGGCGTTTTGTTTAGAGGTAATGCGGAGGCTGATATCAGAAAATATCTTATAAAAAGAGGCTATATAAAAGGAATTATTGGATTACCTTCAAACCTCTTCTATGGAACAGGAATTCCTGCCTGCATTATAATTATTGATAAAGAGGATGCAGCAAGCCGTAAAGGCATATTTATGATAGATGCCAAAAATGGATTTGTCAAAGATGGCAATAAAAACCGTTTACGGGAACAGGATATTCGGCGCATTGTTGATACATGGGATACTTTTGAAGATGTGCTTCATTATGCCCGATTTGTAAAAAACGAAGAGATAAAGAAAAATGAATATAATTTGAACCTGCCTCGCTATATTGATGCAGAGGACGATGAAGTAATCCATAACATTGAAGCTCATCTAAAAGGAGGTATTCCAGAACACGATGTAGAACAATTTTATCGCTATTGGAAAGCATGTCCTTCTTTACAACAAGTCCTATTTAAGAAGGGCAACAGAAAAGGATTTTTCCAATTTATCCCTGATAAACAAAATATAAAAGAAACAATAAACAATCACCCTGATTTTGATAACCAACATAGAGAGCTGTTCCAAAGTTTTGCGGAATGGAGCCATATTTGGTCGCCTCAATTCGAGACTCTCCGACCGAACTCTTTCAATCCCAAACAAATGATTGAAGATATGGGTAATTCTGTATTGGAGAAATTTGCCAATTCTAAGTTGGTTGATAAGTATGATGTGTACGACCAACTTATGAATTATTGTGCGGAAATACTTCAGGATGACCTTTATTTAATTGAGTCTGATGGTTGGAAAGTAAGTTGGTATGTACCTCAACCAATAGAGAAAAAGAAGAAAGAAGGTACAGAGGAAAAACCGAAAAAAGAAAAAGAAGCTAAAACAATAAAGGATATTGCGTGCGATTTACTTCCTGTTGATTGTATTGTAGATGAATACTTTTCGACTGAAAAAGAGAAAATCGATTTTTTAGAAGAAAAGCTATTAAGCGCAGAAACTAACCTGAATGAGTTGGTAGAAGAATATTCCGATTCTTATTTAGATGTCAGTAATTATGCAGACAATAAGATAAATAAAGGGAATGTACAGAAAAGGCTGAAAATAGCAGAAGGCGAGGAGGCTAAGATATTACAGGAATATATTAATCGTTCCAATACTATTGCCGGTTATAAAAAACAGTTGAAGGATGATAACTCCGAGTTGTTGGAGCAAGTGCTGCAAAAATACACCTCCCTCTCCGAAGAAGAAATAAAGAAACTGGTAACAAATAAATGGTTAGTTGCTTTTGGTAATAGATTGGCGGTAGAAATACAGCAAGTAAGCCAATCACTAAACAGTCAGTTACAAAATTTAGAAGAACGCTATGAGCAAACTCTAACTGAAATAAACAAAGAGGTAGAATCGTTGGAAGTGAAGGTAATGCAACATTTGGAAAAGATGGGATTTCAGTTATGAAAAAACTCAAAAAAGGATATAAGGACACAGAAGTAGGAATTATTCCACAAGATTGGGAGGTAAAAAGTATTGGTGAAATATTTTCATTTTATCCTACAGCTTCCTATTCTAGAGCACAAATGTGTTCTGAAAATAAATATGCCTGCATACATTATGGGGATATACATACGAAATTCCATAATTTTATTGATCTTGATAAAGCAACACTTCCATGTGTGAGTGAAAAGCAGGCTCGCCCATATATTCCTTTAGAAAATGGCGATTTAATTGTAGCTGATGCTTCTGAGGATTATGCAGGAGTTGGAAAATCAATTGAAATAATAAACACAGACAAAAAAGCAATAGCAGGGTTACATACTTTACTTTTAAGAGATAAAGAAAAGTTATTTGTAAATGGATATAAAGGATATATTTTTCACAATATCAATGTAAAACGCTCATTAGATAGAATAGCAACAGGACTAAAAGTTTATAGTTTGTCTAAAGGAAGTTTAATTGATATTTTATTACCTATCCCTTTAAAAAAAGAGCAACAAGCCATAGCAGAAGCCCTTTCCGATATTGATGCTTTGATAAATGCTTTAAATAAGCAGATTGAAAAGAAAAAAAATATCAAACAAGGTGCAATGCAGAATTTGCTTACAGGAAAAAAGCGGCTAAACGAGTTTACAGGAGAATGGGAAACAAAAGAATTAGAAAAAATAGGAACATTTTATAGTGGCTATGGATTCCCAATTAAATATCAAGGGGATAAGGAATCAAATATACCCTTTTTAAAAGTTTCAGATTTGAATTTAATAGGGAACGAAAAATATTTAAATCTGTCAAATAACTATATCTCAGAAAGTGTTTTAAAAATAATAACTGCAAAAACTTTTCCAAAGAATACAATCGTTTTTGCTAAAATTGGAGCAGCAATATTTCTTGAACGAAAAAGAATTCTTTTTTATGATAGTTGTATTGATAATAATATGATGGGGTTTATTTCGGATGCAGGGAATTATGATTTTCAATATATGTATTATGTATTTCTGAATATGAATTTAAGTTTATATGCTAACACGACAGCTTTACCTTCATTAAATGGAAAAGAGTTATCACTTATTGAGATTGAAGTACCTCCTACAAAAGAAGAACAAACAGCTATTGCTCAAATCCTAACAGAAATGGATAATGAAATGGAGCAGCTAGAGAAGAAGCGAGATAAATATCTGAATATAAAATCGGGAATGATGCAGCAGTTATTAACCGGACAAATACGGTTGATAAATACGGCTTCTTGCTTAAAAACACAAGAAGTAAAGATAGACTCAACAAATAGCAAGAAGAAACATAGTAAGCAATTTGACGAAGTTGTTATAATCAGTTTCTTGGTTGATAAATTTGGATCAACAACAGAACCGTTATCACGCTTTATGTACACAAAATTATCTTACCTTATTCATAGAAAACATGATTGCGTAGTTGTCGATTACAAAAAGTTTGCTGCCGGACCTTATAACCCAAAGTCAAGATATGGAGGTCCTGAAAAAATAGGAAAAGAGAATGAATATTTCGATTTAGTAAAAGATGCTAAGGGTTATGATGCTTTTGTGCCTCAAAAAAACATTCAAGAAGCTGTTGATTATTTTACTCAATGGTATGGAACGGATATCCAGAACTGGATTGAGCAGTTTCGACAATACAAGCCGTGGGATTTGGAAACATTAGCAACGGTAGATATGGCAATAAACGATTTGGAAGAAAAAGGAGTAAAAGCGACTGTTAATACAGTGAAAACATATCTTTCTTCCATACCTAAATGGAAAGTAAAATTAGATAAACCGCATTTTTCAGATGTACACATTCAAAGAGCAATCAATGAGAGTATAAGACTATTTAAAATATAAGACCTATGGATTCTCACATTGGCGAAAAAGAAATTCGGACACAGAAACGTTTAATCGAACTATTCGAGAAGCGTTTAGGATATACTGTTCTGGGCGATTGGAAAGATCGTGAAAATAGTAATATCGAAGAAAAACAGTTGAAGAAATATCTAAAAAAGAAAGGATATTCCGATTCCGAAATTACTAAAGCGAGCACAATTCTTAAACGTGACGCGAATGATTTGAGTGACAACTTATATCAAGCCAATTTGAGAGTTTATAATCTTTTACGCTATGGAGTAAATATATTGCCGGAGGTGGGCGAGCAAAAGAAATACGTTCACTTGATAGATTGGAATAATCCGCACGAAAACGATTTCTACATAGCAGAAGAAGTAACCATAAAAGGAAGAGAGAAAGCGACGAAACGTCCGGATTTGGTTATTTATGTCAATGGTATTGCTTTAGGTGTTATTGAATTAAAACGTTGTACGAGTTCAGTTCATAATGGTATCCGCCAAAATCTGGACAATCAGAAGGATGCCTTTATTCCTCACTTCTTTACTACCATGCAATTCCTTTTTGCAGGCAATGACACCGAAGGATTGTATTATGGAGTAATTGACACCCCCGAAAAATTCTGGCTTCGTTGGAAAGAAAGTAATCCCGAAGAAAAAAATGAATTGGATAGAAGTGCTCTTCAGATCTTCGATAAAGACCGCTTCTTAGAGCTAATTCATGATTTCATTATTTTTGATGGAGGACGAAAAAAGGCATGTCGCCCAAATCAATATTTTGGAGTAAAAGCAGCGCAACCTCGTACTAGAAATAAAGAAAGTGGTATAATCTGGCATTCACAGGGTTCCGGCAAAAGCTTAACAATGGTATGGCTTGCTCGTTGGATTCATGAAAATATAGATGACGCACGTGTAATAATCATAACCGACCGCGATGAACTAGACAAGCAAATCGAAAATGCGTTCAAGAATGCAGGCGAGGAAGTAAAAAGAGCTAAAAGCGGTTATCAATTAATCGGCATGCTGAACAATGCTAATCCTTGGCTTATTTGCACACTTATTCACAAATTCGGAAAAGGTTCAGCCGACGAAGAACAAGATCTATACGGCAGAAAACGCAGAAAGCCATTGGATAAATACTTGGAAGAGGTGATAAATTCATTACCTCCCGATTTTAAGGCTAAAGGCAATTTGTATGTATTTATAGATGAGTGCCACAGGACACAGGGCGGCTACATGCACGAAGCCATGAGAAAAATCATGGGTAATGATGTGATGCTCGTTGGTTTTACAGGAACACCATTGTTGAAAACAGAAAAAAAGACCTCATTAGAAACCTTTGGTAGCTATATCCACACATACAAATTTAATGAAGCGGTAGAAGATAAAGTTGTTTTGGATTTACGTTATGAAGCCCGAAATGTGGAACAATATCTTGGCAATAAAAACAAAATAGACGAATGGTTTGAAAAGCGAACATTAGGTCTTTCCAATGTTGCTTCTGCTATATTGAAACAGCGTTGGGCACGTATGGAAAAACTGTTTAGCAGCAAGGAGCGAGTACAACGTATTGTTGCTGATATTTGTCAGGATATGGATACTAAGCGGGCATTGGCTGGTGGTTATGGTAATGCCATGTTAGTTGCCGATAGCATTTATCAAGCTTGTCGTTATTGGGAAGTATTTCAAGAAACAACATTGAAAGGATATTGTGCGGTTGTTACCAGTTATGGAGCAGAACTGAATGACATAAAAGGCCAATGTGTCGGCGAAGGAAAGACCGAAGAAGAATTCAAATACGATATCTACAAAAAAATGTTGGATGGTAAAACACCAGAACAATATGAAGAATGGGCTAAAAAAGAATTCATAGAAAATCCGGGATCAATGAAACTCCTTATTGTGGTTGACAAATTATTGACCGGATTTGATGCACCTTCGGCAACATATTTATATATTGATAAAAATATGGTAAATCATAATCTGTTTCAAGCTATTTGCCGTGTAAATAGAGTGAACGGAGAAGAAAAAGACTATGGTTATATCATCGATTATCAGGATTTATTCAACTCAATAGCTTCTTCTATTAAAGATTATACGACCGAAGCATTTGAAGAGTACGACCAAGAAGACATACAGGGACTGCTTACCGATCGCCTTCAAGAAGGTCGAAAAGCATTGGAAGATGCATTACAGGCTGTTGTTACTTTGTGCGAAGTTGTTTATCCGCAAACTCGCGAAAAGTTCTTTGAATACTTCGTTTACAGCGAATCGACTCCTTATGAACTACAACCGCAAGAGAGAGAAGATAACGCAGAAAAACGCGATAAACTATATAAACTGGTGAGTAATCTGGTCAGAAAATATATTGATATTGCTAATGATATCTATGCAGCCGGATATACTCAGGAAGAAGCATATAGAATAAAAGAGCAAGTTGATTTTTATAATGACCTGAAAGACGAGATTAAACTTAAAAGTGGCGATGCTATAGACCTTAAGATGTACGACCCTGCCATGCGTCAACTAATTGACGCTTATGTCAGAGCCGATGATAGTGAGGAATTATTGGTGTTTAATGATACTTCATTTCTTGATTTAGTTGCAATAGCAGGAGAAAATGCTTTTGGAAAACTACCTAAAGGAATTCGGAATAATCTGAAATCCATAGCAGAAACTTTGCAGGCAAACATGCGGAAGGTTTTCATTTATGAAAAACCAAATAATCCTGCATATTATGATAAGTTGTCGGATATTTTGCAAAAGTTGATAGATGAAGTTAAACAGGGGAAGACGGATTATAAAGAACATATCAAAAAGCTAATTGAGCTTGTTCAGAACAATAAAAATAAAACTCAATTCACATATCCGGAAAAGATAAAGACTGATGCACAAAAAGCTTTATACGATAATTTAGACAAAGATGAAGAATTAGCATTAGTTGTTCACAATAGTATTCTTACAAATGCAATGGACGGATGGAAAGATGGGGTTCCGCCGACAAAAACAAAAAAAGTAAGGCGAGCCATCGCTAAGGCAATGGAGTTGCAAGAAAATGATGAATGGGTTACTGATATTCTAAACATAGCGAAAGGGCAAGGAGAATATTAATGGAGCGAATAGTTGTAAATAACATTCCGATTGAAGTCGAATATAAAAAGATTAAAAATATTCACTTATCAGTTTATCCTCCTAATGGAAGAGTTCATATCTCCGCACCGGAAACAATGAAACCCGATTCCGTTCGTTTATATGCCATTTCAAAATTAAGTTGGATAAGTAAGCAGAAAGAAAAAGTCCTTCAACAAGAAAGACAAACTCCCAGAGAATATATTTCAGGTGAAAACCATTACTTCAAAGGACAACGCTATCGCTTAAAAGTTATATATCACAAAGACGTTCCGAAAGTTGAATTAGGAGGGAAAAAGTTTATCAATCTCTATGTGAGAGAAGAATCAACTGTTGCTAAAAGAGCTGAAGTTTTAAAAGAATGGTATCGGAAGGAGTTAAGGGAAACTCTATCGGCTTTGGTTGAGAAATGGTCGAAAATACTGCAAGTTTCTCCTAAACATTGGGAGATAAAACAAATGAAAACAAGATGGGGTAGTTGCAATACACGAACAAAAAGACTTCTTTTCAATCTTGAATTGGTGAAAAAACCGACTCATTGTATTGAGTATATTGTCGTCCATGAACTTGCTCACTTAATTGAACGGCAACATAATGAACGATATATTTCAATACTTAACACCCATTTGCCTCAATGGGAGGTATATAGGGACGAATTAAATGAATTTATAGTGTAAAAGAATAATGTTATGGAAAATATCCTAATAAAACTTCAGGAAAGTACCAATGCAAAAGCGTTTAATGAGAATGAACTAATTCATAAAGAGGAGTTTGACAAAGCCAAGAAGTGGATAGAAAAACGAATAGAAACAGCTTCACAAAAAAGGGAAAATGACAAGCATCTTACAGAAGAAGAAAAAGAGAGTAAAAAAGTACGTTTTCATGATACTATAACTGTATTAGGTAGCAGGGGGAGTGGTAAATCAACATTTATCTATAGCTTATTAGAATATTATAGAAAAGAAAAAAATGTTGTAGTTATAAATATCGATCCGACATTGATAGAAGAAAAAGGCCATGTATTCCTAACCATTCTATCCCAAATAAGAAAAGAGGTTGATAAAGTACTATCAAAAAGTGATTGCAATCCGGAATGTGAATCTTATCGCAAGAATAGAACCTGGAGACAAAAACTTAAGGATCTTGCAGCAGGCATACCTTCTTTGGATAAAATTGGTCCTGGCTATGAAAAATGGCAGGATGCTGAATTTATTATGGATAAAGGATTAAAAAGTGTTAGTGCAGCAGTAAGTCTTGAGTCTGATTTTAATGAACTATTAGAGATGGGACTTGAAATACTGGATAAAAAATCCTACATTATTGCATTAGACGATATCGACATTGATTTTCAGAAAGGCTGGCCAGTATTGGAAACTATTCGGAAATATTTAACATCGCCATATATCATCACATTGTTGAGTGGAGATCTAAAGCTTTTCTCCAAAGCAATTAGGAAGCAACAATGGAAAAACTTTGGAAAAGCTCTATTGAAAAATGAAGGTGAACAACTGGACAGAATGTCGGATTATGATGATTTAGTTACAGAAATGGAAGGACAATACTTGCAGAAAGTAATGCAGCCTCAGCGAAGGATTCATTTAACGACGATACAAGAGAAAATAAATAAAAACGGAAAAGATAAAATAAATATTTACATAGAAAGTAAGAATTCTCCAGCTAATCGCATAGATAAATATTATGATATTATTCTGGAAAACTTCGGGATTAAAAACACCTATCAGAAAGAGGCTTATCGCTCATTCCTATTAGGATTACCTATTCGAACACAGATACAGTTCCTTTTAGAATTGAAAGAAAATCCACTTGGGGAAGCGGATGTAACTGATGCCTTCTTAAGTGATCTCTATGAAAAAAGAGTGGATATAGGTACTGCAAAAGCGAATCTTAAATATCTTAATACTGTCATATTAAAATTATTGCTTCAGGAACATACCTTAGAGGAGGCATATCAACTTCAGCCGACCACCACAGATGGAAGCCTCAACAGTAGTTTAGCAGCTTTAAGCTTTCTTTTCAGTCAGACAAGTATTGACAATGCATATTTAATTTTTGATTACTTCATACGAATTGGCTATATAAGAAATCTATCTAGTGTTTTACCTTATCAAAAAGATACTGATTCTGCATTGGAACCCTCTATTGAGAGCCTGTGCAAGCATTCTTCAATATATTTTGATAGGGTTTACCGGGACATATTGGGATCTATGACTGCTTATATAAGGGCATTTCTTAATATTGAAAAAGAAAATAGAGCATCCTGGGGTGGAACAATCCCTATTTACGCACCCAGTGAAAGTGCTAAGGGGAGTGGGGATTTAAGCATGAGAATAGATTATGTCTTCAAAAATGAGCCATTATACAAAAGACAAATTGCTTTCATTCCTGCTAGCATATCTCAACCTAATGAAAAGCAAGCCTCATTTACAACCTATTCTGTATATCTTTTATTAGCTGCGATAGGAGAAATAATTAAACAAGATAAAGAAAATGCTGATTTAGGTAAAACTCTTGGCGAATTATCCCAGATACGAAGCTATGGCATGCCTAATTTTAAATATCATTCTGTTTCAGAAGAACCAGATGAGTATGGAAAGACCGAAACTGAATCACAAAGTAAAATGGATGCCTCACCTTCTAATCTAATAGATAGCGTGACTACCTGGATTAAGGAATATCCTAAAAATTATGTAGTATCACCTCATGTGTTAGGGAAAATATCCACAAGATTGTTTTATGCTTTGAAAAACTTAGAAGACACAGAAGAAGTAGATAACTTAGGAGATGCAATGCATAACCGTATTATCATACTCTATAATACGATATTAGTAGAGGAAGCGAGAGAATTTATCGGAACTGTATTAAGTAATGATAATCCCCGCGATAGTGTGCGTGTATTTAAAGGGAATATAGATAAAATTAAATCTGAAGATTTCAAGAGTCTTAAATTATTTACCTGGTTGTTTTCTTGTCCATTATTAATTTCTTTTCTTGATGAGAATAATGAGAATATTAAAGATATAAAAAGACAAGTAAATAATATTATTTGGAATGAATCTATATTTACAAATCTAAAAAGAGTAATCATATTAGGTAAAAAAAGTTCATCTCTCAAGAATCCATTTAACACGTTTTCAGTCGTCGAATATCCATACTTTTATTATAGTAAGGTTAATATAAAGAAAACTGTTGATGCCTTAAAAACAAAGATGATTAGTTATGATTTTTTTATGGATCGAGAAGTAAAGGAAGTGATCATAATATGTAAGGAGATATTCAGTAATCCAAAGGATCTTACTGAAGAAAATATAGATAAAGCTCGTACTCGCATTAGAAATAAAAGAATTACATGGTAACCTCTTCCATCATAAAACACTTCTTATCTGATAAAGACTCTTTATCGGATTATATAGATAAAAAGCCGCCTGCATTTAAGGATGTTAAGCGTAGATTACTACTGCTTGAACGTCAGGAGAATCGGCATATACCTGATCACTATTATCGCTTGAACCAAGAAAAGAGTTTGGATGGAATAGAATCATTAGAAGGTTTAATAAGGATTGGGCTTTACCGTTTGGCTAAAGAATACTTAGAATTAAGGGATAACAGGATATATGTACAACAGCAAAAGCAGAACGCCTGGCAGGAACTGATTACCTATATTCCACCTCTAGTTTTACAAATGGCTTTTCTTCATATCGAGAAGCCATTCTATAATAAGAAAATAGAAGGAATAAGGGAATATTTCAGAGAATATATATTGCCTAATGCAAAGTATACTGCTTTACCCTATCCCTATATTCCTCAAATTGAAAATTACATAAAAGAGAAAAGCGGATTACATGATCTGCATATGCATCTCAACGGTTCTACAGAAGTGGATATAGCTTGGCAGGATTTCTTATCAGAACCGGATAAGGTGTATGAGGAATTACTGGAAAAAGGGGATGATTCCTTCGTTCGCGAGCAACTGGAACAAGAATCCTATCTAGGTTCTCCATTGGATTTTAGAAACTTACTACAGTGTGCAAGAAGCCTCCGGGAGTATTTCTTCAGTATGCTTTATTCCTACTCAAAAGAATTTGATTTTAGTAAGATAGATTCCACCGAAAAACTACTGGCTAATATGCTTGACTCTCAACACGGATCTATCCATCATCCATTTGCTGACCTAATATGTGAGAATGGTAGCGATGCCCGGTATCCGATGGCTGTGGAAGGATTGATGTATATACTCGTGTTTAATTACATAGAGGACAATCCGAGAGAATCTACAGCATCCCTACTGCATTTCTATTTGCTTATACTCGGTTTGTCAAACAGGCTTCTAGTGCAACAAAATCATCAGTTTGGGTTTGAGCAATTCCAAAAGCTGACTGTAAATGAATTAAGAGAATATAGCGAAAAGTCATATCGAAACAGATTCTTGCAGCTACACGGAAATGAACAGAGGAATATTTGTTTTTTAGAGGGACGTTTTTCTCCTAAATCTACGGAAGCAGAAAATGTAGATTTGTTGAATAGTGAGAAAGAAGAAACAAAGTACCAGCATTGGTAGATTTTCACAAGACAAACGTATAAATTTGTGCTATAATGCCAAATGTAAGGATAGGGGAAGCGTTCCATAAATTAGATGGGACACCTTACGGCACGGGCAAGAGCCTGTTTGTTACAGAAAGGAAAAGCGTTATGGTAAAGCAAATCAAAATTTCAAACTTCACAGAGGTTAAAAACATCATGAATGCCGCGACCCATTGTGTGGATGAGATCGGTGTGCACGATGGAAAGGGCAGCATTGCCGACGCGAAAAGTATTCTGGGGCTGATGAGCCTGGATTATACGCATCCGGTGATGCTTGTGAGCGAAAACGAAAAAGAGCTGCAGCGCGTTTACGAAGCCATCAGCTGAAAACGTGTGAAACAGACAAAAGAGGCGTGCCTTTACAGGCGCGCCTCTTTTGTTATTCTCCGTCCCTGCGGTATTCAATCACATCCGACACCGGGCAATCCAAAATAAAGCACAGGGTATCCAGTGTTTTC
>OGOU01000848.1_pt1 | contig 25479 bp, 19 predicted proteins | sample 1552721 | NCBI WGS metagenome assembly OGOU01 (sample SAMEA2580176, study PRJEB22360) | human gut metagenome | biome: human gut; feature: human-associated habitat; material: faeces | place: Denmark | collected 2008/2010
TTTGCTTCCATCCCCTCAAACTCTCCTTTGCGGATGGCCGCCAAGTTCTCGCGGTGCGGAGCCGAAGCCGACTTTTCATACAGGAAGACCGGCACTCGATAGAGAGCAGCCACCTTCTCGCCCACTTCTTTGGAGAGCGCAATCGCCTCATCCATCGTACACCCTCTGATCGGGATAAAAGGAACGACATCGACCGCTCCCATCCGAGGATGCTGCCCGGAGTGTTTCGTGAGATCTATCAGTTCCACCGCCTGTCCGATGGCTTCGAGCAAAGCGTCCTTCAAAGCTTCCGGTTCACCGACTACCGTTACGACCAGTCGGTTATGATCTTCGTCATTACTGTAATCCAACAGCTTTACACCGGCTTTGGCACGAAATTTATCTACTATCTTTTCTATTTTCGCTAAATCCCTTCCCTCACTGAAATTGGGGACACATTCCATTATCTTATTCCATGTACTCATACTTTGCGTTTTAAAGAGGTACGTATACTATTTTGAATTAAATCTTCTTTCGGAATAAAAGGCAGCGTGATATGATACCAGTCGCCATAGTTTTCGTTAAAGGCGGCACTGGTAGACATGGCATTCGGATTCCTGGCCCAGGAACGGCGTGCCACTCCTCCCATCACATCCCAGAGCATGGCGGAACGAAGGATTTCGTCCACCCGTTCGCTTCCATCCAGCACCATACCGAAACCGCCGTTTATCGCTTTTCCGATACCGACTCCGCCGCCATTATGAAGGGCAACAAGGCTCATACCCCGTGCCGCATTTCCGGCAAAACACTGGACAGCCATATCGGCCATGACGTTACTTCCGTCATAAATATTGGACGTTTCGCGGAAAGGCGAATCCGTCCCACTCACATCATGATGGTCACGTCCAAGCATGATCGGCCCGACTTCTCCGTCCCGCACCATGCGGTTGAAGCGGAGCGCGATATTCAATCTTCCTTCCGCATCCTGGTAGAGAATGCGCGCCTCGGCACCGACAACAAGCCGGTTTGTCTCGGCATCGCGAATCCAGTTGTAGTTATCCCTGTCCTGCCCGCGCCGGTTCGGATCGATGCAATCCATAGCTGCTTGGTCGGTCTTTACCAGATCTTCATGTTTCCCACTCAGGCATACCCAGCGGAAAGGCCCGTAACCATAATCGAACAGTTCCGGCCCCATAATGTCCTCGACATAGGAAGGCCAGATGAAACCGTCTTTCTCATCTATTCCGTTCCGGGAAATTTCCTTTACACCGGCATCGTAGATGGCTTTCATAAACGAGTTTCCATAGTCGAAAAAGTAAGTGCCGCAAGCCACAAGCTTCTTGATTACCTCGAAATGACGGTGCAGAGATTGATCGACCAACGAGCAGAACCGGTCCATATCGTGAGAAAGAAGTTCCGTACGCTCGGCAAAGGAGATGCCGACAGGACAGTAACCACCTTCATAGACGGCATGACAGGAAGTTTGGTCACTCAGCAGATCGATCCGGATCACCTGCGCCTCGGCAAACTCCAACAAGTCTACTATATTGCCATGATAAGCGATCGAAATCGGTTCCCTTACCTGCATAGCCTCCTGCGCCATACGGAATGCTTCTGCTTTATCTTCAGTCACATGCTGAACCCAACCTTGCGAATGGCGGGTCTGGATGCGGGAACTGTCCACTTCTGCAATGATACTGGCAGCACCGGCTATAACGGCCGCTTTCGGTTGTGCCCCACTCATTCCTCCGAGACCGGAGGAGACAAAGAGATGCCCGCGCAAATCCTGCTCCTGCGGAATGCCTAATTTCTTCCGCCCGGCATTCAATAAGGTATTGAACGTCCCGTGCACAATCCCCTGCGGACCGATATACATCCAGCCGCCGGCGGTCATCTGTCCGTAATTAGCGACACCCATCTGGGCGGCTATATGCCAGTCTTTCTGATTGTCGAACAGGCCGACCATCATGGAATTGGTAATAATCACACGGGGTGCATCCGGCTTGGAACGGAACAGTCCCAACGGATGTCCGGACTCGATCACGAGTGTCTGCTCGTTCGTCAGTATTTCGAGATATTGCTTGATCAGGCGATACTGCATCCAGTTCTGGCAAACCTGCCCGGTTTCGCCATACGTAACCAGTTCGTATGGATAGAGAGCGATATCGAAACTGAGATTGTTGTCGATCATCACCTGGAAAGCCTTTCCCTCCAGACATTGCCCTTTATATTGGTCGACAGGCTTGGCTTTCAAGTCTCCTTCCGGCCGATAACGGTATCCGTAAATGCGGCCGCGAGTCATCAACTCTTCCATAAACTCCGGAGCCAGCACTTCATGCAACTCTTCGGGAATGTAACGGAGCGCATTCTTCAAGGCCGTTTCTGTTTGTGCAGGCGTAAGTGAATAGCCGCGATCAGGAGCGCGGCGGATACCGGGAACAAAAGATGGGTAAACCGGCAATTGGTTACTTAGGCGTACTTCCATAACATGATATTTTAAGGTGTTTTCTTACAATCTGTAAGTAAATAGCAGAAGTAAGAGGCGTACAAGATAAGCATTCTCTTTCATCTTGCCAACCGGCACAATTATGTTTAGAAGCACAAAAAGGGCCATTCCCTTAACCAGGAACAGCCCTTTTCTATCGGATTAAAATCTATTCTTATTTACCAGCTTCAGCAGCTGCTTTCTTATTGATCTTCTTCTTCTGCAATTCGTAAGCGATAGGAGTTGCCACGAACAGAGTAGAATATGTACCGATAATGATACCTAACAAGATAGCGAACGTAAAGCTACGGATCGTCGCACCACCCAGGATGAAGATACACAATACAACTACCAATGTAGTTAATGATGTATTGAAGGTACGGGATAAAGTCGAGTTCAATGCATCGTTGATCACCTGATAACGATCACGCTTCGGATACAGACCGATCGTTTCACGGATACGGTCGAACACAACCACGGTATCGTTGATAGAGTAACCGATGATGGTCAGGATAGCCGCGATAAAGGTCTGGTCGACTTCCATAGAGAACGGCAATACCTTCCAAAGCAATGTGTAGAATGAAATAATACACAAAGTCGTGACAGCTACAGAAGCGAATGCACCGACAGAGAATGAGATGTCGCGGAAACGAAGCAAGATATAAGCCGCCATACAGAACATGGCAAATACAACTGCGAGAAACGCAGCGTTCTTGATATCGTCAGCCATACTCGGTCCTACCTTCTGTGAGCTCTGGATATACTGATCCGTGAACTGAGCCAAAGTCGTTCCTTCCGGAAGCAATGACTTGACACCTTCAAACAATTTATTTTCGATTTCCTGGTCGATAGCCGGATCATTGTCTTCAATCTTATAGTTGGTAGATACACGAACCTGGTCGGGAGTACCGATCTGGATAACGCTAACAGAACCATCCAACTGCGCATCCAACAGATTACGGACTTCGTCAGTCTTCACATCCTGGGCGAAACGGATCACATAGTTACGTCCACCGGTGAAATCGATACCGTTGTTCAAACCGATAGTAGACATGGAGATCGCACCCAAAACAATAATACCGGCCGGAATCAGATACCCAACCTTACGGGCTGCCAAGAAGTTGATCTTCGGATTCGTCAATAAATCTTTCGTAATAGAAGTCGTAAAGGTCACGTTCTTCAGTTTATCTTTTGCCAACAGTGCTTCGTAAACGATACGAGTCAGGAAGACTGCCGTCAGGAAGGACGCGAACAAACCGATAATCATCGTCGTGGCAAAACCACGGATAGGACCCGTACCGAAATAGAACAATACGACACCAGTGATGATGGAAGTCAAGTTCGAGTCGAAGATTGCAGAAAATGCGTTGCTGTAACCATCGGCAATTGCTTTGTTCAACGATTTACCGGCACGAAGTTCCTCTTTCGTACGCTCATATATCAATACGTTAGCATCGACTGCCATACCCAGTGTCAACACCATACCGGCGATACCCGGCAAAGTAAGTACAGCCTGGAAAGAAGCAAGGATACCCATCGTGAAGAAGATGTTCAATACCAATGCACCGTCTGCGATCAGACCCGGGATAATTCCGTAGAATGCACACATATAGATCATCAACAGGATCAATGCCAAAGCAAAGGAGATAACACCTGAGCTGATAGCTTCCTGACCCAGTGACGGACCGACAACGTCTTCCTGTACGATATGTACTGAAGCAGCCATCTTACCTGATTTCAATACGTTAGCTAAGTCCTTCGCTTCTTCCGGAGTGAAGTGACCTGTAATCTGAGAACGTCCTCCGGTAATTTCGTCATTTACGTTTGGAGCGGAATAAACCATATCATCCAGAACGATAGCGATAGCTTTACCGATATTCTCTTTTGTCAAACGAGCCCATGTTTTGGTTCCCTCTCCGTTCATCTGCATGGAAACAACCGGACGACCTTGTTGATCATAGTCTTGTCTTGCATCAATTACAGCGTCTCCTTCAAGCGGAGCTTTACCATTACGCGTGGTAATTTTGATGGCGTGTAAAGGAACCATACCGTTTACAGCTTTCATTTCCCACAATAAACGTGCGTTTCTGGGGAAAGCTGCTTTTACCTGCGGTAATCTCAAATAGGCGTTGATTTTAGCCGTATCTTTAATGTTGGCATATCCAATTGTAGAACCACCCACGGGTTGAAATTGTTGAGTTACGTTAGGTGATAATATGGCAAGAAGCGGGTGTTCTTTCTCGTATTCAGCCATGCTGGTTACCGTTTTCAATGAATCAGATTCACCTTTGATCGCGTCTAGGATGGCTGATTCTTTATCTTGCACTTTAGTCGTGTCAGTTACCTGAGCGGTTGTTTCTTCATTCGCAACTTTGGATGCTTGGGCGTCAAGAACCTCTTTTAGTTTTTGATCTGCGGCAACCAAATAGTTGAAGAATGCATCTTCTCCGGCATCTTGTCCTTTTGCATTGTCGAATGTTTCATAGAACTCCAAAGCGGCAGTTCCTTGTAACAACTCTCTCACACGTTGCGGTTCCTTGATACCCGGCAACTCGATAACGATTCTTCCGGAGATGTCTGCTTTACGGATATTGGGTTGAGCAACACCAAAACGGTCGATACGAGTACGAAGAATATTAAACGTGTTGTCGATAGCTCCGTCAGCCTCTTTGCGGATCACGTCAAGAACTTCCTTGTTACTAGCTCCGACTTTGATCTTTTCTTTCATTTCGTGAGTACCGAAAATAGCCGGGGATGCCAGTTGCGCTCCCGGGGCAATTTTTTCGAATGCCTCACCGAAAAGGGTCACGAAGTCTTTCGGACTGGAAACTCTCATCTTCACGGCCTCCTCGATTGCTTGATTGAAAGCGGGATCCGTGCTGTGGTTTGCCAGACTTTTTATCACGTCTACCACGTCAACTTCCATGGTCACGTTCATACCACCCTTCAAGTCCAAACCGAGGTTCAGTTCCAACTCCTTACATTCCTTGTAAGTGAATTTGGCTAAACCAAGGAAATTGTAGACGGGTTGGTTTGCGACCGAATCTAAATACTCTTTCTCTTTAATAGGGTTACCGTTGGCGAACTCCTTCGCCGCGTTCTCTACCTGGTTGGTTTTATAAGTAAAAAACAACTGATAAAGACTCACCAATGCCAAAGCAACAGCGAGTAGTGTAATCGCTCCTTTATTCTGCATCTGTTTAATGAATTTATAATTACTTAAGCTTCAATTCTTCTTTTAACACATATTTAGTGCGCAAAAGTATAACAATTTTTTCAAAATTGCTATACAATTAGGCAGATACTTTTAATGTTAACTCCTTATTTCCATAATCAATGACCGCCTCATGCCTGACGAGAAAATCGCTCCCCAACAATCCGGCAACCCTGCGTTGCAGGTGTTTGTCGTATAGAGAATTCACGTACTGCAAGTCGATGACTGCCGCGTGGATATTCTCGATCGTGTGGTTGCCGATTTGTAGAGCCGTGATATTCACAAGCTGAACCTCATTAATTTCTCCGCACACACCCCCGGAGTTAATCTCGGAAACATCATCCAGCGGTTCATAACTAAACGGTGTAAGTTTGTCTATGACCGTCACGGATGCTCCCGTGTCTATAATGAAATCTCCCTCAATGCTACCGATTTGCAAAGAGACGATGATGTGAAAGCTGTTATCTTCCAGTTCAACGATCTCTATCGGAATCTTTATCTCCATATTTTAAAGTTTGCACAAACTTACGCATTTTCGGTGAAATCCAAAAAAGAGGAATGTTAATTTCGGAAAGAAATCAAGGAATAAAGCTAATAATTACAATTCGTTAATCCTCGTGTATGCTGTTTTTAGCACGATATGAATAAACAATTGAACGTGTAAATGGTTATTAGAGAGGAAAATGCCACGGATAAAATTCCCAGTAAAATCATATTGGCAGTTTGGAGCTTGATATTGTAAAGACCTATGATCAAACTGGCTATGGATTGCAATCCGGAAATCCCGAAGATCGCTAGGGCAAGATAATGGCCGAAACGGTTGTTGTATATTCCTATCGAGTACAAGGTGACTAGGAAAACAACGAGTAGGGATAGCGTGATAAATAAATTGTGTATCCAGAATTTTTTCATGATGTTGTCGGTTTTTATTTTTCCCCTTTCCGGTTGGTCCCGGAAAGAGGAAAAAGTGGTTATTGATTATTGTACCAGTTTATTTTTTGAGAGAAATACATGATAATCGCCAAGATAACGAATAATCCGATGCTCCCCACCAGCAGTGCGTAGGTTTCCAGTTGGATCAGGAAGAAAATGTAGGCGTAAAGGCAAGCCAGAAGTCCCCCGATCGTGAATGCCGTTTTCTTTATTTTTAAAATGCCGACCATGTAGAACGTGATGAGTAAAGTGGTCATGAGGGCGGAGATGATATAGGCGGGGGTGAAACCGATATGTTCGGACGTGGAGACTAATAGCGTGTAGAACAAGCATAGGGCCAGTCCGACAAGTAGATATTGAACCGGGTGAATGTTCTTTTTCTGGAATATTTCCACGAAAAAACTGACAACGAAAGTCAATATGATGATTAAAAAGGCGTATTTAGCGGAGCGTGTGGATTTCTGGTATTGGTCTACCGGGAACAGGAGATTTACCCCGAATGTGGATTCCGTGATGGCGTAGTTCGTGTATTGGAATCCCAAATTGTCATCCGTCATGTCCCTGTATTCGTTCGTGGTGGCACGATAGGGACTCTCTTTGAGAATCTGTGAATAGTTCCGGTTGAATTCCAGTACTTCCCATTTGCTCGTAAAACCTTCTGACGAGACCTCTCGTTCGGTGGGTAAAAAGGCTCCATTGAAGCTTGGGGTTTGACAATTTGAACGAATGGCGACTTTTGTTGTTCTGCCAAGAGGGGTAAATTGAATGGATTCGGAGCCTTTCAGTTTGAGTTTTATCGTGAAATGAACGACCGAATCGTTTGCAAACAGTTGTTGTGGTGTGATTTTCGATGATATGCCGGAAACGACGAGGCTGTGGGGATCAACCCCGGGTGTGAAATTCAGTTTCCGGTTGTCCCATTCAAGCGAGATTTGTTCATTGATTCCTCGCAAATCACTGATCCCAAGGTTGAGTGTGGCACCTTCAATCCATTTGTCGTTGGTGAATAGATTGCTTTCTTTCAGGTCTCTGGCCGAGAATGTCCCGGTAATCTCCAGCGTGGAATTGTAAACGATAATTTCATATAGTCCTCGTTTGAGTTCCTGCGTGTTGACATCTCCGGTGATGTTCAGTTGTTCGGGGAGATAATTGATATATCCCTTTTGGTTCTCTCCTTTTTGGTTCTGGTAAAAATAAGGGATGGTTAATATCGGGCCAATGAGGGTTTGAGACTTACTCCATTTCTGTTGCACCTCTTGTGCGGCGGCATTTGCTGTCATTTCCCTTTCATTGATTAGTCCTCGAATCATGCTCATGGGAATGAAAGACAAGAGGATTAGGAAGGCAATGAGTACAATCTTTAGAACTAAAGAGTCTTGTTTGTTGAGACTTTTTCGTGTGCTGTTCTCTTTTTGATTTTTTGCTGTTTGTTCGTCCATGGTGTATTGTATTTAATGTTATTTGAAAAGAACTTTGAATTTCAAAGTATAATAAGTAAAAAAAATTATATATTCTGGTTCTTTAAAAACTCTTCCAAAGCGTTTAAGTGCTTTGCAAAAGCCTCCCGGCCTTTCTGCGTGACGGAGAACGTCGTGTTGGGGCGTCGTCCGATGAATTGTTTCTGGCATTGGATGTATCCCAATTCCTCAAGACTTCTGGTGTGGCTGGCTAGGTTCCCGTCCGTGAGATCGAGTAAATTCTTGAGGGTTACGAAATCTACCGATTCGTTGACAATCAAGATGGACATGATCCCCAAGCGTGCCTTGCTTTCAAAAGCCTTGTTTATATTTTCCAGGTATTCTTTCATGGATTGCGATTTACACTTGGTTACGGTCTTGCCGGATGCTGTTTGTGTTCAACTTTATAATAAAAGTATATTCCTGCCGCAATATGAAGTAATCCGAAACCGGTAACCCAGAATAAAAGGGCATGGGTGATTGCGAAACTGTCAACGAGACCTAACAGAATCTCCGCATAACCTAGGTAGCGTATGTCCGAATAGGTATACTTGGAACAATTCACTAGAGATAACCCGTAGAAAATGAGCATTATGGAAGAAGTCAATCCGTAATATTGCTGCCATATTAAAGAGAAACAAAGAATCCCGCCAGTCAGCAAGGGAAGGAAGAAGTTCCAAAGTAAACGGTGGACGGATTTATCTTTAAAGATGTTTCTACATCCTTTTTTTGCTTTCTGGTAGCTCATCGTGAATGTGGTGAGGAGTGAAAGAGCGAGTACTCCTAGCGCGATCAAGCAAATTGATGCGAGCTGGTAAGTGGTGTTGATATTTAATAATGGTATATTAAACAAGGTGTCAAAAGAGTCTTGTTTGTTTAGAATAAAGTAGGCCAATCCGGTTCCGATGCAGGCATAAATGCCAACGAGAATAGCGGAAATTCCGCTTATCGACATGAATTTCGTGGATTTTTCCATGAGTTCTTTGATGTCGTGTAATGTATCGAGCGCTTCTTTATTTTCCATATTCTAAAAGTTCTTTGCGTTACAAAGTTAAAATAGATTTTTTATTAAATCAATAAAAAGGTGAATTATTTTGCAAGGGATATTGTTGTTGAAATTTATATAAATTTAAACGGTGTGGAATATTGGTGTTTGGCATGTGTAAAAATTCCACACTTTTTTGTTGGCCCATGATGAAACCTAGAGACCTTCTTTGCAGAAAATCAATTCGATATTTTCTTCCTTGTGTTTTGGCGTGTTTGTTGTGTAGGAAAAATTACGTGAATTTTTGAAGGAAAATTAATGCATATACGTGATATAAAATGAAGGATCTAGATTTTTTTCAGAAAGGCGTTATCAAGTTCGGAATGATTTTATTGCTTGGTGGCCTGTGTATGGTGGGAATAATGTCCCGAAGTGTTGCGGGTGAAATCAATTCGGCGCAAGTGGCAAAGTGGAAAATATTTGGTCGAGTAATTGATGAACAAGGAGAACCAATTATCGGGGCCGCTATCTTGGAACAAGGAACAACAAATGGATGCGTGACCGATACTTTGGGCAATTACAAGTTAACGGTAAAGGCTGGAGCCGTACTTCGGGTTTCTTTTGTCGGGTATGTTACCCGGGAAATAGTGTTAAAAAAGGAAGGGATGCGAAATGTCCGGTTACGGGTGGATAATGAAGAGTTGGACGAGGTGGTTGTCGTGGGATATGGTTCCGTGGCCCGGAAGAATTTTACGGGGTCCGTGAGTGTGATTAACACTGCGGAATCTCCTTTGGCTTTGTTACCGAATACGAACTCGATGGATGCGTTGCGGGGAACGGTAACGGGTATTACCGTGTCGCAACAACAAGGAGCAGGACAGGCACCTTCTTTACAAGTACGGGGGCAAAAATCGATCGGGGGATCGACATCTAACCCGTTGATCGTGATGGATGGGGTGATTTTTATGGGGAGTTTGCGGGATATAGACCCCAATATCATCGAAAGCATGAGCGTGTTGAAAGACGCGACTTCTTTGGCTGCTTATGGATCACAAGCTGCTAACGGAGTGGTGATGATCACGACGAAACAGGGAAAATTAGGAAAACCCGTGCTGAATTTTAATGCATCGTGGACATTGTCGGAGATGGCGAATCGTCCGGAGGTGCTGAGTCCTGAGAATTATATTAAAAAGATTAATGCAACCCAGCATCTAGCGGAGGATGCCGATCCTTCAGCTTGGATGAGTGGATTCGAGCTAGAGAATTATAAAAACGGCAAGACTACGGATTGGTTGGATTACGTAAGCCGGGTGAGATTAAAGCAGATTTATTCGGCATCCGTATCCGGTGCGACGGAAAAATTGAATTATTTCCTATCTGCTTCTCACGTTGATCAGGAAGGTGTAATTATTGGAGATGATTATAAACGGGAGGCTTTGTCGCTCCGTTTGCAGAGTGACGTGGCTTCTTGGTTGCAAGTCGGGACACAAATGGGATATACCTTTAATGATTACTCCGGTCCCACGACTTACAATCTGGTACAGGCCTTGCGCTTGACTCCTTACGGCCGTGTCACACGTCCGAACGGTGAACTGGAGAAGTACCCGAGAGAATTGGGAGGCGGATTGACAAATCCTTTGTGGTTGGTGAATAGTGGTACGGTGGATGATCATGACACTTATGCCACGACTTTAATAAAAGGGCATGTACTTGTGAAATGTCCTTGGTTGGAAGGACTGACTTACCGGGTAAATGCTGCTTATTCCTGGGAGAACGTGGAACGGGATTATTTCGAGCATGAGGGGTATTTTGTGGCAGAAGGAACTTCTGAAGATCGGTATTCGGCCTCGGCATTATCCGGTTTCTTGAGTAAGGCGAACGGGTATAGCGCCCGCACGAAGAACACGTACTGGGTGATGGACCATATCGTGAATTTTAATCGTCAATTCGGGAAACATTTTATTGATGCAACCTACGTTTACACGAGGGATTCCAAACGGTATGATTACCGGAAGATGACCGGAAGTGATTTTTCGGATCAAGGGAATACCGTGCTGGGAGCCGATGGGCTAGTGTATGCTAAAACACAGAAGATTACGAATATCGATAAGACAAAACATAATAATATCGGGTATCTGGGACGAATCAGCTATAATTATAACGACACGTATCATTTAAGTGTTTCCGTGCGTCGGGACGGATCGTCCGTGTTCGGGAAGAACTCGAAATGGGGTGTTTTCCCGGCAGTCGGGGTGGCATGGACGGTTTCGAATGAACGTTTTATGAAACGGGTGTCGTTCATTGATTATTTAAAGTTGAAGGGATCGTGGGGTAAGAATGGTAATCAATCTCTGGACCCGTATATGACATTGTCTCAGATAAAATTAGGACAACAAGGTGGTATCGGTTATCCTTTCGGGAATGAATCGACGATTAGTTGGGGACAACGCTATGATAAACTCGGAAATGCCGATCTGGGTTGGGAGACAACGGAGGCATTTAACTATGGGTTTGACCTCGGTTTATTGGGTAGCCGGATTTATTTGGAATTTGACGGTTATTTCTCGAAGACGACCGATCAGATTTTTGATCGATTGTTGCCCGTGATGAATAACGGGTTGACAAGTATGAAAGCCACGATGGGGCAGATTGATAACTGGGGGATAGAGGCCACGTTGACCACGCAGAATGTCCGAACGAAAGACTGGAATTGGAGTACGGCTGTCACGTTCTATCTAAACCGGAATAAATTGAAAGATTTATACGGTGACGGGAAAGATGATATTTCCAATAGTCTGTTTATCGGGAAATCTTTGGGGGCCATTTACGGTTATAAGTCGATAGGAATTGTACAGGAAGAAGATATTGAATACATCGAGGCAAATAACGCGGCACCCGGTGACGTGAAATTTGCTAATCTGGACGGGAGTGAGGATGGTAGGATCACGGCAGACGATCGTACCATCTTGGGATATAACAAAGAAAATTTCCGGATGAGTTTGAGTAACACGCTCAAATACAAGAATCTGGAATTGTATTTCTTGTTCGCGGGCGTGTTTGGGGGAAATGGTTACGGACTGAGCCAGAACACGTATGCTTACCAAACGGCAACAGGAACCGTGTGGGATAATAACTTGAATCATGGTTGGTGGACCCCGGAAAACAGAAGTAACAAATATCCCCGTGTGGATTATGCAGACAGTCGTTTTACCCCGCTGCAAAGTTATGGGTTCGTGCGTTTGCAGGATTTAAGCCTTTCCTATACTTTCCATCAGGATTGGTTGAGTCGTTTGCAGATCACCGGGTTGAAAGTCTTTTTTGCTGCAAAGAACGTGTTCACGATAACCAATTGGGTTGGTGGTGATCCGGAAATCAAACAAACGTTAGGAGGAAGTTACGGTTATCCGTTAGCAGCCATGTATTCATTTGGAGTTAATTTGACATTTTAAATTTGGAGCGTGATGATGAAAACTAGAAAATATATTGCGGTTATTTTTGCCGCTATGGTAATGGGAATTTCCGGGTGTAACGATGATCTTTTTCTGGAAGAACATCCCGACACGTTTTACACGGCTGAAGATGCTTTCAAGACCGTGGATCAGGTAAAAGCTTGCGTGACGAATATGTATGCCCACGCTCGTTATTGGTTACAGAATGACGTGTTTTTAAAAGGGGCAGGTACCGATATGTTTGATACCCCGATGTGGCGGTCAAGTGGTAACGGGATGTCTAATTTCTCTTCTTGGTCCACGGATAAAAATGAAGTGAAGAATATTTACGAGGCCTATTATCAGTTAGTGAGTTATGCCAACCAGACTTTGGAGGGGACAGAAGTAAAGACCTTGAACTGGGATAGCGAGAATGACCGGGCGCAGGTACGGGCACAGGCTAATTTCTTCCGGGGATTTGCTTACCTCACTTTGGGTGAGTTGTTCGGGGGAGTTCCCGAGGTGACGAAATTCTATCAGGAACCCCGGTATGATTTCACCCGGATGACCCGGGAGGAAACGTATCGGTTCGCCATTCAAGATTTGGAGAATGCGGCGGATACTTTGCCTGATTATCCGGGAGAGGCGGGATACGTGGCGAAAGGTGCGGCCTATCATTATTTGGCAGAGGCTTATCTGGCTTTGGCTACCGAGTTGGGGGATGATCGGGAATTGTTGCAGCAATCTATTCTTTACGCGACCAAGGTTACCGAGTTGCACTCTTTGATGACCGAGCGGTTCGGTTCCCGGGTAAAACCGGGTTCTGGTGAAGCCATGAATGGAGTCGAGGCTTATTACCCGGACGGGGATGTCTTTTTTGATCTTTTTCAACGGGGAAATTTGGATTATGCCGAGGGAAATACCGAGGCTTTGTGGACGTTGCAAAATGATGTGACGGTCTGGCATGACTTCGGGGGAAATCATTTCTTGCCTTATGCCGGAAGTTTTTCTCCCGTGTTGAGGGAGATGCGTTGGAAAAGCGAATATTCGGAATCGGATGCCGGGTATGGCCCGTGGAACACGAATATTGATGAATCAATCTATCCCGGGGGAAACCTCTGTGCCTATGTTGGTGGCCGGGGAGTATCTTTTAATGCCCCGACAAACTACATGATCAATGATATTTGGGCGGGTGATTTTGCCACGGATATTCGGAATTCAAAGGCGAATATCCGTCGGGAATTCGTGTGTATCGATACCAAACACAGTAAATACGGTCAGATCGTGACAGCCGATATGTTGGATGAATCAAACATGGATCATTATTACCCGGTATGGACCAAATTCGCTCCCGTGGATGATTGGGGATACGAGGATTTAGTGTACGGGGGAAATCGTACGAATACTTTCCGGGACGAGTATGCTTGTCGTTTAGCTGAAACTTATTTGTTACGGGCGGAGGCTTATTTCCGTATGGGGGATGCCGGTAGTGCCGCTAATGACATAAACCAGTTGCGCGGTCGGGCGCAATGTAGCCGTATGGCAACAGCGGGAGATATTTCTTTAGCTTTTATCTTGGACGAGAGAGCAAGAGAGTTGTTCATGGAGGAAAGAAGATGGTGTACGTTATTACGTATGCAAGGCTCTGTCATGGAGGATCAACTTCGGGCTCATGCGTATTATATTGCTGATTACCCGACTTACACGGGAACAATCGAGTGGAAATTATTCCCGATCCCGCAGAAAGCGATTGACGCAAATATAGATGCCAAGCTGGAACAGAATCCGGGTTGGAACTAGAAAACTAAATTCAGACATAGGTTTACCCTGGTTTACAGTAGCTTTTTTTAGGATAATACACGGTGTTTAGCCGTTGCATATTCGATGTGTTCAGGGATCAAAGACGTATCAACTTCGCAACAAAGACGTATCAAAGACGTTCATGAACGTCTTTGATACGAAGTTAATAGGCTTTTGCTCTTTGATTATCTGGTGATTTCCTTAAATGTTTATCCTTTCTTCATTTGATAACACGTGTTCTTATTTAGGAATTCACATTTCACTACAAGGTGTATATAAGTACCAAAATATAAACCGTCCCGGCGCCCCGGGACGGTTTTTTAAAGAATGATCGTGAAGTACTATTGTTAGTTAAAATAATTTCATGTTGTCAAGTACGTCCATAACTGATTTTACAGCTTTAGCTGATTGAGCTAATAACTCTTGTTCGTCCTTGTCAAGTTTAACCTCGATGATTTTTTCGATACCATTTTTGCCCAAGATTACCGGAACTCCTAAATAGATGTTGTTCATTCCGTATTCGCCATTCAACAAAGCGCAAACCGGGAATACTCTTCTGTGGTTGCACACGATTGCCTCAACCATTTGAGCAGCGGCTGCACCGGGAGCGTACCATGCTGAAGTGCCCATCAATTTAACCAGCTCGCCACCGCCAACTTTCGTTCTTTCGATGATGGCATTCAACGTGTCATGGTCAATCAAGTCTGTTACAGGAATACCTGAAACCGTGGTGTATCTTGGGAGCGGAACCATCGTGTCCCCGTGTCCACCTAATAACAAGGCTTGAATATCTTTCGGGGAAACATTCAATGCTTCAGCTAAGAATGCTCTGTAACGAGCGGTATCCAAAATACCAGCCATACCGAATACACGGCTTGAATCGACTTTGGCAGTCAAGTAAGCGCAGTAGCACATTACGTCAAGCGGGTTAGACACGATAATAATCTTGGCATTCGGAGAATGTTTGATAATATTTTCAGTAACTGATTTTACAATACCGGCGTTTGTTGCGATTAAGTCATCACGGCTCATTCCCGGTTTACGGGGAAGACCTGAAGTGATTACCACAACTTCTGAATTATTGGTAGCCTCGTAATCGTTAGTTACACCTTTGATACGGGTGTCATAAAGATTGATCGGGGCGGTTTGCCACATATCCAATGATTTACCCTCAGCAACGCCTTCTTTAATGTCCAGAAGAACAACTTCATTCACGATGTCCTTTTCAGCGATGCAGTTCGCGCAAGTTGCACCAACGTTTCCTGCTCCTACAACTGTTACTTTCATTTCTGTAATTTTTTTATTGTTATACGTTTCTTAAATGGCTATTTGTTGCTTTTTAACGCCGTCAAATGTAAGCCTTATTTTTTACATCAACAATCTTTATGCCGAAAAATTACAGAATTTTTTCTGTAATAATTTCATGTCGTTTTGACACGAAAAGAACGAGATTCTTATTGAATCCCGGTTTATACTTTCAATTTTCAATTAAATTGCTGCCAAAGACGACTTGCCACGGCATGCATTTTTCCCAGAATACCGACAGGTTTGTATTGTCCGTTTTCCAGACGTTTCTGAAAAGATTGATACCAGATAGCCAGTACGATACCCTTCATCACGCTGGAGAGTGAAATGCTCCACCAGATACCGTTTAGCCCGAGTGAGGGGAACGTAACCAGGTAGTAGGCCAAGGGGATTCTGGCTCCTGTAAGAATGATGCCCACGATAGCAGGCGGGGTGGTACGTCCGCATCCGTTGAAAGCCCCGGCAGTGACCTGTTCTATGGCCGAGAATATCTGGGAAATAGCGAGAATTTTCAGGTATGCGCTTCCTGCAACAAGTGTCTGCGGTTCGTTGATAAACACGCTGAATATTTCTTTACTAAAGAACAAGAAGGCCAGGCAGGCGATCAAGGCGATCCCCCCGGCGAGTTTCAACGTGTAATGGTATCCCAAGCGTATGCGGCCCAAGTTGCGGGCCCCGAAGTTCTGTCCCGTGAAGGCTGCTAGGGCAGTGGAAAAACCGGCGGCTGTCATCCAAGTGATGGCCTCGATTTGTGCGCCCACGCTCTGCACGGCTACCCCGATATGTCCCCATTGTGCGGCCACGGTAGCCAGTGTCAAGGAGAACATGGCGAATAAAGCACTTTGCATACTCACGGGTAAGCCGAGCGAGACGATACGTTTCACGAACCGGGCTCTTAATCGGGTGATAAAATATAGTTTTCCGATGGATGAATTACGGAAATAAAGGTTCCAAATGAAAATAGAAAACACGACTAACTGGGAGAACGTCGTGGCAATGGCTGCCCCTGCCGTTCCCATTGCGGGAACAAAACCGTACCCGTATATTAATAGTGGGTCGAGGACAATGTTGAATATTAATCCGGTGGCGACAATCTTCAACGGGGTTTTACTGTTTCCTTGCCCGTTGTACAGTCCGCTGTACGTGTTGTTATTGAACGTGAAGAACAGTCCGGGGGTGATTAGGCGCATGTACATGATGGCCAGTTCCGAGATATTCTCTTCCAAGTGAAACAACCCGACCAGCATGGGAGCCGCGATATAAATAAAACAAGCGTAACCCAAGGCAATGATGGATGACAACATGGCCGATTGGTTGGCGTATGCCCGGGCTCTTTTGCTTGCACGAGCCCCCAAGGATTGCGAGATCGTGACTTCGGCCCCGACTTTACTAATGAATGATAAAGCGTTACCTAACCACGTGAAGAATCCGGCGACACCGACTGCGGCCACGCTTTCGCTACCCAAATGTCCCAGCCAGATCATGTCGGTCATGCTGTATGCCATTTGAACGAAAGAGGCCGTGATAAGGGGAATTGCCATGCTCCAAATTCCCTTGCTGATGCTCCCTTGTGTCAGGTCGTTTATCTTTGTCATATCCTTGTGTTATTGAGGCTTGCAAAAATATAAACTTTTTATCATCTCCTATTCTCTTTTTTGTATTTTTGTTGTGTTATAAAAGATGAATTCAAAATGAAAAATATTGCAATTATCGCCGGTGGAAATTCCTCAGAATATGAGGTTTCCATGAAATCTGGGAAGAATATATATGATGAGGTTGATGAAACCAGGTACAATAAATATCTCGTTGTTCTGAAAGAACGGGACTGGCACGTGGAGATCGGGGAGGAAAAGTTCCCCGTGGATAAGAATGATTTTTCGTTTACCCGGAACGGGGAGAAGATCTTGTTTGATTTTGCCTATATCACGATACACGGTGTTCCGGGGGAGAACGGGTTGTTGCAGGGGTATCTGGATATGATGGGTGTGCCTTACGGGTGCTGTAACGTGTTGGCCTCTGCTTTGACTTTCGATAAACACACGTGTAATACTTATTTGAAGAGTTACGGGGTAAACGTGGCCGATTCCGTGATGTTGATTCGGGGAATGGCATACGACGTGAACGAGATTATCAACGAGGTGGGGTTGCCTTGTTTCGTGAAACCGAATGCCGAGGGTTCCAGTTTCGGGGTGACAAAAGTAAAGGAGGCTGCCCAGTTGGAAGATGCCTTGAAAAAGGCTTTTGCTCTCTGTCGGGAAGTGTTGATCGAGACATTTATCGACGGGACGGAACTGACTTGCGGGGTCGTGAAGGCTGGGGATATGGATATTACCATGCCGATTGCCGAGGTGGTTCCGAAGAACGAGTTTTTTGATTTCGAGGCCAAATATGACCCGACAAAGTCGGATGAAATTATCCCGGCTCGTATCTCACCCGAACTGACTAACCGGATCAAGATATTGTCTTCGATGATTTACGATATATTAAGATGTGAAGGGATCATCCGGGTGGATTATATCGTGCGGGAGGACGAGATTTTTATGTTGGAGGTGAACACTACTCCGGGGATGACTTCCAATAGTTTCGTGCCGAAGATGGTGCGTGCCATGGGGGGGACGCTGCGGGAGGTATTGACGAAGATTATAGATAACAAGTTAAACAGATAAATTTAAATTACAAATGAGACGAATTGTTACCACATTAATGGCTGCCTGCCTACTATTTTTTGTCGCTTGTTCGGATGAGGGGGATGATGTTACTATATATAATGGTGATACATTCACGTCTGATTACAAGGCGAATCAAATGTATTCTACCCTTTCGTTATATGAAAGTATTGCCCGTCAACCGGAAATGACAAAAGAGCTGATACAAGCTACGGCAAAATTGGCTCAGTATGACACGATTACTGCTATCGCTCCATTGGATAAAGAGGCGGAAGTGGAACGGGGAACGGCTCGGGGAAAATGTCTGGCGGCTTGTTTTTCCGCTATTGCCCGCCAACCGGAAGCGTATGATAATATTGTCTGGGCTGCCGAGAAGTTTCTAGGGACAACAGAGATAAAGTCGATGTCCGAGAAAATATTGAAATATTCCCGTTTATACGCTTTGGAAGGAGTTCCGGATGCCTTGGCTCGTCAGCCGGAGGCCATAGACCAGTTTGATTCTTTTTCTATGAAGTTCTTGGGTACCGGAATAAAATAATCCCACTTTCACTTCACGAGTATGAGTAAGGGATTTTGTACCCGCAATTAGGTTGAAGGATTATAATACATTAGGCTGGAAGAAGAGAGTTTTATTTTCTTTTTCCAGCCTAAATTTTTGTATTTAGATGATAATTCCTCCCCCCACGACATCGGTTCCCTCATATAGAACCGCACTTTGTCCCGGGGTGATCGAATCCATTCCTTCGTGAAATTCTACCCGGAGTAAGTCATTTTCGTGATAGACGGAGGCTTGCGCTCCCCGGTTGCGATAACGAATTTTGGCGTTTACTTCAAAGCCATCGGGTAGGGAGGCGTACTTCATTAGGTTAATATCCTTTGCCCGGAACGTTTTTCCTTGTAGTTCTTCCCGGGTTCCCAGCACGACTTCATTGCTTTCCGGTCGGATGTCGACCACGAACATGGGATGTCCTAGGGCGATGCCGAGTCCCTTGCGTTGTCCGATCGTGTAGTTGGGGAATCCCCGGTGTTCTCCCAAGCGTTTGCCGGAAGTGTCAACAAACAATCCGGGACCGTATTTCTCTGTAAAGTTTTCCACGTTCTCCGCGAGGAAGGTACGGTAATCATTATCTGGGATAAAGCAAATTTCTTGGCTCTCGCTTTTCTTGGAGAGTTTCTCGTATCCTTTCTCCAAGGCAATTTGTCGTACTTCAGGTTTTGTTAATTCCCCCAGAGGAAAGATCGTGCGGGCAAGATTTTCCTGGGTTAACGTCCAGAGGAAATAAGTCTGGTCTTTGGTCTCGTCCACTCCTTTGCGCAGAAAATAACGTCCGTCCTGTTGACCGATGCGTGCATAGTGTCCCGTGGCAATATAATCACAGCCTAACTCGTCGGCCATGGCAATCAATTTTCCCCATTTGATCGTGGAATTGCAGAGTACGCAAGGATTGGGCGTGTGTCCTTGCAAGTATTCATCGATGAAATTCCGAATCACCAGATCATTAAAATCTTTCCGAATATCGAGAATGTGATGTTCAAATCCCATTTGCAGGGCCATGTGTTTAGCCTCGAAAATGGCGTTCACGCTGCAACACCCTTTTTCTTTCTCCATGCAGGCCTGGGAGATTTGATCGTATACCCGGTAAGTAACCCCTACCAGCTCGTACCCTTGATCTTGTAGCAACATGGCTGCCACCGTGCTATCAATTCCGCCGCTCATGGCCATTAATACCCGGGGAGGATTCGCCTTCGGCGAGTTACCAATTGGTAGGTTACAGGTTACAGGTTCTTTCATTTCTTTATTTTCAATTTTCAACTTTCAATTGTCTCGTCATGAATTGTGTTTCACTGTGATAATCATCCTTTTCAATGTCGATTTCGGGTTCCACGAGTTGGATAGGCCCAGCTAATGAAAATTGGATGTATTTAATGGTTTTACCTCGTGACAGCCACTGCCGTTCATAAAAAGTCTTGATGCCTAAAATTTTATCATCCAGTCCAACCCCGTAAAGATCATCCGTGTTGACGTTCACGGGGAGGTGGTTCGCCTTGACCAGTTCTGCCGTGTATTGATAGAGGAAAGGGCTGTCTGTTTTCAAATGGATCAGGCCGTCTTCCTTCAGAAACTTTCGGTACAGGGAGAGAAAACGGGTTCCCGTGAGTCGTTTGCGGGCTTTTGCCATTTGAGGGTCGGGAAAGGTAATCCAAATTTCGGAAACTTCTCCGGGAGCGAAAATGGATTCCAGTTCTTCCGCGTGAGTACGCAGGAAAACGACGTTTTTCATTCCTTTTTCTTTTGCGGCTTTCGCTCCTGTCCACATTCGGGCCCCTTTGATGTCAAGTCCGATAAAGTTCTTTTCGGGATAGAGTTCGCCTAATCCCACGGAGTACTCTCCTTTGCCGCATCCCACTTCTAAAACGATCGGGTGATCATTGCCGAAAACTTGTTCTCCCCATTTTCCCTTTAACTTGTAATCCGTGCGGAATACTTCTTCATGGGTGGGTTGGAACACGTTTTCCAAGGTTTCCATTTCGGCAAATTTCGCCAGTTTATTCTTCGCCATAATAAGTTATGGATTTTATTTTAATTCCTATATTTTTAATCCCTTTCAGTTGTTTGTCTTTCATCCGGTGTTTGATTTCCACTGTATAAATACCCGTGGAGTCAAAATGGAAAATCCGTTCAATCGATTGTACGACTGTTTTTAGTCCCGTGAGTCCTTGACCGACCCACCTGCCGTTATTGTCGACAATGATAATATCTGAATTCTCTTTATCCACTTCTACCCCTTGATGTCGGATGATCAAGTAGCAACTGATATTTCTTTGTTTATAGTCGGTAGTGTGACGGATGCAGGTGCTGATATGATAACTGCCGGGTTGCGTGATGTCGAATTCGAATTTGTAATTGCTGTCTCGTTCCCATGTTTCGCTGCCAAGTGTTTTGTATTTTTCCTGTGTGGAGGAAAAGTTACAAGCCATGCAGCCGAGTAACAGGAAGAGAATGTATATACAAAATTTGTTCTTCATCTTGCGTTCAGTCGTTATTGTTCGTTTTTTACCATGGCTTCCAGTTCTGAGATCATCATGGCCGTGGCTCCCCAGATGAAATTTTCTCCGATTTTGTACCCCGGGTCTATGTTTTTTTGTCCCTGCCGGTACAATACCTGACTTGTTTTATTCTTGTCGTCCAGTAAGTCTTTTAACGGAATGATGATCACTTTTTCTACCTCATTTTTCGAGAGTACAAAATTAGGCATTTCTGGGATAGTTCCAACAAAGGGCGTTATATTAAAGTTACTTAATGGAATATACACGTCACTTAATTTTCCGATAACCGTGACCTCCTTGGGGGGTACCCCAATCTCTTCTTCACATTCCCGTAATGCCGTGTTCAGGCTATTCCCGTCTCCCGGTTCACTTTTACCACCGGGTAAGGCCATTTGTCCCCCATGATATTTCCCTGCATTTGTTCTTTTGATGAAAGGTATCGCCAAATCTCCTTGGTAGGGAACAAGGAGCATCATAACGGCACTGTTGATGGGATGACCTTGGTGGATTCCCTCTTTCCCTTCCACGTATTTCGGCTGGGGAGACATCCGTTCTTGTGCTGTTTCACCGGGTAGTTTGTGTATAAATTTCTGGTGTAACGTTTCGATCGTCATGGTTTAAAATGTGAAATTTAGCATGAGCTGAAATTGCAAGCTTGTATTTTAATTTTGCACGGTATTCAATACTCTCAATAAATTATCTCCCCATAATTTATGCAGTTCCTCGGCGGTGTACCCTTGTCGGAGAAGTTCAATCGTGAGGTTAATCACTTCATTGGCAGCCCGGCAACCGGTTAGTTTTTCCGTGTCATCGCCGTCAAAGTCCGTGCCGATACCCACGTGGTCAATGCCGACAAGTCGCACGATATGGTTGATATGTGCCACGGCGTCCAGAATTGTCGGGTTGGGTTGTTTGCTTAGGAACCAGTTGTAGAGGCATACCTGTACCACTCCACCTTTAGCTGCTATTGCTCTGATCTGATCATCCGTGAGGTTCCGCGGGTGATCGCATAAAGCTCGTGCGGAAGAGTGGGATGCGATGATGGGTGCCGTGCTGAGTTCCAGAACATCTTGCACCGTTTTCGCGCTGGTATGTGAAATGTCGATGATAATACCGAGGCGGTTCATCTCTTTCACTACTTCCCGACCGAACGGGCTCAATCCGTCATGTTCCGGCTCACCTTTGGCGGAATCGCATATATCATTGCTGCCGTTGTGGCATAAGGTAATGTACGTGATTCCCATGTCTTTGAACATGGAAAGATTGTTGAGATCTTTGCCGATAGCATACCCGTTCTCGATAGCAAGGAAGATGGCTTTCTTTCCGGCATTTTTCAAGTAGATCAAATCATCTACGTTATAGGCAATGCCTACTTGGTTTTCATTGAGTTTTACCTGCTCGGAAATCTGGAAAAGAATATCCACGGCTTTTTGCGTGGCAGCTTGCAGGGATTCATCATCCCGGGCATCTTGGTGAAGATAGGCTACCATAAAAACGGCATCTTCTCGTCCTTCCTGCATTTTGGGGAGATCGACTTTGACATCCTCGTGACGTTCCCCGAAATTGAATCCTTCGGTGAATTTCATCGGGGTGTCACAATGGGAATCCACGATAAGACTGTTTCGGTGAATCTCTTTGGCTTTCTTAAACAAGGTTGCCTCGTCCACGAAATAATGGAATAATTTCATCATTTGCTCGTCCGGGCGAACGGCCATTTTCTCCGGGTGCCATTGCACGCTGAATACGCGGTGTCCGGGCATCCCTTCCATGGCCTCCACGATCCCGTCGGGAGAGGTGGCACTTACCCGGAATCCGGGAGCCACGTCTTTGACTGCTTGATGATGGTATGAATTCACGATCAAGGAGTCTGTTCCGAGAACAGAATGGAGTACGGTGTTGCTGACAATGTTTACCGTGTGGGAACCGAATTCCCGGCTGATGGACTGGCTGTGTTTCAGTAGTTGCTGTTCATGCTGGGAATAGATGTCCTGGTAGTTTGTCCCCCCAAAAGCCATGTTAATGATCTGGTGCCCGCGGCAGATTCCGAAGATGGGGATTTGTCGGTCGGCAGCCAGTTTTACCAGCGTGAAATCGAATTGATCTCTGGCGGCATCAATACTTCCGAGCGGGGGGAGAGGCTCCTCGTTCCCGTACAGCGGATTAATATCCCCACCTCCGGTAAGCATTAATCCATCGAGTGTTTCGATGGTCTTCCGGAGTGTTTCGATATCGTTATGCACGGGAAGTAGCACGGGTATCGCGCCCGCTTGCAGGATTGAAATCACGTACGAGTGTTCGATACATGAGTTCCCGTTTTCGAAATTGGCAGAAATGCCGATCAAGGGCAAATCGTGTTGTGACTGGCGATAGTCAATCGCCCGGTATAGGGTGTCCAGCTTTGCCGGATAAACAATATTATTCATTGCAATGTAAATTAAAAATAGAATTACCAATAAAATTTTGTGCATGGCTTGTACGTGATCAGGGGAAATGTAGTTCCGCTCCTTTCGGGTGAACGATTAATTCCACGTTTGCTCCCAGGATCAGGGGAAAATTGTTGCGCACGTGTCCGGCCGGAAGACCGAAACACACGGGGTACGTGTAATCTTCCACTGCGTCATGAATCAATTTATACACTTCTTCTTTAAATTCCGGGGTCGAGTCTTTCCCGAATTCCCCAATGATCAATCCGGCTAAGTGCTGGAATTTCCCAGCGTATTTCATACATTTCACGTTCCGGTCAATTTCGTACAGATCGTCAGACGGGTCCTCGATGAAAAGGATCGTCCCTTTCGTGTTCCGTTCGATGCAAGTGTCATGCAGGTTATGCACCCATTGCAACATTCCACCGATCATTTCTGTTTCCACGATTCCCGGTCGGTTGAACGGGTGTGCAGGGATGGCGTATGAAGAAATAATCCCGAAAAGAAAATTCCGTAATTGCGTGACCACTTCCGGGGAAGTTGTGTTGTAATCGGAAGGCATGAAGGCGTGTAAACTCTCGATTCCGAGGGAATGGAGTTTGGAGTGTAACACCGTGATGTCATTCATCCCGATCACCCATTTGGGGTTTCCTTGAAATATGGAATAATCCGCCTCTTGCACGATACGTAACATCCCGTAATCTCCCGCCATGCACCAGATGGCCCGGATGTCCTCGGCGTCAAGGGCTGTTTGTAAATCATGTAATCGTTCTTCATCCGTGCCTGCCAATCTCCCGTGTCGGGAAAGAACGTGTTGTCCGGGTACAGGTTCCAACTCCCAAGAGGTCAGGAGTGAACAGGCCGCATCCAGCTGTTCTTTTGTTGCAACGCCGGAGGGTGAAATTAAAGCCACCTTATCTCCCGGCTGCAGGTATATAGGTCGTAACATAAAAGTTGAAGTTTTGTTATTATAGTACGAAGGTAACTAATATTTTTCTAACTTTGCGCCACTAGAGTTCAAAAGTTTATAAACTGGATATATGAGTAAGTTCAAGAGAAATTTGATTACCACGGCTTTGCCCTATGCGAATGGACCCGTGCATATCGGACACTTGGCGGGGGTGTACGTGCCTGCCGATATTTACGTGAGGTATCTGAGGAAAAAAGGTGAGGATGTGGCATTTATCGGTGGATCGGACGAACACGGGGTGCCGATCACGATCAAGGCTCAGAAAGAGGGTGTGACCCCGCAGGATATTGTCGATCGTTATCACAAGATCATCAAGGATTCTTTCGAAGAATTGGGTATTTCGTTTGATATATATTCCCGGACAAGTTCGAAGACGCATCACGAGTTATCTTCCGCTTTTTTCAAGAAGCTGTATGATGAGGGAAAATTTATCGAAAAGACCTCGATGCAGTTCTACGACGAGAAGGCAGGGCAATTCCTGGCAGACCGTTATATCGTGAGGAAATGTCCTCATTGCGGTAACGAACGGGCATACGGGGATCAGTGTGAAGCTTGTGGAACTAGCTTGAACGCTACCGATTTGATTGACCCGGTGTCTGCGATCACGGGAAACAAACCGGAATTGAAAGAAACAAAGCACTGGTATTTACCTTTGGATCAGTATGAAGGCTGGTTGAAAGAGTGGATTCTAGAAGAACATAAAGAGTGGAAACCGAATGTTTACGGGCAATGTAAATCTTGGTTGGACAACGGTTTGCAACCTCGTGCGGTGACCCGTGACTTGGA
>OGOU01000852.1_pt1 | contig 25352 bp, 20 predicted proteins | sample 1552721 | NCBI WGS metagenome assembly OGOU01 (sample SAMEA2580176, study PRJEB22360) | human gut metagenome | biome: human gut; feature: human-associated habitat; material: faeces | place: Denmark | collected 2008/2010
AGGAAGATGCCGAATTTAGATGGAGAGAGTTACAGAGATGTGACTCTCTCTTTTTTTTGTTCCTTTTCAGCCTTGTTGTGGTCTTTGCTGTCTGCTTGCCTTGCCTGTTTCTGCTTGCCTGATTTTCTTTCTCTTTGTTTATATTCTTTTTTCTGTGCCTGTGTCTGTTGGATATGGTTTGTTTACTTGATTTTAAACTTGTTCTGCTTTGATATTAAATTATAAGCTTTTGCTTCTTTTTTGTTCCTGTTTTAGCTTGTCGCTTTTTCTTTGCCGTCTTTTTCTTTTTCTTACTTGTCTGTTGTATAAATCCGGTTGGATGGTTTTGTGTCGGTGTATTCTGTTTTTGATACTTGTTTCGTGTCTGCATCTGGGCTTGCTGTATTGTGTGTCTCTCTCTGGTTTTAACTTGCTGCTGCCGGGGTATTACCTGGGGGCTTTGTTCTTTCTTATTTTCCTTTTGCATTTGGGTATATAACGTGTGTCTTTTCTGTTGTGAAAAGAAAAATTTAATTGTTATTTATTGATTCTTTATTAAAGTCAAGATGATAAAGAATTTAGAATTTGTAATATGGCAGTATATTTTATTTGTGTGGGTATATTATTATGTTGTATCTTTGTGATAGGAAATTATAATATAACAAGAAACTATGAAAAATTTAAAGATTACATTTTTGATAGCGACATTCGTTTTGTTTGCTATAGGAATACAGGCTCAGACAGTTACTCCGAGTAAAAATTACATTACCCGGGAAGTAAATAATGTAACCGATTTCAATTCAATCAGAGTATTAGGCAGTCCGGACGTTGAATATCGTCAGAGCAATGGTACTAAAACGACTGTTTATATATATGGTTCGGATAATCTGGTGGATTTATTGGAAGTTACTACTGTAAACGGAGTGTTACAGGTAAAGATGAGAGAAGGTGTTACTATCCTTCGTGGGGAACGCAGGCTAAAAGTGGTGGCTTCTTCTTCTGCGCTGTCGCATGTAGATGTGCAGGGATCGGCAGATGTAAATTTGAAAGGTACTGTTCAGGGAAGTGATTTACAGTTAAATGTAATCGGGTCGGGAGATATCGATGCAGATGATTTGCAGGTTGCTAATATTATCGCTACGGTGAAAGGAAGTGGGGATATAGACTTGAAAAATGTGAAAGCGACTAAAGTCGATATACAGGTGAGTGGCTCGGGTGATGTAGAGGTAAAGGGGGTTACAGAAAAGGCTGTCATGAAACTTGTAGGTTCAGGAGATATCTCTGCGGATAAATTGATTGCCACTCATGTTACTGCGGCTGTGAGCGGCTCAGGGGATATTGAGTGTTATGCTTCTCAACAGTTGGATGCAACAGTGGGCGGTAGCGGAGACATAGAATACAGTGGAAATCCCTCCATTGTGAATAAGCAAGGCAAAAAAGGTCAGATTTCTCAAAAATAAGAGTAACTGAGGTTGCTTTAATTTTATTTATCGATCGTCTGGAAATAAGTGTAGGGCATGGTTCTGTTTATACTATGCCTTACACTTATTTTATATGTATTTATATAAATCTTTACAGGCTGAAAAATTGTTTGATATTTTTATTTATAAACCTTTTCTATTTTTATTTACAGTAGCTTTTAGTAATAGGATAAATTTTGAAATATTGGGTAAATGGGGATTGGGATGTTATCGGAATGTCGTAATTTTGTGATAGGACTAAAATTTTCTATTATGGAATATCAGGTAATACATGATCCGGATCAGCATCGTTTTGAAGTGCATCTTGAAGGAAATACGGCCTATCTGGAATATGAGCTGGAGGGAGAGGAAATGGATATTACACACACCATTGTCCCTTCTTTATTAGAGGGAAGAGGAATTGCTTCAGCTTTAATGAAACAGGCATTGATCTATGCCGATCAAGAACATTTGAAAGTGATCCCTATATGTAGTTTTGCGGCTGCTTATATGAGCCGGCATCAATAAGTTCGGTAGTGTATTAGAAATTATGCCATAATTTCTATCCGGTTGTTATCCGGGTCAAGGATAACGCTTTCATAGTATCCGTCTCCCGTCACGCGAGGTTCGCTAATCACCGGATAACCGGCACGTCGAATTTGCTCGGTGAGAATATTTACGGCTTCACGGCTTCCTAAGGAAAAACTGATGTGAGCAAGTCCGATGTATTCTTCCTGAGGATGGTTACGATTGGTTTTTATTGTAGTTTTCCGCATAATCTCTATGGCTACATTGTTTCCAAAGCGGATGAAATAAGATTCGAACCCTTTTGCCGGATTTACATATTTTTCGTTTGATTTTCCATTGAAAAAGATGAAATAAAACATTTTCATCTCTTCCAATTGATTCGTCCAGATGCCAATATGGTTTATTTTCATAAAGTATTATTTTTCTTTTGTAAAGATAGAGATTTATTGTTATACCTTTGACAGGTTAAATAGTTAAATATGATTACAGAGATTTTCAGGATGCTTCGCCGCCGTCTGGCTGCCGGAGCGGTATTAGCGGTGCTTGCCTTCGGGGTAGCGGCTTGTGGGCATACAGGCCAGGTTCACGAAATCGTGTTGTTGAATACCAATGATAGCCACGGTAGTATTTTACCTGTCGATAGTATTGGAGGTATGGCGGAAAGAGCGACATTTATTCAAGAAGTGAGAAAACAAAATCCTTATGTACTCCTGGTGGATGCCGGCGATATCAATGCAGGACAGCCTGTGTCTAATATGGCGGATGCACTTCCTGATATTGTAGCCTATAATTATATGAAATACGATGCAGCAACTGCCGGTAATCATGAATTTGACAAGCCTGTCAAGGTACTGTTAAAACAGATACAAGAGGCCGATTTCCCTTTTGTTATTTCTAATGTGGAGATGGACGGAAAATTATTAGGGGAGGAATATTTGGTTAAGCGGGTCGATGGCATTAAAGTCGGGTTGTTCGGTTTAACAACGAGCTATACGGCTAATTTAAGTGTGGGGGCGCAAGATCTTGTATTTAAAAATGAGGTGGAAACGGCACGTAGAATGGTGAAGTTGCTTAAAGAGAAAAAGGTGGATGTAATTATTGGATTAGTCCATTTAGGATTTACGGAAACGACTCCCGATTTCATCACTTCGCGGAAATTGGCCGCTCAGGTGGATGGTATCGATATTTTAGTGGACGGACATTCTCATTCTTATATAGAGAAACCTGAAAAAGTGAATAATACATGGATTATAACGGCCAATCAAAGCGGGCGCTATGTGGGAGAGGGGAAATTGACGGTAAAGGACGGAAAACTTATCGATTTTAGCTGGAAGCCTGTTTTGATCAAGGGGTTTGCTCCCGACACTGTTTTAAATCGATTATTGGAGCCTTTTGTGGAGGAAGCCAACCGGGATTTGAAAACGGTCATCGGAGTTGCAACGGAGGAATTTATTTTATTTAAGAACGGACAGAATGTCGCACGGTATAATGAAACGGCTTTAGGCGATCTGGTTGCCGATGCTTTGAAATGGAAAGCTACTGAATCTTTAAATCTTCCGGTTGATTTCGGCCTGACCAATTCGGGAGGTATCCGTGAAGGTTTGCCTGCCGGAGAGATCACGAAAGAAAATATATTAACTACCTTGCCATTCTCCAATGTATTGGAAATCGTTGCATTAAAAGGGAGTGACATACGCCGTTTGTTCGATTTTTTGGCTACTGTCACTCCGGGGAACGGAGCTTTTGCCCAGGTATCTAAGGAAGTGAAGGTTGTATATGACCGGGGGAATAAAAAGGTGGTGTCGTTGAGTATTAATGATAAGCCCGTTGTCGATACCGTGACATATTATATGGCGACTTGTGATTATGTTGCAGCAGGTAAGGATGGGTATGATGCCGGACTTGGAGGGATTACCCAACGTGAAAATACGTCTCGGCTGATTTCAGAAGTAGTTGTCGATTATATTAAGATGAAAGATAAGATTACTCCTAAAACAGACGGAAGGATCAAGATTATAAAGTAACATAATTTTATATCGTTTTTAATGGCCGGTATCATTGCAAATAATGATGCCGGCTATTTTTATTGAGTATTAATCGGTTAAAAAAAGGCACATTTGTTGGGAATAATGACTGGAGTGTTTCAAGGTATGGCGTGGCTTTTCAGATATTTTTATGAAAAGAAGAATGTCATGATTATTTATTGTTAAATGTTGCTGGAATTAAATTAAATAGTTTACTTTGTCGCAAGAATCAGGCAAAGAGTGTCTGAGGTTTATATATTTTTTGTTTGCGTTGAGCTGTTTCCGATGTAGAATAAAATTGGCGTTTTTTTTAAGTGTTCGGAACGGTGATGGTGACGCTCGCGTTAGAATTTCGTTTGTACGAAATATTTTAACGTGGGGGTTGCTTGTACCGTTTCACTTGAGGTTGCCAATACCTTTTCTACTGCGGTACAAGATAGAACCCCACGTTTTTTATATATAGGGGGAATGTTTTGGAGTAGAAGTAGAATTAGGGTATATGGGAAGACAGTCACAGGATACAGTAAGATTGTTAGTACGATATAGATTGCTAATTCTATCATAGAAACCCTCTTTGATTTTTTTTTGTGATAGATAGTATTGTAATACTTGATCAGTTTTCTGTAATCTGTTTTCCCTATTTTTGCCACTCAAATAAATATACTGTTATTGCTTCATTGGTAGTAACTGTTATACCAGGTTACAAATTTTTTGATACCTTCCTCCAAAGGAGTAGAGGCGCGATAACCGTAATCCTCTTCTAAATGGGTAGTATCCGCCCACGTCTGGTGAACATCTCCCGGTTGCATATTTACAAATTCCTTTTGTGCGGTTTTTCCGAAGTTTTTTTCGAGTAAATAAATGAAGTCTAATAATTTCACTGGAGAACTGTGCCCGATATTGTAAACGGTTGCCGGTATTCCGGGATGAATTTCATGTTTGACACCCGGAGTTTTTACAATTTTGGAAATTCCTTCAACAACATCATCGACAAAAGTGAAATCGCGAGCCAGATTGCCGTGGTTAAATATTTTTATAGGTTCGTTTTTATGAATGGCACGGGCAAAGAGCATGGGGGCCATATCCGGTCTGCCATAAGGGCCGTACACACTGAAAAAACGCAGGCCTATCGTTTCCAGCCGGTATAATGCAGAATAAGAATAGGCCATTAATTCATTGCTTTTCTTGGTGGCGGCGTAGATACTGACAGGTTGGTCGGTGGTAGCCGTTTCTTTAAATGGAATTTCTACGGAGTTTCCGTAAACAGAGGACGATGATGCATAAATTAGCCTGGGGCAGTGGAATTTCCGGCAGGCTTCTAATAAATTCATGAAGCCTTTCATATTATTCTGTATGTAGGTATCCGGATCGATCAGGCTGTAACGAACTCCTGCCTGAGCTGCCAGATTGATAACGCAATCGAAATGAGCATGTTGGAATAAACTTTCAAGTGCGGCTTTATCACAAAGGTTTACACGTTTGAAGATGTAGTTTGGATAAAGGGTGGAAAGACATTTTTTTCCACTTGGTATTTTATGAATACCGCAGTTTTGTAATCGCGATTTTTTAAGATTTACATCGTAATAATCGTTCAGCGAATCAATACCATATACATTAAATCCCTTTTCTATCAGTTTTCGAGAGAGGAAATAACCGATAAAACCTGCTGCTCCTGTAATTAATACTTGCATTTTACTCTATATATTATTATATATGGTATATACTTTGCAATATGAATTTAGGTTACAATAATAAAATTATGAAATGTCCGGCAATAAAAAATGAGTCGCCGGATGGAAACCGGCGACTCAAACTACTAACCCTAAACAGAAACAAACTATGAAATTGATTCTATTACAAAGATAATCATTATAATAATTTATCCGAATTAAATATTGTTAATTAGAATCAATAAATATAGGATACGTTTCCGTCGTTATTTTATGGGAACACATTGATCCTAAATAGGTTTTATTAAAAATTGTGATAGATTTACTTTTTTTTGTATTTCATAATTCAGTGTGATGTTAATCGAATCGGAATATTTCCGAAGTCAGTTTTATAGGGACGATTTTATTGGCGAATTGGGCATTAAACGGAATTTCAACCCGGATGTAATTATCTGTGAAACCACAAATCGAATTATTCACTTTATTATCTTCAAATAAAACATTCCGGGTTTGTCCTTCAAACCGATTGTAAAAATTTTGTAACTTATGGTCAGAAATATCAAGTAACCGGTTTACTCGCCGGTGCTTTTCCGTGGGATTGACCACATAGGGGATTTCGAGAGCCTTTGTACCGGCCCGTTCCGAGTATGGAAATACGTGGAGTTGCGAAATGTCGAGTGTTTCGATGAAGTCTGCAGCATCATTGAAATAATGCTCGGTCTCTCCGCGCATTCCCACAATCGTATCCACACCGATAAAAGCGTCGGGCAAGACACTTCGTATATGGGCGATTTTCGAGGCAAAAAGTTCTCTGTCGTATTTCCGCCGCATCAATTTCAGCACCTCATTGCTGCCTGATTGCAAAGGGATGTGGAAATGAGGCATAAATCTCCGGGAACCGGCAACGAATTCAATGATATCATCGGTCAATAAATTCGGTTCGATGGAAGATATACGAAAACGATCGATTTCTTCTATTTGTTCAAGAGTTTGCAGTAACTTTAGAAAATTTTCTTCCGTACCCCGTCCGAAATCTCCGGTATTGACCCCGGTCAGTATAATTTCTTTGATTCCTTTAGTTGCAACCTCTTTTACGGCTTCTGTAATTTGCCGGATTGTAGCGCTCCGGCTTTTACCCCTGGCGAAAGGGATCGTACAATACGTACAAAAATAATCGCATCCGTCCTGTATCTTTAAAAAACAGCGGGTACGGTCGCCGAAGGAATAAGCCAGATCGAAATCCGAAAGTTTGAATATATCACAGGAGTGGGGTTCGTTTTGCTGCTGGGCTTCGGCGTGGCGCAAGTAATCTTCTACCTTGAATTTGTCGCCTGCTCCCAATACCAGGTTTACCCCTTCTATTTCCAACAGTTCTTTAGCGCGAAGCTGGGCATAACATCCTACAACGATAATATATGCCCCCGGATTCCGGTGGATAATCTTACGAATAAGCTGCCGCCCTTTTTTTTCTGCAACATCCGTTACGCTACAAGTGTTTATAACGAATATATCCGCACCTTCTTTTTCTCCAACGGTTTGTGTGCCGGCATTTTCCAGGCTATGTTTTATTGTAGATGTTTCTGAAAAATTTAATTTGCAGCCTAATGTAATATAAGCTACCTTCTTCCCTTCAATGATCATGTGTATCTTTATTTTGCTGCAAAAGTAATTATTTTGGCTGTATTTTCTATCTTTGTAAACTAAAGATACAGATTTATAAGTTATTGCCAATGAGATATTATGTTATTGCCGGAGAGGCTTCCGGAGATTTGCATGCTTCAAATTTAATCCGGGGATTGAGGTCGCAAGACCCGGAGGCGGAGGTGCGCGGCTGGGGAGGTGATTTGATGCAGGAGGCAGGCTGTGAGATCGTAAGGCATTACAAGGATACGGCTATCATGGGTTTTGTGGCTGTACTAAAGAATTTAAAAAAATTGAAGGGTAATATCCGGGCCTGTTGTGAAGATATTCAAACCTGGAAACCTGATGTTGTGATCTTGGTTGATTATGCAGGTTTCAACCTTCGGATCGCCCGTTTCGCTAAATGTATCGGAATCCGGGTATTTTATTACATATCTCCGAAGTTGTGGGCGTGGAATACCGGGCGGGTAAAGCAAATCCGGAAGAATGTCGATCGTATGTACGTGATTTTTCCATTTGAGACCGATTTCTATAAGAAGTATAATTATAAGGTACAGTATGCCGGGAATCCTTTGGTGGATGCGATTCACGACCGTCCGTTCCAGAATGAAACATTTCCGGATTTTGTACAGTTGAACGGATTGTCCGGGCGGCCTATTATAGCCTTATTGGCGGGAAGCCGGGTACAGGAATTAAAATTCGTTCTTCCTCAAATGTTGAAAATGGTAAGGCATTTCCCTGATTTTGAGTTTGTGATTGCCGGAGCTCCTTCCATGAAGGATTCCGATTATGCTGCTTATGTCGGGGATATGGGAGTGAAGATTATTTATGGACAGACTTATCGTCTGGTGAAACAGGCTACAGCTGCGCTCGTTACTTCGGGGACGGCCACGCTCGAAACGGCTTTGTTAAAAACGCCTCAGGTGGTGTGTTATAGCGGCGAGGGAGGAGCATTCAGTTATTGGTTGTTCAAGACTGTGGTAAAAGTGAAGTATATTTCTTTGGTCAATTTAATGCTCGACCGGGAGGTGGTGAAGGAATTGCTGATGCAGAAATTAAATGAGAAAAATCTGCTTGCAGAACTATCCCGTATCATTTACGATGAAGATGTCCGGCAAAAGATGACAGCAGATTATGAGGAGATCATCGAGCGGTTAGGGAAGCCCGGAACTTCGGATCGTTTTGCGAAATTGATGATAGAGGATATAGAAAGAGACCGCCCTGAGGACGGTCTCCACGCAGCTCAAAAATAGAATAGGTTGTAAATGCTGCTGCGTTAAGTAGGGGATATTATGTTTCTTAATTTTTTTTTACTCGAATTGGGCAAAGTTAATCATTCCTTTGAATAATGCAAATGTTCCGTTCGTGCTTATTTTACGATTATTTTTTTATAATCACCGATTTCGGGGCTTTATCATTCGTATATTAATTTTACGTTATCGATCCAGAATTTACTGTCCGGAGCACCGATATAGGCTCCGCCGTTCCCGGACGAAAGCCGTAATATGATGTGGGTGATTTCTTCGTCGGCTTCTCCCCAACCCACTTCTTGTATGGGCACCATAATGCCTTTGCTGTTCTGGCAATATTGAGTGTTCTCTCCTGTTACCAGGTCCATGAAAGGTTTGTAATAGGGTTCCTGGGTGATGTTTCCATAATGAACCGGGATTCTATGACCGTTTTGCCATTCCGTAACATCCTGTCCGTACTGTTCGTATGCAGTACCGATCCTTTTCGCATAGATATTTCCTTCTGCATCTTCCCAGCGTTTTTGTAATAGAAGGCAAGCCTCGGCCCGGTTTTGTTCTTTTAATTTTACGATTTTACTAAATCCGGTAGCTTTTATTTGGAGGCCGCCCGGCGTCACTTTATAGTCGAATGCCAGAGCGGTGGGACGTTTCGTAAACGGAATACCGCTACTTAATTTACTTTGAGGGTTTTTGGTGTCCTGCACAGGTTCGATCACCTTTCCTAAAAATATGGTTCCTGTCGCCAGTACGGATATATTGATTAATCCCAACACTTTTACATTTTCCATCCGGGTTTCCATCCGGGCACAGTATCCGGAGTCTCTTTTTTCAGGGAAAACGGTAACACTGCCTTTTACTACACCGCTTACTTTGGCCATAACCGTCGATGTTGCCCAGGGCGAAACGGTGTTTACATAAGGCGTATTGTTTTTTAGTGTGTCACCGGGGGCTATTTCATATAGATATTTGGTTTTTCCTCCGATAATGAACGATTCATTAACAACCCGTACCAGCCATTGATCCATATCCCCGAAAGGTAACAGTTCTTCCGTCGTGTTTTGTGCGTGAGTGATGGAAGGTACGAGAGCCAAAACGGCTAATAAAACGATTTTAGATAAATGTTTTGTCATTCTCAACATCATAATTCATTTTTAATGAACTTATTTTTGAGCAAAAATAATGCCAAACACATAAAAAGTAAGAGGTAGAATTACTTTTCACGATCGGCATGGGTTTTATGGTATTATTCTGTTTATCGTTTTTTCCCTGAAAGGGTTTCGTCGGTAAAATTGTGCTATTCGTCTTTGAATTGGGGGTGTTTATATATTTGAATTGTTTGGAGGGTATCCTGTTTTTACTTTTGTTTCAGTAATTAGAAAAACGAAAGATATGAACGGTAGAGTGAAATGGATAACAGGTGCTTTATTACTGTTTTCTTTAGTCGTCCGGGGACAAGATAAACCGGCGCAGTGGGATTTGAAATCCTGCATCGATTATGCCAAAGCGCAGAACATTCAAATTAAGAAAAGTAAAGTTTCTTTACAAGAAAGCCAGGAAAATACCCGTCAGGCCAGGGCTGCCTTATTGCCATCGCTTTCTTTTTCTACCAGTCATAATCTGGTGAATCATCCTAAATCGGAAACTTCCGATAAAAACGATTATTCCGGAAACTACGGTCTGAATACTTCTGTGGATTTGTATAATGGAGGAAAACTCAGAAAAAGTATAAAACAGCAGGAATTACAGGATAGGATTCAGGAATTGACGATTCAGGAGGCAGAGAACGATATCGAGCTGGCAATAACAGAGGCTTTCGTTCAGTTGTTATATGCAAATGAAACGGTGGATATCAACCGGAATGCAGTGGAAATATCCAAAGCGCAGCGTGACCGAGCAGAACAATTGCTGGCTGCCGGTTCTATTTCTTCTACGGATTTGGCACAATTGGAGTCTCAATATAATTCGGATAAATATCAATTGGTGGCGGCACAAACCACCTTGGAAGATGTCCGTTTGCAATTAAAACAGCTGTTGGAACTGGAGGTCACGGATCATTTGGAATTATTGATCCCGGCGATTCCCGATAGTGAGGTTTTAACCGTACTGCCCGGTAAAGTACAGGTATATGAAACCTCATTGCAGATTATGCCGCAGATAGAGTACAGCCGGATTAATATCGATGCTGCCGGTTTGGGGGTGGCAAAAGCTAAAGCCGGTTATTGGCCGTCTTTGCGATTGACCGCCGGTATCGGTACCGGGCATGTTTCGGGTTCTTCGTTTACCTTCGGTAACCAGTTGCGTAATAGTTTTAACGAGAGTGTAGGATTGAGTTTGAGTGTCCCTATTTTCAGTAATCGTTCTAATAAAACTGCGGTAAAACTGGCTCAGTTAAGCGTGGAAACTTCCGAATTGAATTATGTCGGGATGCAGAAAGATCTATTGAAATCGGTAGAGAAAGCTTATTTGGATGCCACTTCCTCTCAGGCCAGATATAAAGCTGCGATAGAGAGCATGAAAGCCTCGGAAATGAGTTTTAAGCTGGTAGAGGAACAGTTTAACCTGGGAATGAAAAACATCGTGGAGCTTTTGACGGAAAAGAACAATCTCTTATCTGCCCAGCAGGAAGTGGTTCAGGCAAAATATATGTCGGTATTGAATTTACAATTATTGAATTTTTACCAGGGTAAACCCATTGAAATTAAATAAAGTCTAAAAAATAAACAGGCATGAGGCTCTGAATGGCGAGTGTAAACAAGGCTTCGTGCAACCGTAAAAATTGTAGGTATGAAAAAAGGTAAATTAATAGGAACAGCGATTGTTGTCGTGGCTTTAGGAACAGGAGCTTATCTGTTTTTAGGAGCATCTTCAAAAAAACAATTGAGTTGGGAAACGGCAAAAGTTTCGCGGGGTACGATTGCGAACATGGTAACTGCTACGGGTACTGTTGAGCCCATCACCCAGGTTGAAGTCGGTACACAGGTATCCGGGATTATCAATAATATCTATGTGGATTATAATAGTGTTGTAAAGAAAGGGCAGGTAATTGCAGAATTGGATAAAACAACCTTAGAATCGGAACTCAAATCCAAGCAGGCCGATTTAGAATCGAGCCGTACGGAGTATGAGTATCAGACAAAAAATTATGCCCGGACGAAAACATTACATGAAAAGAAATTGGTTAGCGATACGGACTATGAAAATGCGACCTATCAATATGAAAAGGCTAAGAGTGCTTATGAAAAGAATCAGGCAGACCTGGTGAAAGTGAAAACGAATTTAGGTTACGCTATTATTTATTCGCCTATAGACGGCGTAGTGCTTTCCAAGGCAGTGGAAGAAGGCCAGACTGTTGCCGCCAGCTTTAGTACCCCTACCTTGTTCAAGATTGCCAACGACTTGACTAAAATGCAGGTTGTTGCCGATGTGGACGAAGCCGATATCGGTCAGGTGGAAGAGGGGCAACGCGTGACGTTTACTGTGGATGCTTATCCCAATGATGTTTTTGAAGGGGAGGTGATGCAGGTACGTTTGGAAGCGACAACAACTTCTAATGTGGTGACTTATGAAGTGGTGGTCAATGCTCCCAATCCGGAATTGAAATTGAAACCGGGCTTGACCGCCAATATTACGATTTATACCTTGGAAGAAAAGAATATTTTGACTTTGCCTTCTAAAGCGTTGCGTTATGTTCCGAATACCGAGATATTGGGTGAGGGGATGGAATTGGTCGCTATGCCTGAAAATGAGCAGGTACCCGGAGTGAAACGGAGCGTATGGGTGAAAGAGGGACAGGTATTACGGGAAAAACCGGTGGTCGCAGGCATTACGAATGGGGCGATCGTGGAGATAAAAGACGGGCTTACAGAAGGAGAAGAAGTGATTACGGGTATCACTGTTAATCAGCCGGCTATGGCTGCCAATAATGGAAACGAAGGAGAGAACAGTCCGTTTATGCCTAAACGTCCCGGTTCTCAGAAGAAAAGCGAAAAATAAACGAGATGATGAACGCAATTATTGAATTGAAAGATATAAAGCGCAATTTTCTGGTAGGAAATGAAACTGTACATGCCTTGAGAGGAGTAACGTTTTCTATTTATCCCGGAGAATTTGTGACGATCATGGGCACCAGTGGGTCGGGAAAATCTACTCTGTTGAATTTGCTGGGATGTTTGGATACTCCTTCTTTCGGAGAATATCTACTCGACGGTTATTCCGTACGTCAGATGGGGAAGAACGAGAGAGCTATATTGAGAAATAAAAAGATCGGTTTCGTTTTTCAGTCCTACAACCTTTTACCTAAGACAACCGCTATCGAGAATGTTGAATTGCCTTTGATGTATAATCCATTGGTTTCGGCTAAAGATCGGGAACGGAAAGCGATAGAGGCATTGGAAGCTGTGGGATTGCAGGATCGTTTGTATCATAAGTCGAATCAGATGTCGGGAGGTCAGCAGCAACGTGTGGCTATCGCCAGAGCTTTAGTGAACGATCCTGTTATCATTTTGGCCGATGAAGCCACCGGAAATTTGGATTCGCGTACTTCTTTTGAAATTTTGGTATTATTCCAGGAGTTGCATGCTAAAGGGCGGACCATCATATTTGTGACACACAATCCGGAACTTTCCGCATACAGTAGCCGCACTATTGTATTGAAAGACGGACAGGTGATCGAGGACCGGAAGAACGATCATATTGCTTCGGCCAGAGAAACGCTGGAGGCATTACCTAAGGTGAATGAAGATTAGTTTAGAGGGCAGGAAAGAAACGGTGACGATTTAAATTTTTGAAAAATGAATTTTGCGAATTTGCTTAAAATAGCGTTACGGGCGCTGAATAACAATAAAATGCGTGGTTTTTTGACGATGCTGGGAATTATTATCGGTGTTGCGTCGGTTATCACCATGCTGGCCATCGGGCAGGGATCTAAACGAAGTATTCGGGCGCAGATTTCGGAAATGGGTTCTAATATGATTATGGTCCATCCGGGCGCTGAACGCCGGGGCGGCGTTCGTCAGGATCCGGCTTCTATGCAAAGCCTGAAGTTAGAAGATTATCAGGCTATTGCCAGCGAAACCCGTTATGTTTCGAGTACTTCTCCTTCTGTGAGCAGTAGCGGACAGACTATATACGGAGCGAATAATTATCCTACTTCAGTGTATGGAGTGAATCAGGATTATTTGGATATTCGTAAATATACGGTGGGAGAAGGGGAATTATTCACCGATCAGGATATATTGACTTCTGCCAAAGTTTGTCTGGTGGGAAAAACCATTGTCGATAATTTGTTTACAAACGGAGAAGACCCTTTGGGGAAAGTGATCCGTTTTAATAAAATACCGTTTAAAATCATAGGTGTATTGACACCTAAAGGTTATAATAGCATGGGGATGGACCAGGATGATCTTATCTTAGCACCTTATACAACCATCCAAAAGCGTGTCCTGGCCATCACCCATTTACAAGGAATTTATGCTTCGGCTTTAACCGAAGATATGACGGAGCAGGCCGAAGAAGAGATCAGCGATCTGTTGAGAAGAAATCATAAGCTGAAAAAGGGGGACGATGATGATTTTACGATCCGTTCACAACAGGAGTTGAGTTCGATGATGAGTTCGACAACGGATATGATGACCGTTTTGCTGGCCTGTATCGCCGGGATTTCTTTGCTGGTAGGAGGAATCGGTATTATGAATATCATGTATGTTTCCGTTACCGAACGTACGCGGGAGATCGGTTTGCGAATGTCTATCGGAGCAAAGGGACGGGATATATTGGCCCAGTTCCTGCTCGAGGCGATCCTGATCAGTGTGACGGGGGGGATTATCGGCGTATTGCTGGGTATAGGCGCTGCATACGTTGTGAAGATTGTTTTGGGATGGCCGGTATTTGTGCAGGTTTATTCGGTTGTGCTTTCTTTCGTCGTGTGTACGGTTACGGGGATATTCTTCGGCTGGTATCCGGCACAGAAGGCCTCAGACCTTGATCCTATAGAGGCAATCCGTTACGAATAAATAACGTTTCGGGCAGGAATAAGGGAAAGTGAGGGAATAGTTTTCTATCTTTGTTATCATTATGAAGGATAAATATAAAATTTTACAGGTCTTAATCCACATTTTGGTTTGGAGCGGAGTGTTCTGTTTCCCCCTGTTTTTTACAGGGAGAAACAGTGAGGCGATCACTTTGGAAAGGTATCTGGGGTATGTGGGTGTACCGATTACGTTTATCGTTGTTTTTTACCTGAATTACTTCGTGTTGATCGATCGTTTTCTGTTTCGTAAAAAAATGGTACAGTTTATCCTGATCAATATAACACTATTTGTCGGAATGACTTTATGCCTGCATCTCTGGCAAAATTATCATTACCTTCATTTTATGAAGAAAGTCGGGGAAACAATCCACCAGGGACCTCCCCGTGCTTTATTTATTATTCGCGATGGGATGATGATGGTCTTGCTGGCGGGATTGAGTGTCGCCATTCGGATGACAGGAAATTGGTATGTGGTGGAGAATGAAAAGAAAGAGCTTGAAAAAGCCCGTTCGGAGGCTGAATTACAGAATTTGAAAAGCCAGTTGAATCCTCATTTCCTTTTCAATACATTGAACAATATTTATTCGCTGATCGCCATCGATCCGGATCGGGCACAATATGCCGTTCACGACCTGAGCCGTTTGCTGAGGCATGTGCTTTATGAGGATAACCAAAGGTTGGTATCGCTTGATAACGAGTTGGTTTTTATGAAGAGCTATATTGAATTGATGGGGCTGCGCCTGCCTGACCGGGTGGACTTGAAAGTCTGTATGCCGGAAGATAAAACCGGGATTTTGATTGCACCTTTACTATTTATTTCTTTGATCGAGAATGCCTTTAAACATGGAGTGAGCCCTACGGAAGCTTCTTTCATTCACATTGATTTGCAGGTGGAAAAGCATAATCGTATCAAATGTTTGATCGAGAATAGTTATTTCCCTAAAAAGGATTCCGACCGTAGCGGTTCCGGGATCGGCCTGGAAAATTTGCGGAAACGCCTGGAGTTGCTCTATCCGGGGCAATTTCTGTTAAAAACGGGTTTAGTGGGGGACGTTTATGTATCGGAGTTGGATTTGGACGTATAAATGACGGGGTATGGAATTGAATTGTTTGATTGTTGATGATGAGCCGTTAGCACTCGATTTGATGGAGAGCTATGTTAAACGTACGCCTTTTTTGTCGCTTGCCGGGCGTTGCGGTAGTGCTTTGGAAGTGTTGCCGGTGGTGAAAGAACAAAAGGTCGATGTGATCTTTTTGGATATTCAGATGCCGGAATTGAACGGTTTGGAACTTTCCCGGATGCTGGGCGAACGGACAAAGGTGATTTTTACGACCGCTTTCGAGCAGTATGCGCTCGAGGGTTTCCGGGTGGATGCTCTGGACTATTTGCTAAAGCCGATCAGTTATCCTGAATTTTTGAAAGCGGCGAACAAGGCTTTGCAGTGGTGTGAAATGAGCGGCAGGCAGGAAAGCGGAGCAAAGGAGCAAGAGAGTATTTTTGTGAAAGCGGATTATAAGCTTGTTCGGATCGATTTGGCTAAGATATTGTATATCGAGGGATTGAAAGATTATGTGAAAATATATTTGGAGGGGGAAGCACAACCTGTCGTTTCACTTATGAGCTTGAAATCGTTAGAAGAGCTTTTACCTTCTTCCAATTTTATCCGGGTGCACCGTTCCTTTATCGTGAGGTTAGACAAAGTGAAGGTTATAGAACGGAACCGGATTGTATTCGGAAAGGAATATATTCCCATTTCCGATTCTTATAAAGATAAATTTCAGGAGTTTTTAAATAAATACCTGCCTACTAACCGGCAGGAGTGAGGGGGGCGACATTTCTAAACGTTTTGGATTCCGGGTATAAAGTTCAGGCTTTTATCCGGAATTTTCATCTTATGAGATCGATGAGGGGAATTTAGAAAAACGGATATAAAAACAGGGGAGTCAATAAGGTTTGTTTTAAGGATATAAAAAATCGTTTCCGGGAAACTTTTTTGCTTCGGTCATGGGATAAAATTTGGTACAGACGGAGAATAATATTGCAGGAAAAAGGATAATTTTGCTGCAAATTAAACGATGTTATGTCCCATTTGCCAACTTTGATTGTTGATTTGGCCTTAATTCTGGTGTCTGCCGGGGTTATGACTTTGGTATTTAAGAAGTTAAAGCAACCTTTGGTGTTAGGGTATATTGTGGCGGGGTTTATTGCCAGTCCTCATGTGGTTTTTACTCCTTCTGTCATGGACACTGCAAACATCCGGACCTGGGCGGATATCGGAGTGGTGTTTCTTCTGTTTGCTTTGGGGCTGGAATTTAGCTTTAAAAAATTGATGAAAGTGGGCGGTCCGGCGACAATCGCTGCGCTGACCATTATTTTCGGCATGGTTTTGCTGGGATTTACCGTCGGCGTGACAATGGGATGGAAGCGGATGGATTGTATTTTTTTGGGAGGAATGCTGGCTATGTCTTCTACGTCGATCATTTATAAAGCGTTCGACGATTTGGGACTTCGTACAAAACGTTTTGCCGGCTTGGTGTTCGGTATCTTGATTATCGAAGATTTGGTGGCGATCGTTTTAATGGTTTTACTATCGACAATGGCTGTGAGTAAGAATTTCGAGGGGATGGAAATGGTATATAGCATAGGGAAATTAATGTTTTTCCTGCTTTTGTGGTTTTTAATCGGTATTTATATAATTCCCACTTTTTTTCGTCACACCCGTTTGCTGATGGGGGACGAAACGCTGCTCATCGTTGTATTGGGGTTGTGTTTGCTGATGGTGGTTTTTGCTTCTTATCTGGGATTCTCTTCTGCTCTGGGAGCTTTTGTTATGGGATCGATTTTGGCGGAAACCATAGAAGCGGAAAAGATCGTGAAGCTGGTTAAGCCTGTGAAAGACCTTTTTGCCGCTATTTTTTTCGTGTCGGTGGGAATGATGGTCGATCCGGTGATGATCGCCCAATATATATGGCCTGTCATTATTATTACTTTGACCGTATTGATCGGGCAGGCTCTTTTCGGTACTTTCGGGGTTATACTTGCCGGGCAACCGCTGAAAACGGCAATGCAATCCGGTTTTTGCCTGACCCAGATCGGAGAGTTCGCTTTTATCATCGCGGCCTTAGGGGTAAGTTTAAAGGTTACCGGAAATTTTTTATATCCGATTGTCGTGGCGGTGTCGGTGATTACCACTTTTCTAACTCCTTATATGATGCGTTTGGCCGAGCCGGCCTATCCGCTTGTGGAGAAGCATTTGCCTTTGCAATGGAAACGCTTTATCGATCGTTATACTTCCGGTTCTCCCACCGTGAATCATGAAAGTAACTGGAAGAAGCTGCTATTGTCCCTGGTGCGTATCGTGATTATTTATTCGGTGATTGTCATTGCTTTGCTGATTTTGTCGATTAAATTCCTCGCTCCTTTTGTACGGGAGCATATTCCGGGAATATGGGGAGCTTTATTGAGTGCTGTCTTGACTCTGATCGTCCTTGCACCGTTCTTGCGTGCCATTGTCGCCAAGAAAAATCATTCCACGGAATTTCAGCTTTTATGGGAAGATAGCCGCTTTAACCGGGGCTATTTAGTGTCGTTGGTTATTTTCCGTTTTGTGTTGGCGGTAGTGTATGTGATGGTTGTGATTATGACCCTTTTCAAGGCTTCCGTGGCTTTGGTGCTGGGAATTGCCTGTTTTATCGTTGCCGGGATGTTCTATTCCCGTTACCTGAAAAAACAATCCATTCTCATCGAACGGCGTTTTTTGCGTAATTTCAGAATCAGAGATGTATATACCCGGCAGGCGGGAGAGAAGATCCCGCCAAAGTTTGCGGGGCATCTGTTGTCGCGCGATCTGCACCTGTCTGATTTTATTATCCCGGCCGAATCCGTCTGGGCGGGGCATACGCTCTCGGAATTGGCTTTGGGGGCACGTTTCGAGATTATGGTCGTGGCTATTTTCAGAGGGCAGTATTGTATTAACATTCCGGGAGGAAAAGAACGACTGTTTCCTCAGGATAGGGTTCAGGTGATCGGGAGCGACGAGCAATTGAGCCGGTTCGGTGAAAAGTTGAAAGCCATGACGGTACCTGCCGTGACTTCCGACCTGTCGCAAAGCGAAGTATGCTTGAAACAGTTTATTATCGACGATAACTCTCCTTTGGTTGGTAAGACGATCCGGGAATCGGGTATCCGCGATAAATATAAATGCGTGGTTGTGGGGATCGAGCGTGGCTCTGCTTCGTTACGTAACCCGGAAGCCGATACGCAGTTCGTTGCCGGAGACATCGTGTGGGTGGTCGGCGAAGAAGATCATGTATATAAGTTGATTCATTAAACGGCTTTCTTTAGCCATTTTTCCCGGGATAGAAAAAGAGTGGTGATGAGTGTTGCCATGAGGTCGGCAAAAGGAATTGCCAGCCAGATACCCGTCAGCCCCCACAAACGGGAAAAGATTCCCAGTGCCGGAATAAGGAAAACGAATTGCCGGGAGATATTCATAATAATGGCCTGAGGAGCTTTGTTTATCGATTGGAAAAAACTGGTAGCTATGATTTGATAGCCGATCAGAGGCATCATTAGAAAGGTCAGGCGTAATCCTCCCGTGCTTAAAGTTATAAGCATTTCGTTGGAAGTGAATATGCTTATCAGCCAGGGGGCGAACAGTTCACCGATAATAAATCCGGTACATACGATCAGGGTTCCGATTTGAATAGAGAGTTCGAGAGTCCGGCGTGTACGCAGAAAATTGCCGGTACCGAAGTTATAGCTGACAATCGTCTGCATCCCCTGGCAAATTCCCATCATGAGCGTAGCGACTAAAACGGAGTAACAACTGATAATTCCATAGGCTCCGATAGCGTAATCCCCTCCGTAATTTACCAGATAACGGTTCATAATGATATTGACCATGCTGGTCGTGATGTTCATGATAAAAGCAGCCATTCCGATCCCGATAATACTGACAAGTAGCAGGATATGGGGAGAGAAATCGGATAGCTTGAGCCTAAGCTGATTGGCGGGGCAGTGGAAATGTTTTAAGATCAGCGCACTGCTCACAGCCATTGAAATAACAGTGGCTATTGCCGCTCCTTCTATGCCTAATTGAAATCCGAAAATCAATATGGGATCGAGCAGAATATTGACGATAACTCCGGTCAGGATAATCATCATGGATTTGTGGGAAAATCCTGCCGCCCGGAATGCGTTACAACAAGTGAAGTTCAAATTTGTAAGTAAACTGCCCGGTATGATAATGCTTAAATAGTTGTGCGCATAGGGAATGGTTTGTTCGCTTCCGCCGAAAGCCAGCAGAATCGTGTCTAAATGGTATAATGCCAATAAAATCAGAGCAACTGTTAAAATGACATTGAGGAGCAGTGCATTCCCCAATGCTTTACAGGCTAAAGGAATATTGCGTAGCGTGAAAGCGGATGAAACCCGCGAGGCAACCCCAACCCCTGTCAATGTGCCGATGGTCGTCATCAGGGATACACAGGGAAGAGTAAGTGCAAGTCCGCATATCGCCATTGCTCCCGCCCCCTGGCCGATAAATATCCGATCTACGATGTTATAGAGCGCCATAACAACCATATTGACCATTGCCGGAACGGCATAACTACGCAATAGTTTGCCCACATCTTGTTTCTCCAATAGGTCGTTTGTTGTTATCGTAAGTTTTGGCATGATTATAAAAAAGATGCACGTAAGAGGGACAAAGGTAAGATTTATATGGATAATTTATAAATATTGTAAATGAAAAAATGAAAAGTCCGTTCTCTGTGGCAATGTATGGATATTAAAAAACAAAAAGAAGGTTTGTATTTAGAGGTTTTTATCGTAATATTGAATAATTGTAAATAGAGGAGGAGACATAAAAATGGAGAATGAATACATTCGAGGAATCATAAAGGCTCAACGGGAATTTTACAACACCGGTGTAAGCCGGGATGTGGATTTCAGGATAAAAAGCCTGAAACGGTTGCGGTCTGCGATAATGGCTTATGAAGGCCGACTTTACGAAGCTCTGTGGGATGATTTGCATAAATCGGCTTTTGAGGGATATTTAACGGAAGTATCGTTGGTATTGCAAGAGATCCGGTATCATATCCGGCATTTGAAACGCTGGGCGGCCCCCCGGCGGGTGTCGTCGCCTTTTTATTTACCGGGAAGTAGAAGCCGGATCGTTTCCGAGCCTTTGGGAGTTGTGTTGATTGTCGCTCCCTGGAACTATCCTTTCCAGTTATTGATAAATCCTTTGGTGGGAGCATTATCGGCGGGGAACTGCGTGGTGCTGAAACCTTCTCCTTATACCTCCCGGGTAGCCCGGGTGATGGCTGAAATGATCGCCTCTGTTTTTGCTCCGGAATATGTTGCGGTGGTACAGGGCGGATACGAAGTGAATCGGTCATTGTGGGCAGAGCGTTTCGACCATATATTTTTTACCGGAAGTCCGGAATTGGGAAAAGTGGTAATGAAAGCGGCGGCAGAACACCTCACTCCGGTGACTTTGGAATTGGGAGGGAAAAGTCCCTGTATTGTAGATAAAGATGCCGATATCGGGCGTGCGGCAAAACGTATAGCCTGGGGGAAATGCCTGAATGCCGGGCAAACTTGTATCGCTCCCGATTATTTATTGGTACACACCCGGGTAAAAAATGAACTGTTGGAAAAATTGATTTATTATATCCGGCAGTTTTACGGTGAACAGCCGGAAAAAAGTCCCGACTATCCACGGATTGTCCGGCAGGAAGCCGTGACACGCCTGGAACGGCTTATGCCGAAAGAAAAAATCGTTTATGGAGGAAAGGTCATTCCGGAAGAGAGATTCATTGCCCCCACAATTTTAGATCGTATTTCGCCGCAGGATGCGGTTATGCAGGAAGAAATCTTCGGGCCTTTGCTGCCGGTTATTGAATTTTATGATCTGGAAGAAGCAATCGGTTATATAAATGCCCGCGAGAAGCCTTTGGCATTGTATTATTTCGGGACGACGGCCTCGGCAAAAAAAGTCATTGCTAAAACAAGCTCCGGCGGAGTGTGTATAAACGATACCGTTATGCATATCGCTAACGGACATTTGCCGTTCGGCGGGGTCGGGCATAGCGGGATGGGAAGATATCACGGTTTCGACAGCTTTGCGGCATTCAGTAACCGCCGTTCGGTTCTGATTTCTCCCACATTATGGGATGTGCCTTTAAAATATCCGCCTTACCGGGGTTTTAAACTCTTGAAAAGATTTATAAAATAATGGTAAATTGGACAGAAAAATTAACTTTGTAGCACGAACACGAAGAAAATGAGTATTATGACTTTTGATGCTGTCCATTTAATCTATTTTTCTCCTACTCATACTTCCCGCACTGTGGGAAAGGCCATTGCTAAGGGGACAGGGATTTCCCAAATAATAGAAACGGATTTAACATATTGCGCACCGGATAACCCGGTTGTGGTGGAGCGTTGTTTATGTGTGGTGGCGGTCCCCGTGTATGGCGGTCGTGTTGCCGAAACCGCTATGCAACGCCTGGAATGGATTAGCGGAAAGGAAAGTCCGGTAGTACCCGTAGTCGTGTACGGTAACCGGGATTATGAAGATGCTTTGCTTGAATTGACCGATTGGACGATAGAGCATGGTTTTGTTCCGGTGGCCGGAGCTGCTTTTGTGGGAGAACATTCGTACAGCCGTCCCGACCGCCCTGTGGCGGCGAACCGTCCCGATGCGGACGATTTGCAGGTTGCAAAGCTCTTGGGGATAGACGTGATGAAATGTGTGACAGAGGTGGAGGAACCGAACCGGTTGCCGGGTTTGAAGGTAAAAGGAAATCGTCCTTATAAAGTGAAGGGGAATAAAACGCCTCAGGCTCCGGTGGTTAACGAAGAGTTGTGTACACAATGCGGTTTGTGCGCAGGGATTTGCCCGGTGGGAGCGATTGCGGTGGGAGAAGAAAGCGTTAGCGATGCAGAAAGTTGTATAAAGTGTTGTGCGTGTGTAAAGGGATGTCCGCAGAATGCCCGGATTTTCGATACTCCGTTTACTGATTTTTTGTTCAAAAATTTTAGTGCGCGCCGGAAACCGGAACTGTTTTTTCAGGCTTTGTAAATGAGTAAATTAATTCAATCGATTATGAAAAAAATATTTTGCCTTTTGGCGATGGTTATTCTTGCCAGTGCTTTCACATTGCCTGCGGACGATCCGTTCGTTACAAATGTTCTACGGAATTTATTGATGAGGGTAAAGTCTCAGCCTCACGAAAAAGTGTATTTGCAGACCGATCGCGATCATTATGCTGCGGGTGAAAAAATATGGTTTCGGGCTTATCTGCTGGATGCCGTTACCCATAAACCTTCCGAATACAGCCGGTATGTATATGTAGATCTGGTCGATCGTATGGACAGTGTGCGTTTGCGGGTGAAAATAAGACAGACCGATTCTATATATGCGGGATATTTACCTTTGCCTAAAGAGATGAAACAGGGAGAATATTTTGTGCGGGCCTACTCGTATTGGATGCAGAACGCCGGGGAGGATTTTATATTTAAGAAAAAGATCAGGCTTGTAAATGTGCAGGATTCTAAAGTTCAGACCCAGATAAAATATGCTGCCAACGGAGAACAGATCGAGATTTATTTTACCAATTCGCGAAAGGATGTTTATGATAAAATATTCGTTGAATATGAAAGTGGCGGAAAGTATAAAATAGGGCGTACGGACGAGAAAGGTGTATTGCGGCTGAGTGCCAAAGAACTGGGAGAAGACAGAAATATCATTGTTCGTTTCAGGGCTGCGGAGCCATTCGAATTTGAGCGGCTTTTGACAATCCCGAAACCCGACCGGGATTTTGATTTGCAATTTTTCCCGGAAGGTGGCGATCTGCTGGCGGGGAATATGCAAACCGTCGCTTTCAAAGCTATCGGCACGGATGGATTTGGAAAAGATATAGAGGGAATGATATATAACGAAAAAGACGAATTCGTTACTGCCATAAAGAGTATGCACAAGGGAATGGGAGGGTTTGATTTCAAGCCGGAGGCCGGCCGGCGTTATCATGCGGTGGTAACTTCTTCCGATAATGTAAAAAAGACGGTGGAATTACCTGTTCCTAAAAGAGACGGGCTGGCTTTGAAAGTCTGGCAGCGTGATTCGACACTGACTTATTCTATCTTGGCCGGTGACAGTACCGATATTTCAGAAAACCTTTATCTGGCGGTATTGAGTAGGGGAGTGCCTTTGTTGTGCTCTCCTTTGACGAGAACGGTTGGAAAATTACCTTTGAATGTCTTGCCGGAAGGGGTGGTACAGTTGGTACTGCTGAATAATAAGAGTGAAATATATAGCCAGCGGATGTGTTTCATCCGGAAAAAAGAACGTCCCGAACTGAATATCGGGACGGATAAAAACACTTATGTCGTTCGTGACCGGGTAGGGGTAAGCGTGGATATTGCAGCTGCAGCCGGGCAGGAATTGAGCGGATCGTTTTCTGTGTCCGTGACCGATGATGTGCAGAATGAACAGGATTCTGTAAGTCAGAACAATATTTTATCTTATCTTTTACTGACTTCCGACTTAAAAGGCTATATTGAAGATCCGGCCTTTTATTTCAACAAAGTGGACAGGGGAACGGAACGTTTACTCGATTTGCTGATGATGACCCAAGGATGGACACGTTTTAATCTGCCGGAGGCGATCCGGGGAGAATTACCGGAACTACCTTATTATTTGGAGCAAGGACAGGCGATTTCGGGCTATGTCAAGAATTTCTGGGGAAAAAATGCTTTGGATGCAAAACTGATGGTTTTTTCGACCAATAGAATCATTGAAACCGTGATGGCCGACAGTAGCGGATATTTTATGCTCGACGGAATATCTTTCCCCGATAGTACTAAATTTTTTGTACAGGCTTTAAGTAAAAAGGGACGCCGTTCGGTGGAATTATTAGTGGATAAGGAACAATTTTTAAAGCCCCGGATCGAATACCCCTATAATGTGGAATCGATAGAGGAGGAAGACGATTTTTATAAAAAATTCGTGAAAGACTATTATTACGAGAACGGAATAAAAGTGTATGTGCTCGACGAGGCTGTTGTTACCGGGAAGAAAGCGCCTAAGATTTATTCTACCTACGATTTTGCCGCGACTTATGGCGTGGATTCTGCAAAATTGGCCGCGATGTCCGATCTGGATATGAGGCAGGTATTCGAGACAATCCCCGGCATACGGGTAGATGAGGTGGAAAAGACCGTTTCCCGCTTGTCGAGATCTTTGGTATTCCTTGTAAACGATATTCAGGAGGATTATGATTATGTGATGACATTACGTCCTGCCGATTTGCTGAATATCAGTTATGTCGATGGATCGCAGGCAGGTGTTTTGATCGGGGACTATGCTGCTAACGGAGCATTGGTTCTTACAACCAATCCCAATTATGTAAACACGAAACAGCGTTTAAATATCAGTGTACTTTCGTTTTTAGGGTATCAAAAGCCATCTGAATTTTATATACCTAAATACGAAGTGGATTCTGTGCGCCGTGCGTTGGCAAAGGTTGCCGATGAACGTTCCACTATATATTGGAATCCGGATGTGCGTACGAATGCAGCCGGAAAAGCCGAATTTTCATTTTTTACTTCCGATAGTTACGGGCCTTATACCGTGATTATAGAAGGAGTGTTGGACGACGGGACGGTATGCCGGAAAGAACGTAAGATTACATTGAAACTACCCGGTTTATAATAAATAGAATAAATAGAAGAAATAGAATACCCCCGCCGGATTTTCCGG
>OGOU01000862.1_pt1 | contig 25059 bp, 21 predicted proteins | sample 1552721 | NCBI WGS metagenome assembly OGOU01 (sample SAMEA2580176, study PRJEB22360) | human gut metagenome | biome: human gut; feature: human-associated habitat; material: faeces | place: Denmark | collected 2008/2010
GTCCTAATCGGGCGGCAGGGATGCTTCAAGACGTCGTTCTTCCAGAACCTCCTGCCACCCGTCCTCAGACGCTACTATGCCTCCAAGACCAACTCGCAACGGCTCACGAAGGACGACCTCTTCACCATGACGGAGAACTTGCTCGTCAATTTCGAGGAGATCGACTCCATGCAGCGCAGTGAACTGAACCAGCTCAAGGCCATGACCACCACGCTCTACGTCAACGAGCGCCCCGCCTACGGGCGCAACAAGGTACACCTGCCCCACGTAGCCTCGTTCTGCGCGACGGGCAACAACCTCCAGTTCCTCACCGACGACACCGGCAACCGCCGCTGGCTGCCGTTCGAAATCAGCAGCATCGACAATCCTTATACGCATCCCGTGGATTACGAGGGGGTGTACTCACAGGCGTATGCACTTTGGAAAGGCGGCATGCGCTATTGGTTTGAGGACGAGGAGATAAAGCTCGTAAACCTGCACAACCGTAATTTCGAAGTGCCCAGCATGGAGCGCGAACTGATACAGGCTTATTACCGTTGCCCCCTGCCGGGCGAAGAAGGTACGTTCGTATCTACCACTGATATACTGAGCCGCATCAACTCTGCCGTGAAGCACTACCTTAGCCCCGTAAAGATAGGGCTTGTGATGAAGCAGGCGGGCTTCGAACTGACGAGGTCGAACGGCAAGCGGGGTTACCGTGTGGTGGAGCTGCCGAGAAACTAAAGGGCTACACTACGGCGCTAAAGAGCTATACTGTGCGGCTAAAGGGCTATGTTACGACGCTAAAGTCGAGGGTAGTTTACGGTTCGCCCAACGCCTCGACTATGAGCCGTACTTGCGCCGGCGTGTATGTCCGCGTTTTGTCCGAGGCGACCAGTGCATGAAGGCTGCTCCGCAGTGTGGGGTGGAAATCTATCCACTGGTTCAGCTTGCGGAAGGCGGCTTGCGGGCAAAGTCCCGGACTGTAGAGCTGGGCAAGTTCCGTGCGCCCGTATGTACGTATCTTGAAAGTTTCCATATCTTTTGAATTCTTTGTTTTTATATAAGCCAAAGATACGTAAATATCTCCACATCACAGCCGTTATATCTGTATATAACGTACAGTAACGAACCGTAACGGACGAATAGTGATAAATGCCCTTAGGCTATGTCGTATCTTCGTATTGTTGCAACAAGGATATAGAATTTTTTAATTTGAAAACTAAAAAAACAAAAGAGTATGATTCGTTACAAAAAGTATCAAATGACCGGCGAAAAAAGCCCGTTGAAAGGACTGTGGTATGCACGTCCGCTGATTGAGGACACTTTCGATACCGAAAGGCTTGCCAAGCATATGGCCAACCACAACACGCCCTATTCGGAGGGGCTGATTAAGGGGGTGCTGACCGACATGATTTCCTGCACCAAAGAGCTCATCCTGGACGGCAAGAACGTAAAGCTGGACGACCTCGCCATTTTCTCCGTAGGCATCGTAAGCAGAAAGGGTGCCGCCTCGGCTGCCGACTTTACGCTGGCGGACAATGTGAAAGGCCTGAAGCTCCGTGCACGCGCCACGGGCGAGTTGAGCAACGCCCAGATTAATTTGGAAGGCCAACTGAAAGAGGCTTACAAATACAATGTGGACGGCAGCGAACCCGGCAGTGAAAACAAACCCGGCGGCGACGGCGGCGAGGAGGAAAATCCGTTAGGATAATGCCTTGAACACTTGTTTTTACATTAAAACCAAACAACATGAGCACAAAATCAAAATCGGTATGGGGCATCGTCCTCAAAGTAATCATTACAGTAGCCACTGCATTGGCAGGTGTTTTCGGTATCACGTCTTGCATAAGCTGACCTGATGAAAGCCGGAAGTTTCCTTTACCGGCTTCTCTTTCCCCGGAACACTATATTGCGGAAAGCTTTCCAAAAATAGCGCCAGTCGGTAAGGAAAGGGCTTCTGAGATACTGCTCCAGGTAGCGGCGTTCGCTTTCCTGTATTTCATCCAACGTACCGGGCATATCCGCATAAAAAGGCGGGATAAGGCCCGGTTTCGTCCGGATGCGCAGCGCACGGAGCTCTTCGGAGTAAAGGCTGAAATAATGGCTGCTCAGCGGACGCACACCTACCAGTTTCAAATCGCCCTTCATCCAGTTTATCAGCATGGGCAGTTCGTCCAGCCAGGTTTTCCGGAGAAACCGTCCGGGATTTGGCGACAATGACCTTCTCCATCATGGCTTTGGAGGTACCCATGGCGTTGACGGGGTAGGCGGCCTTGTCCGTGGACAGGCAGATGACGGCCTTGACCCCCGCGTCAATGGCGGCGGTCAGCACGTTATCGGTTCCGAAGACGTTGGTTTTCACCGCCTCCATGGGGAAAAACTCGCAGGACGGCACCTGCTTCAGGGCGGCGGCATGAAAAATGTAGTCCACGCCGTGCATGGCGTTCTTCACGGAGGCCAGATCCCGGACGTCGCCGATGAAGAACTTGATCTTCCCTGCCGCCTCCGGCATTTTCGCCTGGAATTCATGGCGCATGTCGTCCTGCTTTTTCTCGTCCCGCGAGAAAATCCGGATTTCCTGGATGTCCGTATCCAGAAAGCGGTTCAGCACCGCGTTTCCGAAGGAACCGGTGCCGCCTGTGATCATCAGCGTTTTGTTGGCAAAAATACTCATATTCTATTCTCCTCCCCTGTTTCCGGGTGTAGAAGTTCCCGGAAAAGAGATACATATTTCCCCGTGCAAATTTCGGTGGTATACTTTTGCAGATACAGCTCCCGGCATTTTCCGCGCATGTCCCGGGCTTTCTCCGGGTTGTCCCGCAGGAAGCGGACAGCCTCGGCCAGGTGCTGGCTTTCGCCGTTGCGCACCCAGAGCCCCGCACCGGACTGGATGTCCCGGACGATGTCGCACTCGTCCATGATGGCGAGCAGGGGGATGCCCTGCATCATATAGCTGTAGGTCTTGCTGGGGACGCAAAGCCCCGTCGCACCCTTTTCCAGAGAAATCAGCGCGCAGTCGCTCACCGCCAGCGCGTCCTGAAAGTCCTGACCATGAAGGAAGCTGTGAATCCGGACATTTTCAATGCTCTCCTGAGCGATGATCTCTCGCAGCTTCTCCATTTTATTGCCGTGTCCGGCAAAGAGGAAGAAAACGTCCTTCTCCTCCCGCAGCGCCCGGATAGCGCCCAGAATGGTGTCCATATCCTGCATGGTGCCCATGTTCCCGAAATAGGACACCACGAACCGCCCCGCCGTCAACTCCCGGAACCGGTTTTCCTCCCGGTCGCGCAAGCCACCCTCATCCCGGTACCAGTTAGGAATCACCGTCACAAGTTCGTCAACGGCGTTCCGGGTGCGGAGAATGCAGTTCTTCTGCTCCGACGACAGCGCCACCACCCGGTCTGCCCGGCGGAACACGCACTTGTTGATGTGGTTCATCAGCCTGCAGATCATGCTGCCCTCCCGGAGGGTGTCCGTCACCGTGGCCACCTCCGGATAGAGGTCGTAGGACACGAACACCAGCTTCGTACCGAACAGCGATTTTGCCCAAGAAGCAATCCACGGCAGAATCGGCGGGGGGGGCTACAACACCCCCCCCCGCCGTGCTGCCATACAACGAACGATAAAACGGCTCTTTCCGGTTATAAAAAGCCACATCGCTGAACCCGTCGCCTCCTACGGAAAAACTCTCTCCCTCATGGAGATTCAAAGGTAGCGGATATTTTTCCGGGTCAGGCGTATGGACAATATAGCCTCCTGCGCCTGTCTCTGACGTATAACGCGACTCCCCGCCGATCGTATTGTCGTCCAACGCCAACGCACCAATGGCATAGCAGACAGCAGCCGAAGTATCACGCGCCCCCCCGATCATGTCTCCCAAAATGTTATTGATATTGGTATAATAATTTCCCCACTGCACACCATCGATACCCTCGCGCGGCGTTAAATCCTCCAAGGTCAGTTTGAAATATTTATCCTTTTCGTCCAACCGCACAGTCGCCACCGAACCGTTTTCATATTCCAGCTTGTATCTGCTTCTCGCATAACGGGCTTTCTGCGGATAATAATAACGTTTCAAACCGCTGTCATAAAGTGCCAACAAAGGCGACGGCTGATCGGTCGGACTGAAATTGCGACTCTCGCGCGTCAGGTTATACATGCTTGTGATATAACCGTGCGAATCGACATCGATACCGAAATAATCGGTTTGAAAGGATTGAGACGTATTCGAACTGCAGCCGGATAACAGAACAGTTACCGCTGCCAATGATAATAATTTCTTTTTCATCGTATAATTGTAGATTATTAAACAAAAATACAGGTTGGCTATTTGCCAAAACATAGCAAAAAACTGCCTTTTCAGTGGATTATTAGTGCTTTTAACCACCTTAACATCCTCCTCAAAAACAAAGTAAGCTCCGATACCGAAGCATAACTCGCCACGATACCGGAGCTTATCACATCCAAGCCTATTCTATCTCAGGCCTGTCATTCCCCCCGTTGTCCGGACGCGCACCGACATACAACGTCACCGGATAGTCAATCAGGCGCGCCTGTTTCAAACGTGTGAGAGAGTATATAAATTTAAATATTAAAAGTGTTTTGCTTATAAGGTATGAAAAAGCATGCAGACAAATCTTTACAGAAAATATCTGCATGCTTTAGTCAATCAATTCAAATCAAACTTATTTCAACGGGTCGAAAGTACCGCCCCATTCGTTATTTTGTTCCAGTTTGGAATTGCGGTCCAGATCATTCTTCTTGATCGGATAGAACCAATGGTTATTATCCAGGTTAAAACGATACAGAGCCTTGTCACCATCCACGCATTCGATATAATCGAAACGGAAAAGTTTATTGACTTCCGGATCGAACATGTCTTTTGTCCAATCGAAATTACCATTTTTCACCACACTGTAATCGTTGATAACCAACCAAAGAGACGAACGGTATTTGATTTCGTTCAGGATGTCGAAACGTTTCCAGCGACGCAAGTCGTTCCAGCGTTTACCCTCGTAAGCGAATTCGATGTAACGTTCGGTCATATATGCTTCGCGAATATCACCCTGTGAAGTAGCTGTAATACCATAGTTACCTGTTGTGTTTTCTATACCAGCACGTTTCCTGACATCATATAGCACCTGCAATGCTTCACTGCTCTTACCAACTTCATTTGCACACTCACCATAGTTCATCAACACCTCTGTGAAACGAATTTCAACCCAATCAACCTGAGCTTCATATACTTTACTGGCATTAATGTTATAGTCAAGACCTTTGCGTTGATAGAAGTTCGAACTGGCTCCGGCTGCTTTTCCGAACTCATCCATGGTAAGGTGAGCATAAGCTCCATCGCTCAGGATATGCCAACCATTCCAATATTTATTGTCACCGATAAGTACGTCGTTGCAGGGATACTCCGTACCCGGACAAAATATCGTGGCATGGAAACGTGGATCACGGTTGTTATAGAACTCGTTTACGAATTCATGGTTATAATCCATATCATTGGCTAAACGGTTTACATCCAGCTCCAGCGGTGTTCCATCCGCTTTCGGAAAAGCCAACAGCAATGGCAAGATAGCCTCGTTTTGATCAGCCATATCCTTTGTCAAAGGAAGCGGTCGGATATTCTTCTGATCCAGATAATGGTCCGGACCGAAAAATTGGTTCACCATGATAACCTCGCAGTTTTGTTCGTCATACCAAATATCTGCATATTTACCTTGATACAGTCCTTTACCTACGCCCTGCAAGAAATCGACTGCGGCTTTGTTAGCCTCATAGGCCTGCTGCCAACGAGTCTGATCGTGGTTCGGATTAAATAGCGGACTGGCGTATGCCAACAGAACACGTCCTTTGAAAGCCATAGCACATCCTTTATCAATCCGGGCATAATCGCTATCTCCCCATACATCCGGAAGCAAAGAAATAGCCTCATCCAAGTCTTTCACGATCTGTGCCATGCATTCACTTGTTGAATTACGGGGCACCAACAATGAATTGATATCAGATACATCCTGCCCCTCCAAGATCAAAGGGACACCACCCAATGTGAACACCTTTCCCCAATAATCCCACGCACGCCAAAACAAGGCTTGTCCGCGCATTCGGTCTTTCTCTACCTGAGTCAAAACAGAAAGTTCAACCGTTTCCAGATTCGTTAGAAAGAAATTAATCCTTTCTATAAATCGATAATCCAAACCTTGCCCACTAATATCTACGGAATATTCTCCACGTACATACTGGTTCATTTCTGTCGGTCCATTCATACCCTCATCCGTATTGTTGGCAGCAATAGGCCAACCGGGCATCATGTTTCCATAAATGTTAGACAGGAACGCATTGATCATTTCAGAATTTTTCCATACTCCGTCCGGTGTGATGGAATTTGTATTTTCGTAATCCAGACTGCATCCATACATAAGAAAAGCACAAAGCAGACCTGCTAATAATTTGAATCGTTTCATTGTTTACTTCAGATTTAAAATTTCACATCAATACCAAAATTGAATGACCGCATAATCGGATAGGCATTGCCATGTTCCAGTTCAGGATCATAATATTTGAAGCTACTTAATACAAAAAGGTTAGACCCAGTCACGAAAAGCCGTACATTGTCAAATAGTTTATTGTATAACTGTCCCTTCGGCAGGTCATAGCTCAATGTGAGATATTTCAAACGCATGAAATTAGTCTTCTTCAACCAGAACTGACAGTCATCGTCCTTATATGATCTCGGAGCATTTGCACTCATCTGTTTCGGAAGCATGGCATTCGGGTTTTCAGGAGTCCAACTGTTGTCATACCATTCAGCCCATACACGGTTCCATTCCACATTGCCCGCCAAATCACGGAAGGAACGGTCTCTGCCCAACTCACCGGAGAACATCATGTCCAAACTGAGTCCTTTCCAACTACCACCCAAATTCAAGCCATATTGTACCGGGAAGTTCTTATCACGCAACACTACACGGTCCCAGCTATCGACAACGCCATCGGGTGTGCCATCCGGACCTGAATGGTCTTTATAAACAAGCATACCTAATTCCGGCTTCAAACCTTTAAATGAATAATTCGGATGTTCCGCATTGAAAGCGTCCAACTCTTCTTGTGTACGGATAATGCGATCGAAATCATACGCAACCCAACGACTTGTAGATGTGCCGATAGGAATATCGATCCATTGAGCGTTTTCAGCGTAGTCTTTATATTTGATTTCGTTCCATCCATAAGACAGAGTCAAATTACCATAGTAGTTGAAATCGTGGCTTGTTCCCTTATACCCCAATTGCAAGTCGATACCTTGCGCGTTCATCTTACCGTAGTTTTCGGCAGGCATGTCACGGCTAAAAGTAGTAGGCAATGTTGCCTGACGATTATCCAAGATATCGTATGATTTACGGAACCAATAATCTGCGCTCAAATTCCAATGATCCAGGAAGGTCATATCCAAACCGACGTTATAGTTCAATGCCTTTTCCCATGTCAGGTTCGGATTGACTACATTACCGTAATTCAAACCGACATGTTTAGAAGGATTCTTGCCGAAATAAGCCGGTAAGACATTATTGTTATCATTGAGCTTGACAGCCGTATAAGATTCTTGCCATTGCCATCCACCGACAGAGTCATCACCGGTCAGACCGATAGAACCACGAAGCTTCATGAACTGAATCCATTTCTTGTTGAAGAAGTTTTCTTCAGACAGTACCCAGCCAGCAGAACCTGCCGGGAAGAACCCCCAACGTTGAGAAGGAGCAAAGTTCATGGAACCGTCTTCACGGAAAGAGAAACCTAACAAATATTTATTTGCATATGAGTAACTGAACTGTCCTACATAAGACATACGTCCATTTTTAGAAGAGGGATCTCCCCCACCGGAGGTGAACTCTCGCGAGCTACCTGCCGCCCAAAACTGGTCGGTCATATAAGTCGGGAAAGTTTCCCTGAGACCATAAACGCTGTCATTGAACCCTTCGGACCACTCTGTCAATAATACCGCAGCCACATTATGCACATCGTTGAACGTATTGGCATAATTCAAATAGAAGTTCAACTGTTGAGTATCTCCCCATTTGGAATCCTTGCGCAAATAATCCCTGCCATATTGGCTGGACCGCTTAACCCCGACAATATCTTCATCTCGTGTAGACATGATACGTCCGTTGGCACCACTATGTTTGGTGATATACATATCATAGTTGGTATAATACCCGTTCACCGTATTGTGCGTCCAAGTCCTGTTGTATTGAACACTGGCACTCAATCCCTTCAAGAAAGGTATTTTATATGTTCCCTTTACGGTAAATGTCGGATTCAGGCGCTTATCATAACGATATCCGTCATAACCCAATACACGGGCACCCACATTGCCGATCCAACCGTAATCAACCAATTTTCCGCTATCGGTAAATACCGGCTGCTCCGGTTGCCAAATACGCAATTTACCATACGTATCGTATGCCCAATCCGTACCGTCACTGGCAATACGACCGATCTTGTCATTGGTTAATGAAAATCCGGTATACAATTCAAAATCGTCAGTCACTTTAGCCGTCACATTCATACGGATATTATATTTATCGTATGTAAGCGGAGACAAGAACCCTTGTTGTTTCATGTAGGAAGCAGCTCCAAAATAATGAATCCGGTCATTACCACCCGAGATATTCAAATTATGCGTTTGCGTAGTCGGGTTCTGATATACTTCATCCAACTGGTTATATCCGTATCCGCCATTAATAGAAGCGATATGGTCGATCTCTTCCTGTGTCCATTTACTGGTAGATTCAGGATTAACACGGTTATATATCTCGGCCGTTTGCACACCATCCGTCAGATCATAACCTTTCGTACGTGTATCGACAGAGAAACCATACGAATAATTGATAGTCGGCTTGCCAATCTTACCTTTCTTGGTCGTTACGATAACAACACCACCGGACGAACGTGATCCATAAATAGCTGCCGAAGCCGCATCTTTCAATACAGAAATATCTTCAATTTCATTTGCGCTCATCGCATTGAAAGACGTAGCATCCCTAACGACACCATCAATGACATAAGTTACCGGCTGCGGATTGTATTTTTCCTCTTTCCAGGAAGAGATGGTACGGATTTGTAATTTCGGATTTGTTCCCGGAAGCCCGTTTTTAGAAGAGATATTGACACCCGCCATTTTTCCTGCCAATAAATTTGCAGCTGAGGCTGTCGGAATAGTCGTCAGGTTTTCTTCCATCTTCATGTTTGACACAGCTCCTGTTAATGACGTTTTTTTCTGTGTCAGATAACCGACCACAACAACCCCAACCAGCAGTTCCGTATCATCCATCAGGACAATATTCAGGTTCATTTTTCCCTTTGTTGGTATCTCCTGAGACTTATACCCGATAAAGGAGATCTCCAATGCTGCATTATCTGCGACATTCAAAGTAAATTTACCATCCATATCCGTAATGGTACCATTCGTCTTGTCACCTTTATCTATGACATTGGCCCCGATTACCGGTTCATTGTTTTTATCGACAACGACTCCTTTTACGATACGTTTCTGCTGGTTAACAGACTGGACTACGGTTACATCAGGTTTGTAAATGGAGATTGTCTTTCCTTCAACATCATATCGCACGTCCATCCCTTTAAAAACAGAGGCTAATACCTGTTCGATCGTTTTATTGTCTGCATTTACCGAAACCTTCTTCTTCACATTTATGTCGTTATTACGCACCAAAATGGAATAACCGGTCTGTTCTTCTATATCGTCAAGCACTCTGCTTATGGGAGCATTTTGACGATTTATAGTAATTTTTAGATCTTGCATTATAGTATTGGCATACACAGATGAGGTTATTGCGCTCAATACTATAAATGAACTTAATTGTTTTATCAAAGAATAATTTCTTTTCATATCTTTGTAAGAAATTTGTTAGTTAACAACTAATTGAATTAAAATCTTTTGTGAATCGGAGAGAAGTGCCAACCATCTCCGATTCCTTTTTTTATCCACTCTCTATCATAATAATACTTTTTAGGTTAAACATAAAAACTAATCATTCTCTTTATCTATCTTTCACTGAAATAACACCACCGCTTACTTCGAACCGATATTTCTTATCCACATCAATAAAATTAAACACTTCCTGAAGCGACATTTCCAGATTGATACTTCCTGAAAAGTATTCCTTTTCGACCTTTTCACTTTCTACATGAATCTTTACATTATATTTCCGTTCTATGTCTTTCAATATTTCGGCAAACGAAGTATTCACAAAGCTCATCCTTCCGGTTGTCCACAATGCAGACTTATAGGATTCAGTGCTTTCGCTGTACAATTGTCCTGTTCCACGATTATAAATAGCTTTTTCATCAGGCTTTAAGCGGATATATTTATTATTGACAGAAACATCTACCCCTCCGTTAATCAGGGAAACTTCGGCTGAAAGGTCTTCGGGATAAGAACGGACATTAAAAACAGTACCCGTCACTTTGACCTTCATATCTCCGGCATGTACCTGGAATACTTTTTCTTTGTTCTTGGCCACCTCAAAATATCCCTCTCCTACCAGATAAACATTACGCTCTTTCTTTCCATAAGATAATGGATATTTCAGAATAGAACCGGAATTAAGGACTGCTGTCGAGCCATCCGGCAAAAGAATCTTTGTCTGTGAACCCAGTGGTACCGTTGTCTCGTTATACAGCATATCTCCGGAATTATCCAGTTCTTCATATGTAAATATGGAACCTAAAGAAACTGTTACCATTAATAAGATAACCGCAGCTACATTCCGGGCATAGATTACCCATTTACGTCCGATTGTCATACCGGATGATACATGTAACTTCTCTTTCAAATTTGTATATTCAGAATCTTTTCGAGCCTCAAAAGCAGGGACATGAAGAAGGGCATACAACTTGACCATCTCTTCGTATTGCTTTCTATACAAATCAGACTCTTCCACCAATGAAAACAAAACACCTTTATTTTCATCGGTTATTGAACCCGATACGTATTCGTTCATTAAATTCTCAAATAATATATCTTTATCTTGCATATGACTTTTTTCTAACCGTTCTTATATTAATACACATCCCGGTCGGAAATAATTTAGATGAAATCAAATTATTTTCAAAAAAAGTCCAAAAAGATCCGTTTTAGTGGTTCAATTCATTAGAAGCTTTACTGAAAGCGTACCTAATCATTTATTCGTTTGATATATATCAAACGAATAAAGCACATATATGTTCCTTTCATTCGATATATATGCTTTATTCATTCAATATTAATAATACAAATATTTGCACGGCTTGTCCTGTCCTGAAATAAGTAGACAAAAAACCAAAGTAAACTTATGTCAGGAGAACTTGTTTTTATCCTGAACCCGAGTTTCAAATATGTTATTCTATATATTCTATTTTTCTTTTAATAGGATATCTCCCATACTTATTGATTGTATCTATCAGACATCGCACATTTTCCGTAGGGATCAGATCGTGAATACTATGATCTGTCGCAATCATATATCCTCCATCGACAGCAGCCTCCCTGATACATTCCAAAACTTCTTTACGAACATCATCCGGATTGGAAGATGCCATCGTTACTTTGTTATTGATATTACCTATAGGCGTCAACCGTCCTTTGTATCTCTCTTTCACTTTTTTCAAATCCATCCCGGCAGCTCTTTCCACCGGATGAAGTCCATCAATACCGCAATCTACCAGATCGTCGAGGATATCCCAGATTCTCCCGTCGTTGTGCATAATAACCGGCACTCCCAATTCCTTGATACTGGCAACCAAACGTTTGAAATAAGGGATGAAGAAAGTACGGAAGTCATCCGGAGAAATCAACAAAGCATTCGTACCACCCCAGTCATCAGATATTTGTACACAATCGACTCCCCCATCCTTTACAGCCAGGCGGATAGCCCCCAATATCCATTCCAACACTGCTTCATTTATTTCATGTACCATTTCCGGATCCGTATACATGGTAATAGCCAATGTCTCGAAATCCATGATATACCAGGATAGCATGGTGAACGGTCCCAAAGTTCCCAACACGACTGCCAGGTCTTCCGTATTAGCAGCCTTCACATCTTTGAAAATTTTGAGACGATAAGGTGTATCGACCGGAGGCAAAGTATACGCTTCCCAATCTTCACGGCATTTTACAGGTGTATCGATTTGTGCGATGATCGGCCAGCCGTTTTTCTGATAGGTAACGCCCCATTCATCTTTATATATCTCATTCGGTTCATGAGGGGTTTCTTCGATACCACAGAAACCGTTTATCGGCGTCCAGATGCCATCAATACCCAGCTTGGCAGCCAGCTTTGCCTGTGTTTTACCATCATACAAAACCGTTGTATATCCCAACAGCTCCTGCATAAGTTTCAAACTGAAAAGATGTTCCATAATAGGAATTCTGTCGGGTACACCACCCGATAATGCTGTCAAAAAACGTTCTCTTGATGTCATATCAATTAGATGTTAACTGGTTTAAAATCTCTACTAACCGCTGAGGCTCTTCTGTATAATAGTCTGCACCTATTTTCTGAGCAAAATCGCTGCTCACAGGTGCTCCGCCTATAAATGTTTTCACTTGAGGAAATTCTGCCTTTATAGCTGTATTGATCGACTCCATATTGACCATTGTGGTTGTCAACAAAGCAGACATTCCGACAAAAGCATCCGGATTTTCTCTGACAGCGTCCACAAACTTTTCTTCGGTAACATCTACCCCCAAGTCGATAATCTCATAACCATTTCCTTCCACCATCATACATACCAGATTCTTACCAATATCATGTAAATCTCCTTTTACCGTACCGATAATCAATTTACCTTTACGTTTGACCGAACCGTCATTAAAATATCTTTTCAGATGTTGCATGCCACCGCTCATAGCTTTTGCACTCATCAGAACCTGAGGCACAAACACTTTATTTTCTTTGAACTTCACACCGATATTGTTCATTCCAACGATCAATCCCTTTGTTAAAATATCATTGGGGGAATATCCCTGCTCCAAAGCCTTCTGTGTCAGTTCATCTGCTCCGTCTTCCCCTTTCATTGCCGGAGGATAAGGAGTTTTTGCATTGATCTTACCCACTTCGACACAAAGTGCTATTCTTTCTAATGTGTTTTCCATACTATTCTATTTATTTAGTCAATTGTTCCCTTCTTCTTATCTCTTTTACGGCATCTACCATTGCATAGAACCCCTCTATCTGCATGTAATCAGGTATTGAATTACCGGATCCCAGACCGTATCCGTTCGCTTTTTTACGGAACCGGGTACCTTCCTCCAGAACCTTGTTAAAGACCTGGTCATACGGATTCAGGATCAGATAGTTCATATCGAATCCTCCGAACAGGCCGATTTTATCCGAATAGTTATCGATCCATTCATCAAAAAGACATATCTGGTCTTCATTCGAATGTTTGGCATCTATCCCGTTCTGAAGAATATCAGGCATGATCTCTTTGATATTTCCACAGCAATGCAATAAGAACTTCTTATTCTTATTATGTACGATATCGATCACTTTCTTATGCAGCGGTAAAATAAACTGACGGATCGTATCCGGTTCGAGCATAGTTGCCATACGATGCCCCAAATCATCTCCCATGCGATAGAAGACAAAAAGATCGTCGTACTCCTCCAACATCTTAGTCCACAATGTTTCGTAGAGTTCACCGATTTTCCGGAAGATGTCGGCAAAAAGTTCCGGGTCGAGATACTGCATGACACAAAGGCTTTCATAACCCACCAGATCCTGAGCTGTTTCAAAAATGCCGTATCCGCAACCTCCATAGGCTTTCATCCCGGTAGGCATCACTCTCCGGATAGACTCCAACCGAGGCCTGTATGTTTCCCAGAAAATACGGGGAATATCGTCAAACGGATATCTGTCAAAATCTTCGCGGGTCTGAATAGGACCGAGCATTCCCCCTAATATAGCACCATGACCGGGAAGGATTTCGCAAATCGCAGCTTCATAACTGAATGCATCATAGGTATTTTCTTTCCAGAAAGAAATATATTTACTAAAATACTCATCCAGATCAGAGCGGCTTTTACGGCCATTTAACGACAATTCCTCCCCTATACATTTAGAGACAAAAGGGGCATCGATATTATGCTCATATAAAGGCAAATAATCAGGTTTCTGATTATATAATACCTTTAAAATATTTCTGTAGTCAGGCTCAAACGTATTCATATTTTCTTAATTTAATTACATTCCTTATTACCTTTTTAATATGATTGATACGGGCTGATAGGCATGCATCTCGACGGACAGTTCATTATTCTTTATTGGAAACGAATCTCCCAACGGTTCACCGCGCAGATTACAGAATTGAGCAGACCGATATGATTTTCCGGATAATGTAACAGTACATTTGCCTTTTTTACCAGCTTGTTCCCAAAGTCTCAACAAGTCTCCCTCACCATCTGTATTCGGTCCGAAAGCAGTAACTAAAATTCCTTTTTCGGACAATGTAATCCCCTCGGAAAAGAACGGAAGTTCACCTCCATCATCCTCTGTATACGTTGCCATCAGAGGAACACGCGTTTCTTCTGTCGGTGTAATCAGAGAAGTCTCATTACTGTATTTATCGATCGACCACAGATATACTTTGGCGGAAAAACCTCCTTCTATCCATTCTGTAAAATTAGTACCCCACTGATTATTAAACAGATTGACAAAAACATTAGGCCGTTGGGGTATAAACTCTCCGGAGAAACGGAACAGACCGGGACGGTCCAGACTGACAGCCGGGGCATTCGGTGTATTTAAGCCAACCCCCTTCCCTTGATTATCAATAATAGCCATACCAGTATTCAGGAAGAAATAATCATGGTTGGTATTCTTAACAAAATCAGTGGCTGGAGTAACAACACCGCCGGTTCTCCCTAACCGGAATGAAGGACTCGACAGATTAAACGGAAAAGCAAGCCAACCACCTTCCGGTTGGGATTCAGCCGGTTTATTCCGTATCCCCCAACAAATTTCCAGATAAGGGGAGCTATCTTCTAACGTATAAGTTAATGTATAGTCATCACCAGCACGTGTCTGACAGAATGCGGTAGCACTAACTGAATGAGAGGTCTGCAAATATTTGATTTTATTTAATCTGCCCTTTATCATTTCATATTTCAGGTCTGGATTTTCCGGCCGCCCCATCTCCTGATCAGCCCAGCCATGATGTCCGGGCTTCACATAATTCGCATTATAACGGTTGATTTCCTCTTGACCAAATTTCTCGTGGATATACTCTCCGAATCCATATTCATTCTTCCCATCGACCATTTCTTTCTGTTGTTGTTTATCCCAAACAGAAAGTAATGCACCGTTTTCCTTATTTATTTCTATTTTGAAATAGTTGTTTTCCAACACCGCTTCTACTTCATCAATACGGGAACTTCGGGAATCCTCAGATATAGGAGATGTTACCAACGTATAAGTCTTATACCCCAGGGATGGAATATCTTCCGCATGAAAAGACAGGTGATTGTAGTCGTTATATACCGGCAGAATCTTACCTGTCAATTCATCTTTCAAACCATAAACCTGATAATTTTTTTTATAAACTCCCATATGTAAACTGACCAAACCCGAACGTTTCCAGGGAAGCGGGTTATAGACAACAACTTTACGTCCTTTAACGGCTACATTCTGAGCCAGTTTCTTCAAATCCTTCCGTAAAGAAGGAATAATATATTGTTCAGCGCGGTGCACCCTACTTCCTTTTTCATTCCAGGATGTTTCTATAAAATCATACAACCCTTGCGCCCTGCTGACTGTAAAATCGTCCCCATATTTCCAGAAATCCTGGTGTCCATGACTCATTGCCAACCCAAAAGTATGTTCATCAAACAATAAAGATTGTTCAATAGCCTTTTCAACATAAGGTTCAACCGGTTCGGGAGTTATGTCCCACTGTTTGAGTAAGGAATTCAACGTTTCCGTATTATAAATGACACGCTGCATAGCCTTATTGATTTTTACTTCTTTAGGCATCGACATATATCCATGAATCCAGGTATCCGGCATATCCCCCTTTACTACAGGCAATGATGGGTTTTCTTTCATCAGGGCATCATAAAAATCTTCCAGCTGACCGATACGTATCCGGGCATTAGGTGCTTTTTCACGAGCTTCTTTCAATACAGCAGCAACATCTTCCGGTGTCGGAGCACCCGTATTTTCATGCGTATGCATCATTGCTAACCATGTCTTATATTTCCAGGTTGCCGGAGGAAGTACACCGGAACCGTAATATTCCGCCCAGTTAAAAGTGAGTAACCTCGAACCATCCGGTCCCTCCCACCAAAACAGGGTTGGTATATCCGGTGATACGGACCCGGGATTACAACCAATATGCAAAATCTTCACACCAGCCTGTGTCAATAATGTAGGAAGTATCCAGGAATGGCTAGGGACATCGGTAAGTTTAGCTCCACGTACCAACGGTTGGTCATATTTTCTATTTATCTGCGAAGAATAGGACATACCACGCACCAATGTTTCAAGATCACTCGATTCAGTCTCAAATGTGAATGGAAGTGCATGCACTTTGAAACGTCCATCCTTTAATGCTTTTTCTATTCCGGATTTATAAGCCTCAGAGGTATTTTCCATAATATATTTCATCGGCCAGCCAGGAAGAGTCCAAACAAATTGGTCTTCTTTAGGTAATTTACCCGTTTCCTCTACTGAACGTAATGTTTCATCCATCATAGAGGTTGTGTATTTCTGTAAAATAGATTCACTCCAGTCAGTATAACCAATATCAAAATGCATTTTGAAAACAATGATTATGTCTTCAACTTCAACCTTTTCGGCTCCTTTGTCTACATCTATAGCCGCAATCTGAGCTTTTAATGAGCTTAATGATAGTATGAAAATCCATACTGAAAGAATAAATTGCCTTCTCATATTTCATGGTATTATGTTTCTCTCTTAATCAACTTTACCGGTTAAGTTAACTAAGAAAAAAATATTATTTTGCAAACATATGTGTCTTATCAGAGATAAACAATGACATTTATTCCGATTTTCTTATACTATCTTACGATCGATATGTTTTTAATCACATACAGGCAAAACCAGTTTTACCTTTTCGTCTTCATTATCGGTAGTTTCTAATTTCTCTATTAATACACGTACAGACTCACGACCAATCTCTTTTATAGGAAGATACGCTATATGCATATTAGGAGCCAAAAGTTCAAAACTCGGAGTACTATGCAAGCAAGCCAAACCTATTTTACTGACATCTATATTCCGTTTATAAAAATAGCGTAGCCCTTCCATTCCTAAATAATGCGTAGTAAAATAAAATCCATCGACATCCGGGACCGCATCAAAAATAGTATCCAATACACGAATGATATCTAACTCATACTCATTGCGTGACACCTCTCCATATAAGTGAGGAGAAATAAAACAATCATGTTCGATCAAAGCGGTCTTATATCCTTCATATCTTAAACTCATGGTAAAAAGAGCCGATGCCGTAGTTATAATGGCTATTTTTTTACGGCCTTCATTTATCAGTTTATTAACCAGATTATAACTACACCCGATATTGTCTATAATAATATAATTAGTATTCAATTCCGGAAAAAAACGGTCAATTAAAACAAACGGATATTTTTCTTGTATTAAATTCTCCAATTCACTTTTGGCATAGTTAGTAGGAGCAATGATTAATCCATCAATATTCTTCGATCGTAACATTTGGATTATATTATTTTCTCTTACCGGATTAGATTCGGAACTGCAAAAAGTAACGGTATATCCCAGTTGTTCTGCCACGAGCTCAACCTCCATAGCTACTTGGGCATAAAAAGTATCACCTATGAAGGGAACAACCAATCCAATTGTTTTCGTTTTACCCGAACTAAGACTTTTAGCAAGATAATTTGGTCTATATTTTACCTGTTTAGCATAATCTATTATTTTTTTCTGAGTAGCCGAACTTATCTTTTGTTCATCACCACGCCCTGACAACACCCATGAAACTGTTGTTTTTGAGACCTTAAGAGCTTCTGCAATATCTTTAAGAGATTTTCCCATCTGTTTTTAATTTGAACAACTTAACCGATCAACTATACATGCAAATATATTATTTAATTCGATACTCTACAATAGTGATGAAAGATCCTTTTCCGGGAAGAGGAATAAAAAAGGCTGGAGTAAACAGATTTCAACAGATAAAGAAAAGAAGCAGATGTTTAAGAGTTTGCTTCAAACGATCAGTCGCATTCTTCAACTGAACTCGTACTGTACTAACAGTCAAACCCATATTATCGGCAATTACATCCACAGTTTTGCCGGCATAGAAATACTCTTCAAAAACAATCCTGCACTTTGAAGGTAATTGATTTACCGCTAAACGTATCTCTTCTTCCGTCTGGCGCATTTCTACATATTGTAATGGAACCGGAGTCGATTGGATATAATTTTCCTGAAAAGCCAACATTTGTTCTTTGTGTTCATCCAAAACATTTTGCTGACTCCTTTGTGCCCGAATGTAATTGAGACACCCGTTCTGAACAGAACGTACTAAATAATAATGAATCGGATACGATAAGGTATCCCGCCTATTCCAGATATTAATAAAAACATCATCTACAATTTCTGCACCGGCCTCTTTATCGACCAGGTAACATAAAGCAACGGCATTCAAGTAGCTATAATAAGTACTGAACAATTCAGAAAAAGCCTTTTCCGAACCTTTTCTGATTTGTTCTATTATATCTTCATTTATACGGCTTATATTCATAATACATCTCCTTGTCGCTTTTTCATCTATATTAGTTCATGAAGAACTATGTCCCTTTTCAATTTTTCTTATCTATAAGAATCAATACGTTCACGTTTTGCGAAAAAATTAAAACATTATCATTCATATTACATTCCTCCCTGATTATTAAAGAAATCGAACAATAACTATTCCATAGTTCTTCATGAACTATGTATTTTTAGAGGTTTCATATCCCTTTTCTGCGACAAATATAATATTTATTCACTCACTTTGATGTGTATTTACAAAAACGGAAGGAAGTTTCCTCACGGAAACTTCCCTCCTCCTTGGTGTGTCTAATCAATTATGTTAAAAAATAGGATTTAATCTTATTGTCGATATTACTATAAAGTAATTGGTGTTCCATTATAGAAGTCAAGGATCTTGGTACGGAAGATAAAGTTGTACTTGGCCTGTGTCTGTTCAGCCAGACTCTGCGCATACTTCGTCTTTGCTTCGCTGTATTCAAATACGGTACTTTTTCCTGCACCATACCGTTCTTCAGCATATGAGAAAGCGACCTTGCTTGCATCGACTGATTTATCGGAAGAGATGTATTTCTCCTGTGCTGCCGTCGCATTATAATAAGCCTGTTGAATCTCCTTATAAAGTGATTTTTTGCTGTTTTCCATCATTAACTCACGGTTAGTTATGGAAAGACGGGCGGTACGGACGCTGTTACGTACCTGGAAACGGTTGAAGATCGGAATACTCAGACTTAAACCGATTGATTTCTGTCCGTTATTCTTCAACTGATCACTGAACGGAGCGTTATTATAATCGCCGTCACCGAAATTATGATAGTAACCGGTACTGTAACCGGCACTTAAATTCAGTTTCGGATAATATCCCGCCTGGGCTATACGGAGCGCTTTCTTCTGGCTCTCCAGCAGATACTGCTGTTCCTTGATCTGCGGTTTGAATGTCACGGCATGATCATAGACCTGGTCAGGAGGAATGATACTGCTCATGTAACGTTCAATGGCATCACCGTTTTCCGGTTCCAGCACATCGAAGTTTTCACCGGCACGTTCCAATTCCAGACTTTGTGCCAGATCCAGTAAAGCCAGTTTCACATTGTTCTGCGATTCTGTCAATGTGACTTCATCTTTTGCCAATTGGGCTTTCATATCGTATAACTGGGAAACAGGGATTTTACCGGCATTATAGAGTGCCTCGGTTTTTGTCACCTGCTCAGAGCTCAGATCTACCTGCAATTGGGCAATCTTCAACATTTCCTTATTATAAAGAACTTGCAGATAGTAAGAAGCCACATTAATAGACAAGTCCTCCTTTGCCTTATTCAAAGTCTCGATAGATGCTTTCAGGTCCAGCTTGCGTGCAGCAATATCGTTCGGTATTTTCAAACCGTCGAAGATAGGCATGCTCAATTGAATACCGGCTGTCGTATTGGCCGAGTTACGGTCTACGATCAAACCATCTTTCGATTCGGAGCGGCCGAAACCAAAGTTTTCCCCCACACTGGCATTCACACTGGGCAACCAGCTGTATTTACTGGTGTGCAAGTCCACTTCACGGCTTTTCTGTTCCAATTCCTTTTGTTTCAGATCTATATTGTTCTCGATAGCATACCGGATACATTCCTCCAGCGACCATTGCTTTGCCGCTTCCTGTGCCCCGGCGGGCAGACAGAAAAGGAATGAGGCCAGCGCTACGGATGATATGATTTGTTTCATCGCTTATTCGTTTTTATTTCTATTACTTATTAGCAGCTACAATACCACCACGAATCTTGTCACCTTCAGACAAACCTTCTTTCACTTCGATCTTGATACCGTCAGACAAACCGACCGTAACAGCACGTTTCTCAAATAATTGTTCCGGCTTTTCCTGTTTTACAATCTGTACGAAAGTAGAGTCTCCGCTGAATTCAACACAACTTTCAGGAACGGTCAGGACATCGGTCGCACGTTTCAGCACGATCTCGGCATTGGCACTGTAACCGGCACGGATAAAGGCATCTTCCGGCATCTGAACGGCCGCTTTGATCTCGAACAGGACGGCACCGTTTTCTTCCACTCCTTTCGGAGCTACATATTCCAGGGTGGCATCAAACGTACGGCTATCCAAAGCACCGACTGTCAGTTTAATAGGCATACCTTCATGGATACGTCCTACTTCTGTTTCATCCACTTTTCCCCTGAAGATCATATTGTTCATATCGGCTACGGAAGCAATTGTCGTACCGTCATTGAATGTATTCGACTGGATCACCGAGTTTCCGACTTTAATAGGAACATCCAGAATCATACCGGTAATGGTAGAACGAACCTGTGTCGTACTGGACGATGCCGATTTACGTGAAATACCTTCACGGATAATCTCCAATGCATCCTGTGCATTTTCTGCTTCTTCCTGAGCTTTCTTATAATTAGCCAGTGAGGTTTCATAGTCCTCTTTAGATATGACTCCTTGCTTGTGCAGATCTTCATCCCGTTTGTAGGTAGCTTCTATCTGCTCCAGACTGATCTTCGCCACACGGACACGCGATTCGGCACTGTTCAGCTGAACCATTTCAGGGATTACCTTGATCTTTGCAATGATCTCGCCTTCCTTCACCATCTGACCGGCTTCCTTCAGCAATTCGGAGATGATACCGGACATCTGCGGTTTGATAAGTACCTCATCACGCGGTTCCACCTTTCCTGTCGCCACAGTCTTTGTCTCTACCGAGTCACGTTTGGGAGTTACCACTTCATACATGGTGATGACAGGTTGTGCTTTTTTCCACAAGAAGTAGAAAGTGCCGACCACGGCGGCTCCCACCAATACTAAAAAGATGATTCGCAGGATTTTCTTAACGATACGATTCTTCATAACTATCTTAATTTTCAATTTCCAATTTATAATATTCAATTCCCCTTATTCTTCTCTGATAGCATCAATAGCCTTAATCTGCATGGCTCGCCAGGCCGGAATCAACCCAGCCATAAGTCCGCTGATAAGTAAAACAACGGTTGCGGCTACGGCGGCTCCGATATGTATTTCCGGATTACTGAAGAAAGTGCCCTGAGAATTTGCCGATCCGCTGCTTGCCAATAAATTATTAGCTACATCCAACAGAAAAACTCCGCAACTTAACCCCATCAGTCCGGCCAAAGCCGTAAGCAACAAACTCTCACTCATGATCTGGGATATAATATCGAACGGCTTAGCCCCGATTGCACGGCGTACACCAATCTCGCGGGTACGTTCTTTTACCGTCACCATCATAATGTTACTGACCCCAATGATACCAGCCAGCAAAGTACCCATTCCTACCAACCATACCAGAATATTGATCCCGGTAAATAGTGTTTCAAAACTATCGAATTGCTTGGCAATCGTAAAACTGCTGACGGCTTGCGGGTCGGTAGGCGATATTTCATTTTGTGATTTCAAAACATCCGTTATATCTTCCACCATCCTGTCGCATGAATAACCGTCATCGGCGGTTGCACACAGGAACCAGAACTTATCCCCCTGGTTGGCCACCTGCTGTAAGGTAGTAAAAGGCAACATGATACTTTCCTCCGTACGTCCTCCGATCTGTACACGTGGCTTAGGTTTCACAACGCCCACGACCTGATAGTAAATGCCATTTACACGGATATACTCTCCGATCGGATCTTCACCGGGAGTGAACAACACTTCGCGCACAATACTACCGATCAGGCAAACCTTACGTTTTTCTTTTACGTCTACCTCATTCAGTAAACGCCCTTCCAGTACGTGCTGCGTTTCTATATTAAAATATTCGGAATGTACACCGCGCACATTATAAGTACCGGCTTTCTGTCCTCTCACCACATTATTTTGTCCGCCCCATGACATAGCCATCGGCGACAAATAACGCACACCTTTCACACGGTTACGGATTGTTTCCAGGTCACGGTTACGCATCTGCCAGTAACGTCCTTTCTTGTAGCCTTTATAAGGCTCGCCGGTACGTTCGGAAAAGAAAAAAGCTGAATTAGTAGCGAAACCATTCACATTCTTCCATACTCCGTTCTTGAAGCCGGTACCCGACCCTAACAGGATAACAAGCATCAGGATTCCCCAAAACACCCCGAACCCGGTCAAGAGGCTTCTGGTCTTGTTGCGGGTGATAGTCACCCATATCTCTACCCAACGGTCTATATCGAACATATCTATCTGTATTTATTCGTTTCTCATGGCTTCGATAGCCGTAATTTTCACTGCTTTACGAGCCGGAAAATAACCGGCCAGCACTCCTGCACCAACAATAAGCAACGTTGACATCAAAGCTACGGTCAGGTCGACCGTAGGATTCAAAAAGGTACTCATATCATCGCTGGAAGAGGCTTGTCCCATCTTGGCATTTTCCATAATGAAGTTAATGCCTTCTGTCAGTCCAACTCCGGCAATCATGCCGACATAACCGAAGACGGCCGTTATCAGGATAGACTCTACGATGATCAGTTTCAGTATGGAAAAAGGAGTTGCTCCAATCGCCTTACGGATACCAAACTCGCGGGTTCGTTCCCGAACAGTAATCAACATGATATTACTGACTCCCACAATACCTGCGGCCAAAGTTCCGATACCGATTATCCAGATAAACAGAGCTATACCATTCAACATCCCGTTAAACATGGCAAAATCTTCAATCGTGCTCCACATACCGATTGCCCGCAGATCTTCCGGATCAAACATATGTCGTTTCCCCATCTGCTGACGGAAACGTTTCTCAAATGCTTCGTATTCCTCTTTGGTATTAATACCATCCAGGGAGAAAATAATATTATCCAACCCATAACCGGAGCGGTAAAGTTGCTGTGCCGTAGAGAAAGGAATATAAGCCGGAGCATTATTATTGTTGTCCTCATCCGTATAAACTCCAACCACCTGATAAGGTACATCGCCAGCATTCACATATTTTCCTAACGGATCCTCCGAACGGAAAAGCACTTCTTTTATACGGGGACTTATAACTATCACTTTTCTTTTCTGAAGTATATCTACTTCATTAATAAAACGTCCGTTACCAACCGTCATTTTAATCTTGTCGATGATAGCTTTATCCGGATGTACCCCCTGTAAAGAATAAGAGTTATATTCTTCTTTATACGAAAGCGTATCGCTTTGGTAAAGGACACCTGATACCAGGTTCACTTCGGGATTCTGCTGTCTCAAGGCCACCAAGTCATCATCTTTATATTCGATCCGTCGGTTGGTCTGCATCCCTTTATAGGGTTTGCTGGCATAACGAGGCCATGTCTCCACACGGTTCCCCGCCCAACGGTCAAAGTTGTGCATGATACCATTCTTCAGTCCGTTGCCAGCTCCCAGCAAAACGATCAGCATGAAGATCCCCCATGCTACGGAAAAGCCGGTAAGGAACGTACGGAGCTTATTCTTTTGAATCGTACTCCATATTTCCCGGAAATTATCAAAGTCGAACATATCCTTCTCCTTTTTCGATGTTTTCTATCAAACCATCCTTTACGCGAATGATCTTTTCGGTCGCATTGGCTACGGATTGCTCGTGAGTCACGATAATCATAGTCATACCTTCTTTATTTACATTACGCAGAAGCTCCATTACTTCGACCGTCGTTTTACTGTCGAGTGCACCGGTCGGTTCATCGGCCAGGATCACCTGCGGTTTAGCAATCAAGGCACGGGCAATGGCTACACCCTGGTTCTGCCCCCCCGATATCATTTAAGGCATATGTTCCGCCCAGTCTTTCAGTCCGACCATATCCAGATATTCCATTGCCATCGCATTCCGTTTCTTGCGGTTTATACCCTGATAATAGAGTGGCAAGGCGACATTCTCCACCGCATTCTTGAAAGAGATCAGATTAAATGACTGGAAAATGAAACCGATCATCTGGTTACGAAGTTCAGCTGCACGGCTTTCGCTGAGGTTCTGAATCAATTGTCCGTTTAAATGATAGGTACCAGTATCGTAAGTATCCAAAATCCCCAGTATGTTCAACAGCGTCGATTTCCCCGAACCGGATGCCCCCATAATGGAAACCATCTCACCTTTTTCGATCTCCAGGTCTATGCCTTTCAAGACATGCAGCGGAGCACCATTGAAATACGTTTTGTTAATTCCTTTCAGCTGAATCATCATATTTGTCATTACTTTTCTTTATTAGACGTACACTTTGTAAAAAATGTTACACATTTAAGAAACTTTTTTACCCTCTGACGCAACAAATATATATTTATATAAGATACCTTGTATCACAAGGTACTAATTTTTACAAGATATTA
>OGOU01000865.1_pt1 | contig 25037 bp, 20 predicted proteins | sample 1552721 | NCBI WGS metagenome assembly OGOU01 (sample SAMEA2580176, study PRJEB22360) | human gut metagenome | biome: human gut; feature: human-associated habitat; material: faeces | place: Denmark | collected 2008/2010
CAAATAATATATGACTCTACCAAACAATTAGTTATCTATTTTCTGAATATCCCTACTTAAGGACCGCGCTCTAAACAAACATCTGGATATACAGCATGCACATAACACCTGCAACGAGGGCGTATGTGGCCGGTTTTTCAAAGCCATGACTGTGGGTTTCGGGTATCATTTCGTCACTGATGACATATAACATCGCGCCTCCGGCGATGGGGGTCACAACAGGTAGTAATGCCGATGAGATATCTCCTATAAAATAACCAAGTAGCACGCCCGCGATTTCTTAAGTATTCTACCCATGATTGGTTTTATTAACCGACAAAAACTGACGTGTGTCGCTACTGCGATATCGACCTTATCTTATAAAGCGCTGACTCCTGCAAAAGGTGCCAGCGCTATTTTTTCAGACATTTATAAAATTTTATGGGACAGCATTAAAAATACTGAGATGATTATGTTGGGGAAGAGTAGGGCTACATAACCCTACATAACAGCGGGGTGAGGAAGTGTGTGGCTGAATTGTTTTGAGGTCTGAGTGGACTTTGGGGTGTGCGTGAGTGAATGTCGGGGCGTGCGTCAGGCGGCGCCTTGCGAGGCCGGGACCGTCCCGGGGCAGGCGGGAGCGACGTGGAAGCGGCGGGTGTAGCTACTTTGGGGCGATGTGATGGTAACGCTGTCTTGACCGAGAATTATGCGGGCATCACCGTCGACTTTGAAGCCGATGGGCAGGGCGATGATGGCGCGGACGCGGCCATTCTGGTCGCAGACCTGAATGTCGCTGTCGGTCAGTACCCACAGATTGCCCTTGTCGTCGAACTGCATGGACGGCACGCACAGCGTGCTATTATTATATGTGTGCAGCCAGTAGAATGGTTGTTCGATGAGCGCTTTACCGTCTGTGTCAAGAATCTCTTTCCATAGGTAGTTTGTCGAGGGACGGACGATGGCCCGGTGTCTCCCGTCGGGATATGTGGCGGATACGCGTGCTATGTTTTTGTCTTTGACCGACTTGCGAACTGCCGGACGGACGATGGTATCGACCGGTTGCCATTGCGAGTCTTCGGCGAGGATAACGCTGAGCATGTTATTCTTCGTCACGGGTTTGGCGATGGGCGTTGCTTTATCGCGGAACATCCATTTCATCACTTCGGGAAAAATCTCTGAAGTGCGTGTCACCGAATGGCCACCGTTGGTCCAGTCCGTGCGGAGATCATAGCCCCCGAACTCGAGAGCCGAGGCTAAGAGCGCGTTGGCTTCGAACCAGCTGCCGAACAGCGGATTCCAGGCGTCCTGAAAGCCGTCCTGCAAGAATATGCGTAGCGGTTTGGGTTCGGTTTTGCGTACCAGAGCCGGTAGGTCGTTACCTCCGCGCATCGATACGAAAGTGCCGCAGCCGGTGTACAATTTGCCGAAGAGGTCGGGACGGTGCCATGCGGCAGTGAAGGCGGCGATGCCGCCCGACGAGAGACCGAAAATCATACGCCTCGCCGGTTCGCGCGACAGAACGAGACGCCTGCCGTCGGGTGTCGTCAGTGCCTCGACACGAGGCAGAAGCTCTGTCTCGAGAAAGCGGGCAAAGCGGCTGGCAGTGGCATCGAATTCGTTGCTGCGGTTGTAGCTGACGACGCGGCCCTCACGGTCATAGATGACACCGGGCTGGATGAATACTCCTATCGTGGGGTCGAGGACGCCTTGTGCGGTCAGTGTGTCTATGACTGCGGGCGCGTTGCACAGTATGCCGTCGAGACCGACGTACAGATTGGACGGCGTCGTGCCGTCGTAGCTGTCCGGCACGGTAATCTGTACGGTATGCACCGTCCCGGGGTAAATTGCCGAGTCGCGTATTGTATCACAGAGCGTAATGTGCCCGGCAAAGCAATGCATCGAGGCTAAAATCGTTCCTAAGGCAAAGAAAAATCGTTTCATGACAAGTAGAAATTTAAGATCGCCGGACCGGTGGAAATTCGGTATGGGATATAAGGTGTTGATGAGGCGCCGTCATTGAATGTTCGTCGGCAAAGTTACAAAAAATACATCATTGCAGATGCTGAACTTGTCACAGCCCAACTTTTTTTATGGTAGTTGGCTAAAAAAGAATTAAATTTGCAGTCGCTTTGCATAATAAAAAGGCAAAAGGAGACGTTATTAAATAACGCTTAATAAGCCAAAAATAAAGAAATTTTAACGTTAAAATATGAAAACCAAACAGATAGCCATCGCGCTTGTAGCCGTCGCTGTCACAACTTTATGCTCCTGTACGACAAAACGTACACCGCTTACATACTTTACCGACATCGACAGCCTGAGCGCGGTGACCTTCTCTCCCGACCAATATCTTCCTAAAATCGAACCTGATGACGAACTATACATCCTTGTCTCGTCCGAGTCGCCGGCTGCCACGGCCGCATACAATCTGCCGCTGAGCAACCCGGCCAAGAGCCAGACTTTTTTGCATAACACAACACCTCAGCAGCTTACATATATTGTTGATTCGAAAGGCGATATCCGACTTCCGGTCATCGGCAAGCTGCACGTAGGCGGTATGACCACCGAGCAGGTGGCCGAGACCATCGAGAAACAGATTTCGGCTGATGTCGAGGACCCCACGGTTGTCGTCAAGCTTGTCAACTTCAAGGTTAATGTGGCCGGCGAAGTCAAACAGCCCGGCGCCATACCTGTCAGCACCGAGCGTTTCTCGGTTCTTGACGCGCTTACGGCTGCAGGCGACCTCACCGAATATGGCGAGCGTTCCAACGTCCTCATTGTCCGCGAAGAAAACGGCAAACGTGTGGCTCACCGCATCAACCTTAACTCGGCCGACGCTCTTTCTTCGCCTTATTTCTTCCTCAAACAAAACGACTACATCTACGTTGAACCCAACCAGATACGCAGTGACAACTCGAAATACAACCAGAATAACGCCTACAAGATTTCGGTGATATCGACCATCGTCAGCGCTTGTTCAGTGGTCGCTTCGCTCGTTATCGCTCTTACTGTCAAATAATCAATCCTAACCCCATGGCTTCACATAAGAAAAGCGAATTCATCAACATACGCGCCCTCATCGACCTCTACAAGAAAAAGTGGTATTGGTTTGTGATTTCGGCCGTTGTATGCTGTTCGCTGGCATTCATATTTGTTAAAGGCATGCAGCCGAAATATCAGGTCCGCGCCAATGTCCTTATCTCGCAGGAAGACGGCGGCGGTATGTCCAATTTCGGCGGTATCGGCGACCTTTTTGGCTCGAGCGGATATGTCGAAGACGAGATTTTTATTGTCAACTCGCACACGGTGCTTCGCGATGTCGTACACCAGCTTGACCTTTACAAATCGCACTCGGTAAAGAACGGCTTGTTCTCGTCGATTTTCAAGTACAAGGACTTCCCCGTAGAGGTTTATCCTGCCGAGGGTATTCTTGATACGCTGAAAGTAGGTCTGGTGTTTGACGTCGATATCAAGGCCGACGGCAAAGCCGATATCACCATGAAAGCCAGGGGTAAGAAAGTCCAGGAGCTTGAAAACCAGCGGCTCCCTGCTACATTAAAAAACCAATACGGCCAGTATGTCATTGACCGTACCAAATATTGTCCCAAAGGCAAGGACATCGAGAGTGTCATCAATCTTACAGGTTATGACGCTGCCGCCGAGAATCTTGCCAAGGATGTGACGAGTTCTATCGCCTCGAAAAAGTCTAACGTCATTCAGTTGGGACTTGTTTCCACTAATCCCGAATTTGCCTCTGATGTCCTCAATGCCATCATCGCCAAGTACAACGAACGCGGTATAGCTCAGAAAAATATACAGTCTTCCAAGACAGCGGCCTTCCTTGACGAGCGCATCGCACTCATCACCGGTGACCTCACCAATGCCGAATCGTCCATTCAGAACTATAAGCAGAATCAAGGTATCGTCGACGTCCAGGCTGAGGCTTCGTACAACATAGGCATGAAGAGCGAAGTCGAGAGAAAACTTATTGCCGCTCAGACCGAGAACGAAATCATACGCATGACGCGCGATTTCCTCACCGACCCCACAAAGGCCTACGAACTTATTCCCGCCTCGAACGAGATTCCCGGCGTCGGCAGCTCGGTGGGTACTTACAATTCGTTGATTCTGCGCCGTCTCGAACTGATGAACAATGCCAAGGGCAACAACCAGGCCCTGCGCACCCTCAACGAGCAGATTGACGCCATGCGCTCGTCCATTCTGACCTCGCTCGATCGTTCATATCAAAACTCCAACATACAGTTGCGCGATCTTCGCGGCCAGCTTGGCCGCGCCGAGGGCAAACTCGGCAACATTCCCTCGCAGGAGCGCGAGTTCCTCAACCTAAAGCGCACTCAGGAAATCAAGCAGCAACTTTACCTCTTTCTGCTACAGCGCCGTGAGGAGACCGCTATGCTCCTTGCCAATGCTGTGCCCAAGGGATTGGTTATTGACGAGGCTTTCACTCTCGCAGATCCCGTTGGCCTGGGCAAGAAGCTGATTATGGTCATCATCTTCCTTTTCAGTCTCTGCATTCCTCCCGTATGCCTGTACATCAAGAAACTCACGCGCTCCAAGTTCGAGACCCGCGCCGAAGTCGAAGAGCTTACCGACGTGCCTCTGCTCGGCGAGATGTGCGTCGACCGCACGGGTCAGGCTTTGGTTGTCGGCGCGCACGACACTTCGTCGACTTCCGAGCTGTTCAGGCTTATGCGCTCCAACCTGCAGTTTATTCTCAACGGCGAACAAGACAAGGTAGTGCTGATGACCTCGACCCGCTCGGGCGAAGGCAAGTCGTTTATCTCAATCAACCTCGCAGCTTCGCTCGCCCTCCTGGGCAAGAAAGTTCTGTTGGTCGGCATGGATATACGCAATCCTCAGCTTGGCAAGTATTTAGGTCTTCCCCGTACCAAGGGCCTCACCAATTATCTGTCTGATACATCAGTGTCGCTTGATGAAATCATTCTTCACGCCCCTCTCATCCCCGACCTCGACATCATAGAAGCCGGACCAATACCGCCCAACCCGGGAGAACTGCTCACATCCAAGAGCGTTGACGAGATGTTCGAGACCCTGCGCAAGCGCTACGACTATATCATCATCGACTCGGCTCCCGTGGGCATGGTCAGCGACACTTTCAACATCGCTCGCATCAGCGATGCCACCGTCTATGTCTGCCGCGCCAACTATACCACGCTGCGCGACATCAACTATATCGACGAACTCCACGACGAGAAACGACTGCCCAAGATGTCGCTCGTTGTCAACGGCACCGCCGCACGCAAAGGCTACGGCTACGGTTACGGTTCGGACAAGAAACGTCACAAAAAACACTAAGGCACCGTGTCCGGCAAAGGTGTCTACAAATGGAGCGCGATAGACCGCGTGTGCAACTCGGCGATGACCTTCACCGGCAACATCGTCCTTGCCAATTTGCTTGACCCCTCGGACTTCGGCCTTGTCGCCATGGTCGCAATCTTCACGGCTATCGCCCAGAATCTTAGCGGCTGTGGCATGAGCGACGGCCTTATCCATAAACTCCATCCCACCGATCGCGACTACTCAACTGTTTTTGTCTGCAACGCCGGACTCGGGCTCTTCTTCGGTTCGATGTTGTGCCTGCTCGGTATGCCCTTGAGCCGATTTTTCGGCCACGAAGAAATCAACGGCATCATGATAGCCACCGGCATATGCTTCTTCTTCATGACCATGTCTTTCACTCAGGAGACAAAGATGCGCAAGGAACTGGATATGAAGCGCATGGCCATCGTGCGCCTTTCGGCTACGGCTTCGGCCACGGCTCTGTGCATTGGTCTGGCGCTCGCCGATTTCGGATATTGGGCCCTTGTCGCCACGCACACCATGGTGTCTGTGTTCACGTTCTGCTATTATGTCCTTGTCTCGCGCTGGTTCCCGCGCATAGCTTTCTACATGTCATCGTTCCGCGAGATGTTCGGCTACGGTGTGCATCTGATGCTTGCCTACGTGGCCACGCAGATAGGCCGCAACATCAACACAGCGATGCTGGGCCGTTTCAGTACGCCGGCGTCCTCGGGTCTGTATTCGCAGGCGCAGAAACTCGAAGAAGTGCCATTTTCCATCACTGAAGCGGTATTCAACTGGCCTTTCTTCTCGGTGCTGAGCAACGAACCCGAGCACGAAAAGCGCTGCCGTCTGTCCTCGCAGATGCACTCGCAGTTGTGGGCCGTTAACATGACCATAGCCCTGCTGTTGCTGATTGTGTCCTTCCCTGCGTTCAATCTGCTTTATGGCGCCAAGTGGGATGCCGCCGTACCCATATTCCGTCTCCTTATCGCCTACGGCGTGTGCGCGTCTATCAAATATTTTTATCAGACTGTGTTCAAGGCTTACGGCAAGGTCCGACTGGTCCGCAACCTCACCTTTATCGAGGTGGTGCTTCAGTTGGGCATGTTGGGCATAGCGCTGGCCCTTGATGGCTCGGTGATGATTATAGCCTTTACTCAGGTCGCCGCCACACTTGTCCTGTTATTGGTACATGCGGGCTATTACCGCAAGATTGTGGGCTGCAGTGTGTGGGCCATGGTAGTCGAGGCTGTAAGACCCATGTTCGTGCCTCTGATTTCAGCATTGGTTATGACCGCTCTCTATCTTCCCATAGGCTATTTGGCCGACAGCGTCAGCAGCTCGCCGCGCGTCGCCGCGTTTGCCGTATGCTGCTTGCTTACGGTCGGTTTCGCGCTGTTCTTCATCGTGGGCGCGGCCATTGTCAAACCATCCTATTATCCGGCTATGAAGCAATTCATGGCTTCTAAACTGCACATACATATATGAGCGCAATCGCAGCGACATACGATACCGATACTCTGAAACAGACCGCCGAGTACGCCCGGCGCCCCTACGTCGCGGCATCTAAGCTGGAGTGGTGGACGGCGTTCTTCTATCTGCTGTCTATGTCGATGATAGGCCTGAAATTTCCCTTGGGCTATCTTTTTGTGCTTATACTGCTTATAAACAGCTGGCGCAAGTCGCGCATCGACTTCATCATACAATTTACCTTGCTCTGTGGCTATTATGCCTTTATAGGCGAGCACAACTTCCCGTTCAAACTTCAGGACTTTGCCCTGGGACTCGGCATATTGGGCATATTCATATACCGCAAGCCGCCGCTTGTGCGCAAAGCTGTCATAGCCTGGTGCGTATACACAGTGTCGCTCTTTGTTTTGGCCTCTTACTCGGAAGAAACGATGTCAATCCAGTTCAGGACCTTGCGTACTTGGCTCGGTTTCATCTATTTTATGGTCCCTCTTATGGTCTTTGCCGGCAAAGACTTTGACATAAAGGAATTTATGCGCAAACTTGTGCCTTACATCATGGTCATCTGCGCTTTCTATATCTTGGACGCTTTTGTTGTCAACGGTCAGATTTTTGTACCTAATTCCCATCAGAGTGGCGATGCCTATGAGGGATATGAGTCATCGTTCTGGGCTCCGGCCATTTACGGTTTCGGTTATTTCCCCCGAAAATATCCCCCCGGACTTTTTTGGCTTGCACTTGCTGTGATGCCAATGTCGCGCTATTACAAATTGCGCTGGTGGCACTGGCTGCTGATTGTCGGCGCCTTGATGGCTGCACGAACGTTCACCATTATTATCGGCTTTTTTATTAGTTATATGGTATTTCAGCCGAATATGGGGCGAAAGATGAAATATATGTTGGCACTTCTTGTTATGCTTTCATTGGGGTACGCCGTTGATTCGACATTGCCAATGAATTCAGAATACGATGAATCGACATTACGTATAAAATCGTCTGTCGACCAACTGTTTGTCCTCAATCAGGCACAGGATGACGAGGATATAGCACAGACCGGCTCGGGACGATTGGCTCAGGCTATCCCCAAATTTGAGCTTATGTACCATTATGGCAAAGAGTGGACCGGCCTTGGTTTTTTACATCCTGAACTGACCAAGAACCCCAAATATATATTGGTAAACGATTATTACAAAGACCTTGAAAAAAATCAGGAAGTAGCAAGTATTATTGAAGTAGTTCCGTTGCAGGTATTTCTTTATGTCGGATATATCGGTCTTATTATCCACTTCGCATTCTATATATACCTTTATTGGATAGTACGAAAGTTAAGGTATTCGCTATATTTCCTATCGGCACTTGTATGTACGTTTATTTTCGGACTCGGTGGCTTTGCCGGATGGATTTATCCCATGGGCCTGTTCCTGAACGCGATTGCTTTCAGTGCTGTACTATTGGCCAATAAAGAAGATGTATGGCGAATTGTAAACAAAAATTCGAAAAAATATCATGAACAGAAGGCAATTGATTAAGAGTGACCTTTTTCGTTATTGCGGAAAATCTGATTTTGGCTCGATGCTTAAAACATATCTTAAAGCCCCCGGATTCAGATTAAGTTTTTGGTTCCGTCTGGCTTCGGGCAACGGATTTTTGCCGGCTTTTGCTAATGTCATATATACGCATTATCGTTATAAATTTGGGATAGATCTTGCACGCGAGACAAAAGTTGGTCCAGGCCTCTATATTGGACATTTTTCCGGTATTGTTGTTACGGCCGGTGCTACGATTGGCCGCAATTGCAATCTTTCGCAGAATGTTACTATCGGAGTGCCTGCTGTCATGTCAAAAAATGATTATCCTGTCATCGGGGACAATGTTTATATAGGTTCAGGCGCAGTTATACTCGGTGGTATAAAAATAGGAGATAATGTTGCTATAGGAGCCAATTCTGTAGTTACGCATGACATTATGTCGGGATGCCGAGTGGCCGGTGCTCCCGCCCATATCCTAAACCATAACGGAACCGAAGATATGATAAAAAATTTAGTCTGACAACAATTTTATGAGAATACTGCACGCCATATATTCGATGATGTCGGGAGGCGCCGAGCTGATGTTGACAGATATTGCCAATATTCAGGCCGAGCAAGGGCATGAGGTCCATCTGATGATAATCAACGAAATGGAATCTGATGAGGTTATGCGCCGTCTTTCGCCTAAGGTTCAGGTGCATCGTATTCATCGTCCCGAGGGCTCGCGCAATCCCTTCTATATCCTCAAGTTTAATTTAGCTCTCCGCCACATTCATCCCGATATTGTCCATATCCACGTGGACTCGATTATGAGGCTGATTGTCAAGTCTCGCAAGACAAAATACGTCGGGACAATACACAACACTGGTATTGACGTAAAACATCTGTTGCGCGCCGACCGCATTTTTGCCATTTCGCAGGCTGTCAAAGACGACCTGAAGAGCAGACTGAATATAGATTCGACGATAGTTGTCAATGGTATCGATTTTGACAAGATAGATAAGAATAAGCGCAAAAAACCTAGTTCGCCTCTGCGTATGGTTCAGACCGGCCGAGTGGTTATATATCAGAAAGGACACGATATACTTATCCGGGCCATAGCTATTCTTAAGAAAAAAGGTCTGCAGACACATGTCGATTTTATCGGCGAGCCTAAAGACAAGGAAATGCTATTGCAACTTGCAAACGGACTTGATGTCAGCGACTCTGTTAATTTTCTTGGCTGCTACGACCGCTCCGATTTGTATAAAAAGCTGAGCGAATACGACTTGGGTGTCATGCCCTCGCGGTTCGAAGGTTTTGGTCTCGCCCTTGTCGAAGCCATGGCGGCGGCAATTCCTGTCATAGCGAGCAACGTTGACGGCCCTGCAGAAATCCTGAAGGAGAACCGATATGGTCTGCTTTTCGAGAGCGAGAATCCCGAGGCCCTTGCCGATGCCATCGCCAAAGTGGCAAACGCCTATCCCATATTCAAAGCTAATGCCGAGACTGCGGCGTATCGTTATGCTGTCGAAAATTACTCAATTGATGCTACTGCAAACAAATATCTCGAAGAATATAAAAAACTACTATAATGCCTAACGCAATTCGATTCTATTTTTTGGCTAACTGGCTGTGGAAACACCATATACCCATATTACCTAAACTCCTGCAACTGCTTATTTTCCTTAATTACAACTGCTCGGTATCATATCGCACCCATATCGGTAAAGGAACCAAGTTCAGCCACAGCGGACTTGGGGTACTAATAAATCCAAAAGTCGAAATCGGAGAGAATTGCATGATTGGAAACAACGTGTCTATTGTCGGGCAGGGACCTTATAAAGATTGTCCCCGTCTGGGTAATCGTGTATACATTGGCCCGGGCGCCGTTATACAAGGCCCGGTTATCATTGAGAACGGCGTAATTATTGCCCCTAATGCCGTTGTCAACAAAAGTGTAAAAGCCGGAACTGTCGTAGGTGGTATTCCGGCAAAAAAACTTGGACATATCTCTCAGCTCGATTACGACATTTTCGCCAATGAATCATGGAAAGAAGGTTATAAAGATTTTATTAGCTGAATTAATTTCCATTTCCTACTCAAAGTATGATGATGTAACCAAACCTATGGTTATTTCGCCGTAAGTATATACTGAATACTAATAATGACGTTGTAGACTCATAGCAATCAAGGATTTGCTTTCTTGGTAAAATTTGCTTACCTTTGTCATTATAACCTCGAATGAAATCTAAGAAACCTTGACATATGGACAACGATAAAACAATTTATAGCCGAGTACTTTTCATCGGTCCCCACCTTAAAAACCGTGGAGGCATATCATCAGTACTCGCCTCGTATAAAGCACATTTGCCTGAGTTCCATCATTTGGCAACCAATAGTCTTAAAGGTACAGTGCCCGGGCTGTTCAACTTTGCACGCACTTTGGTTTTGCTGCCTTTTGTACGCTTGTTCACACCTTATAGGATTCTTGACATACATGGCAGCAGTCTTAAGTCTTGGCGTCGAAAATCTTTGATTATCCGTCTTGGTAAGTTGCTTGGGTTCAAAATCTCGTTCCATTGTCATTCGGCTATTTTCAAGGATTTTGTTGAGGACAAGGGTGTTGACAATATAAAATCTGTTTTTGAAAAGTGTGACTGTGTTTTTGCCCTCTCGGATACATGGAAACAATACTTTGACGAGACATTCGGTCTTGGTAAATTCTTTACGCTTAACAATATGTCCGATACGCCCGCATCGTATCAGGCAAATATTGACAAACCGAATGACGATATTGTCCGTTTCGTCTTTATGGCGTGGTTTGACCAACGCAAGGGAATATTTGATCTTCTTGACGTTATGGCCAAGAATGTCGACTATTTCCGTGGTAAAGCTAAAATTGTCCTCTGTGGCCGTTACAACGAGAAAATGGTACAGCGATTTATCGCCGAGCATCATCTCGAGGACATAGCGGAATTCAAAGGCTGGGTTGCCGGAGAAGAAAAAGATAAAGTGTTTCGTGAATGTGACATATTGTTGATGCCTTCTTATGCCGAAGGGCTTCCGGTATCGATTCTTGAGTCATTTACCTATGCCATGCCGGTTATTACCACTCCGGTCGGAGCTATCCCGGAAGTTGTCAAATATGGTGAAAATGGCGTCCTATTCTCGCCCGGCGACCAAGAAGCTTTGTTCAGGGCAATGAAATTTTATTGCGATAATCAGCAGGAAATAAAAAGGCAGGGACAAAATTCAAAGGAATTGTCCAAAAAGTTTCTCCCGGATGCGATTATCAGACGCCTGACAAAAGTGCTTGAGACGCTTTAATCTTTAATCAATCTTCTGATATATGAATACGCGATTTGTAAATGTCGAACTTGTAAGAAATTTCTTGAAGCATCTTCCATCGGCACGCAAGAAAAAGAACTTATACATCTCTGATTTCAAACCGGAATTGTTGGAAAATGCAGTACGTCGTGCAATCCGCGATGTACCTTTTTACAAGGATTATGACAAGTATATCGAAGATGGTTTTGATATAAAGAAACTCCCTATAATAACAAAAGCGAACATCCAGGGCCACTCGTCGGAACTTGTTTCGAAGCGCATCCCGTCGTGGCGACGCGTTCTCAAAGGCACTTCCGGCTCGACCGGACTTCCGCTTGATGTATATTATTCGCCTAAAATCTTTTTTGAGAAAGACATTATTGTAAACAGCCTCTTTGATTCTTTTGGCAAGCATCTCAGAATAGGAATATTGCGCGGCGACCGTGTAAAAGGCGACGGCATAGTCAGCTACAAAGGCTGCAAAAAATGGGTATTCTCGTCATACCGCCTTTGCGAGGCCGAACTGGACAAGTACATCGACGAGATGAAAAGGCTGCGTATCAACGTGCTGCACGTCTATCCTTCGGCCGTTACCGTGTTTGCGCGCCTGATAAAGAAACGCTATGGCGTCTCGCCGCTGAATATCAAAGGCATTTTTTCGAGCAGCGAGTCGTTTGACCCCAACGACAAGCGTTTTGTAATGAGCGTTTTCCCCGACGCCAAGTTTATCGACGGCTTCGGGCAGAACGAACTGTGTTGTTTTGGGTCGGCCGAAGGTATGGGGCATTTCCGCTTCTATCAGAATTACGGCTATTGCGAACTAAGGCCCACCGGCGAGAAAACTCCCGCCGGGAACGATATATGCGAAATTGTCGCCACCAGCATCATGAACACCACCATGCCCTTTATCCGCTATGCCACGCGCGACAATGTCGAAGTCGACAGCCAGGGCAACATACTGCGCATACTCGGACGCTCGTCCGACTTTGTCGTAAACACCGAGGGCCAGTTGCAGCCCTGCATATTCCTCGAAAGCCCCGGCTCGCTCGAAAATGTCACCAACTTCCAGTTCTGGCAGCCTGAAAAAGGCGTCATGATTTTCCGTGTCGTTGTAAATAAGGAATTTACCGAATCGGAGCGCCGGCAGATTGTCGCAGACCTGAGCAAGTCGTTCGGCGCAAGCATGCGCTGCGACTGCCAGATAGTCGACGCCATAGCCAAAGGAAAAAACGGCAAGCAGAAACGCCTGCAGCAAGATATCGATATAGACCCCTTTAGGAAGAACATATAAGATGAATACAATAGGATTTATAAAGAGCCGAAAGGAAAACGAGCACCGCATCGCCCTTTTCCCCGACAACATAAAAGCAATCTCGCACCCCGAGATGGTGTATGTCGAGAAAGGCTACGGCTCGGACTTCGGCATCGATGACAAAGAATATGCCTCGCGGGGCGTCCATGTCGCCGAGCGCGGGGATGTCCTCAAATGCGACATCATCTGCGACCCGAAAATCGGCGATGCCGAATATCTGGGACAATTGCACGGACAGACTCTTTTCGGGTGGATACACTGCGTGCAGAACCGCGACATCGCCGACGCCATCATCGGCAACAGCAATACAGCCATCGCCTGGGAGGATATGTACGAGGCCAACCGTCATGTTTTCTGGCGCAATAACGAAATCGCCGGTGAAGCCGCAATAATGCATGCCTATCTGCGTCACGGCATCTTCCCCTACAATACCAAGGTAGCGGTCCTAGGCCGCGGAAACGTGGCTCGCGGCGCCATCAAGACTCTCCACTTCCTCGGCGCCGAGGTTTTTGCTTACGCCCGCCGCACCGAAGACCTCTTCCGCCGCGAACTCCCCGAATATGACGTCGTTGTCAACGCAATACTCTGGGACACCAAGCGCAAAGACCATATCATCTACCGCGAAGACCTCAAACGCATGAAGCCCGGCGCTATGATTATCGACATCAGCTGTGACCGCAACGGCGGCGTCGAGACCAGCATCCCGACCACGCTCGAATCGCCCGACTACTTTGTCGACGGCATCAGACACTACGTTGTCGACCACACGCCGTCGTTGTTCTACAAATCATCGTCACTGGGCATCAGCGAAGAAATTGCCAAATATATAGACACGCTTGTCGACGGCAGCTATCCGAAGAACCCGGTGCTGTCAAAAGCCGTGGCCATCAAAGACGGCAAAATCATAGACAAACGCATAATCGAATTTCAAAACAGATAAGACGAGAGCCATCAATTCAAAGTCTTTTCATTATTCTGGTAGAATAGATGGTAATGTATTAACTGGCATATGTTTAGGACTATGACGAAAACGAAGAACGACAGCGATACGGTCCTGAAGGCTTTCGGGCGCTTGCGGGTGTACTGCGAGGGCGAGGACTACCGGGGGTGGGACCCGTATGACGGGCTCAACTCGCGGGTGTTCAAGGCTATACCTTTTGTCGGGCGCTCGGCGATATGTCGTCTGGTGTGGATTCAGCTGTTCAAGCGCAATCCGCTGAACCTGCGGCGCCTGCTCCTCGTCCCCAAGCAGCATAATGCCAAGGGCATAGGCCTCTTTCTGCAAGGCTATTGCACGCTTTACAACGCTGTCGCCCGCCGTCCGGAGCTTGCGGCCGATTATGGAACTACGGAGCAATTGCGCGAGCGCATCGAGTATCTCGGCGAACTTTTGCTGCAGCTTAAGGCCACGGGATTCAGCGGCGCCGCCTGGGGTTATAACTTCCCATGGCAGTGCCGTCGCGAGTTCCTTTTTCCGGCCGGCGAGCCTACGGTCGTCGCCACCAATTTCTGTGCCTGGGCGTTGCTTGACGCTGCCGAAATCACCGGACGCCGCGACTTCCGCTCCGTCGCACTAACGGCTGCCGACTTTGTCTGCGATGACCTGAGGCGCACACCGCACAAGGGCGGTACGATAATCTCGTACTCCAAGATGCCGGGCAACGATACGATATATAACGCTTCGCTTCTGGGTAGCCGTCTGCTGGCCCGTGCATGGAAAGAGACCGGCTGTCCGCGCTATCTCGACCTGGCCCGCGCCTCGGTCGAGGCCTGTTGTGCCGACCAGCGTGAGGACGGCTCGTGGACTTATGGCGTGAAGCCCGTGACCGGGTGGGTCGACTCGTTCCACACCGGCTATAACCTTGACGGTCTTATTGCCTATCAGGAGCTTACCGGCGACATGCGCTTCGCCTCGAACATCGAGCGCGGCCTGCGCTACTATCTTGATAATTTCTTTCTTGCCGATGGTTCGCCCAAGTACTATCACGACCGGCAGTATCCTATCGACATACACTGTCCGGGTCAGCTGGTAATGACGCTGAGCCGTCTGCACCGCTATGGCGCTGAGCGTCAGCTTGTCAGCAAGGTCATGGACTGGACTTTGAAAAATATGCGCTCGCCCCAAGGCTATTTCTACTATCAGCTTAAGAAGGGTGTATCGTCACGCATTCCGTACATGCGCTGGTCCAATGCCTTTATGTTCTGCGCTTTGGCCACGGCCCTTGCCGAGGAGGCTTGCGGCGCCCCCATGGCTTAGAGTAGAGACAGCAGATAAGAACTGAAGACGGCGTTGTGACCCACGCACGCTAAAATACTGTTGACTCGGCGCTTTTTACGTTGCGTATTGTCGCAGATTTTTGTAACTTTGCACTACAAAAGCGCTCAATCTTATTTTTGTGAGCCTAAAATACTGATTTTAGAGATGAAAGCATGTTTTATGGGCCTTGGATACATAGGCCTCCCTACAGCGATAATCGCAGCTCGCCACGGCAACGAGGTCGTCGGCGTTGACATAAACCCCGAAGTAGTCGCAAAAACCAACCGAGGCGAGCTTCACATCATCGAGCCGGGTCTTCAGGATCTGCTACGCGAAGTCCTCGCATCGGGAGCTTTCCGTGCCGCCACCACGCCCGAAGAGGCCGACGCATACTTCATGGTCGTACCCACGCCCTTCAAAGGCGACCACCAGCCCGATGTCTCGTACGTCGAGGCCGCCACGCGTGCCGTCATCCCCTATCTGCGTCCCGGCAACCTCTTCGTCGTCGAGTCCACATCGCCCATAGGCACTACCGAGGCTATGGCCGAAATCATATACGCCGAGCGTCCCGAACTCAAAGGCAAGATTCACGTCGCATACTGTCCCGAGCGCGTGCTCCCCGGCAACGTCATCTACGAGCTTGTCCACAACGACCGCGTAATCGGCGGCATCGACCCGGCCTCGACCGACAAAGCCAAGGAGTTCTACGGCTCGTTTGTCCGGGGTACCCTGCATCCCACCAACGCACGTACCGCCGAGATGTGCAAGCTCACCGAAAATTCGAGCCGCGACGTCCAGATAGCATTTGCCAACGAACTCTCGCTCATCTGCGACCGCGCCGGCATCAACGTCTGGGAGCTTATCGCCCTGGCCAACAAACATCCTCGCGTCAACATACTGCAGCCCGGCTGCGGCGTCGGCGGCCACTGCATAGCCGTCGATCCTTACTTCCTGACAGCGATGTTCCCCGAGCAGGCACGCATTATCGCCGCTGCCCGCGCGATCAACAACGGCAAAGCCGACTGGTGCGCACAGAAGGTTGTCAACGCCATTCTGCGCTTCCGCCTTGACCACGGCCGCCGTCCCGTCGTCGCCATGATGGGCGTAGCCTTCAAACCCGATATCGACGACCTGCGCGAAAGCCCCGCCCGACATATCATCGATCAGGTCATCGCCGAAAAAACCGACGCCGAAATCCTCGTCGCCGAACCCAACGTCAGCTCGCACCCCGTGTATACGCTCACCGACTACCGCAAGGCTTTCGACAGCGCCGACATCGTAGTCATGCTCACTGCACACACACCTTTCAAGTCACTCGAATATCCCGCCGACAAAGTCGTCCTCGACTTCTGCGGTATTTGGAAAAAATAAACGCAGCACACCGACGTCGGCGCATGACGCCGGTGTGCTGCAAACACACAAGCCACAAGGTATGGAAAAAATCAAGCTACGCCAACTCGAAGTTTATCCCTTTGCCGACGCTGACGCCCTCATCGACTTCGCCGACAGCAAAAAAGGCATACTTGTCGCCGTCAATGCCCTCAAGATAGCCAACGTCAACGAAGTCACCATACCCATCATCAACAACAACATATCATATTGCGACGGAGTCGGAGCCGTAATGGCCGCACGCCAGAAAGGCGCCAAAAACTGCGCCAAGATTCCCGGATGTGAACTATGGCTGCAAATAATCAGGCGCTTCCACCACAGCAAGACATTTTACATCATAGGTGCCTCGCCCAAAGTACATGCCGCCGTCATCGACAAACTTCGCGCCGACTTCCCCGGCATACGCATAGTCGGACATCGCGACGGCTACATCAAGGATGACAGCCAGCGTCAGGCCCTTATTGACGACGTCGCCGCCACCAAGCCCGACGTCGTATTCGTAGCCATGGGCTCGCCCAAGCAGGAAATACTCATGGCCGACATGCTGAAACATCACCGCGCAATATATCAGGGACTCGGCGGCAGCTACGACGTCTATGTCGGCGCCGTACCGCGTGCTCCGAAATGGTGGCTTGATCACAACCTCGAGTTCGCTTACCGCCTTTTGCGGCAGCCCAAACGTCTGGGCCGCAACCTCAAATACATACCTTTCGGCTGGTGGCTGATAACCCACCGCTTCTAAAAACGCACTGATATGGCAGCCAAGAAGAAAATAATGCTCGTATTCGGCACGCGCCCCGAAGCCATAAAAATGGCTCCGCTGGTGCGCAAGCTAAAAGCCCGCGCCGACGAGTTCGAAACCATAGTAACCGTCACCGGACAGCATCGGCAGATGCTTGATCAGGTGCTCGAACTTTTCGATATAAAACCCGATTACGACCTTGACATCATGCGTCCCGGCCAGGACCTCTTCGATGTCACCTCGCGCATACTCACAGGCATGCGTACCGTACTCGACGCCTCACCTGCCGACCTTGTCCTTGTCCATGGCGACACCTCGACATCGACAGCTGCGGCCCTGTCTGCATTCTACCGGCAGATTCCCGTAGGCCACGTCGAAGCAGGCCTCCGGACCGGCGACATCTACTCGCCATGGCCCGAAGAGATGAACCGCCGCCTGACAGGACGTCTTGCCACACTGCACTTCGCTCCCACCGATGCTTCGCGCCGAAACCTCCTGCGCGAAAATGTCCCCGGCGACAACATCACCGTCACCGGCAATACTGTAATCGACGCCCTGAAGATGGTTGTCGCCCGCATAGAGTCAGACTCAGACATCGCCGCCAGACTCGACGTCCGGCTTACATCGCTGGGCTACGACCCCCGACGTCCTGCCGGAGGTCGCCGGATGGTGCTAATCACCGGCCACCGGCGCGAAAACTTCGGCGACGGCTTCCTCAACATATGCCATGCCATACGCGACCTCGCCAAGACTTTCTCCGGTGTCGACTTCGTATACCCCATGCACCTCAACCCCAATGTGCGCCGTCCCATTGCCCAGGTCTTTGACAAAGAGTCGTTAGACAATGTGTTTTTTATCGAACCGCTTGATTACCTGCCCTTTGTGTATATGATGAAGCTCTCGCACATCATTCTCACCGACTCGGGCGGTATTCAGGAAGAAGCGCCGTCGCTGGGCAAGCCCGTACTGGTGATGCGCTCGGTCACCGAACGTCCCGAGGCCCTTGACGCCGGAACAATACACCTTGTCGGCACCGACCGCGACATGATATTCGATACTTGCTCGAAGTTCCTCACCGACGACGAATACTACCGCGAGCACTCCTTGCGCGCCAACCCCTACGGTGACGGCACCGCCTGCGAAAAAATCATTAGCTTCATCTCTGAAAAACTCTGACCGCAACTATCTGTCTGCCATCTCAGGCACTGACACAACTTTGACACCGCCACATGGCGGTCAGGCAAGCCTCCGACCGACGTTCGGCGCTCACCTGTAACTGACAAAATGTTCGCGCACACGCGCGTAATGTTCTCTCATTCTCAAAATGAATATATATTTCAATTATAATCTTCCTTTATTCACTTACATACTGTTAGGTATCGTCCTGCTGTGCCTGCTTTGGATATTAGTTTTTTATATCCGGCGCATAAGCCGTGTCACACGAGCCGTACGTCAGGCTAATCCTGACACAGAGACAGCCAAATCAGAATCGGCGGACGAGGCTGAGCAAGAAGAGTCCTCGCCTCTGGTATTCTCAATCGACGGCGATGACGCTGCGCCTGATGTTCCCGTCGACGACTTTACAGACACCTCAGGACACGACACGGCCGGTCTCCCCGCCGCCTCAATCGTCATCTACTGTCAGGACCAGTCGTCATGGCTCGAAGAAGCGTTACCCGACATCCTCGCACAGGTTTACGAGCCCGGATTCGAAGTCATTGTTGTCAACGAAGGCGGGTCGGACGCTACCCGCGACCTTGTAGACGGACTGTCATTGGCACATCCCAATCTATATTTGACCTATACCCCTGACGGCGCACGCAATCTCTCGCGCAAAAAACTGGCGCTGACCATCGGTGTCAAAGCGGCCAAGAATCCCGTGGTTGTCAACGTAACCGCTGCCGTCCGCATCCCATCGCGCAACTGGCTGTACTCGATAATGCGCAACTTTGCTTCAGAAGGTGTCGAGATTGTCCTCGGCTACGCCTGCGTCATCGATGGCGACGACAGTTATGGCCGCCGTCGCCGTGCTTTCGATTATATTGCTGACTCGGTTACTTGGCTCACTTCGGCCCTCGCCGGAAAGCCTTACAGAGGCACCGAATACAACCTCACCTACACCCGCGACATCTTTTTCCGTAACAAAGGTTTCTCGCGTTCGCTCAACCTTGTCAACGGCGATGACGACATCTTCGTCAACGAGATATCAAGACGCGACAACACCGTTGTCGAGCTCTCGTATGATTCGATGACTGTCGCCAACTGGCTCGACCATCGCGCGGCACAGGAGGACTATCTGCGTCGTCACTACTTCACATCGCGGCGCCTGCCACGCGCATCGGCGCTGCTGATGGCCTCCGGCGCCTGGGCAATATGGATAGCCCTTGCAGCTGCTGTTGGCGCCGCTCTTATCCAGCCCGGCAACATGTTGCCCGCAGCCGTCGCTCTCGTGTTAATCATTACCATTCTGCTGACAGTAACCTTGACGTGGCGGCGTGCTATGATTGCTCTCTGCTCGCGGCGCATGTTCTGGACAATACCCCGTCTGGCCATGTTCCGTCCCTTGCGCATGATGAGACTGGCATTGCGCTCGCGTCGCGCGCACAACTACACCTGGAACTGAACCATTGACCGCACGCATATCCAACCAGTGATATGCGCCGCAAATATACCGGCCGAAATAAAGCCAATCATCCCGCAACATGTATACGCTGCTGACATTCTTAATTTTAGGTGCTGCTATTCTGGTACATGAACTCGGCCATTTTGTGGCTGCGCGTATATTCCGTGTACATGTTTATAAATTGTCACTGTTTTTCAGCCCCGGATTCTCGCTCATCGAGTACGACCCGTTAGAAAACACCGTTCAGTTCATTATACGCGAGCGCAAGTATGTCGAGAATGTCGACGGCCGGGAGGTCGAGCAAACAACACGCAAGAGCATGCTGCAATTGCGCCTGGGACGTGAACATTACGATGCTCCGCCCACTTCCTGGCGTAACACTGTGTATATCCTTGGCTGGCTGCCATTGGGAGGTTACTGTAGCCTCGCTGACCAAATTGTTCGCGACCATGAGGACATCAGGCCCGGCACACTCGCATCCAAACGTCCGTGGCAGCGCATCATCATTTCACTCGCGGGCGTATTCAGTAATCTTATTACGGCATTCATCGCACTTGTAGCCATTTTTTATTTCTGGACACCGATAACAATCGAACAGACATCTCAGAACGTCGCCGCAGTCATAGTGGTTGACAGCGAACAGGGACTCCCCGACGGGCTAAATCCCGGCGACACTATTATTGCTGTAAACGGCCGCCCGGTGAGCAATCCACAAGAGTTTGAGAATCTTAGCCGTAGCACCGACGCCCCGGTTTATACTATATCGGACAGCGAAGGCAATCGCTACGACATGCCATTGAGTGCATCGGCCGAGATTCCCGTTGGCATACCTCATCCAAGATATAGATTCGTCAAGCATCATCATGACTTGGGTTTTGCGTTCACGACGGCTATTCGCTTTGGCGGTCATTCTATTGCGGTCATTGCCAGGCATCCGATTATACTTTTCAATGGACGTATTGAACAAATCAATGAGACAGGTAATGATTTGTATATCGTTGACTACTCGCTATGGACCGGCATATTGTGGTCATTTGCCATCATATCTATACTTTTGGCCATATTCAACATATTGCCGATTCCGGGACTTGACGGGTCGCGCATAATTTTACCCCTTTACGAAATTTTCAGCCGCAGCCGTGCTCCTGCCCGTGCTTATAATTTTCTTAACACACTCGGTTCTATTACCATTGCCGCTCTGTTCATCTACTTTATCATCACCATAATCTTAGGCTGAGATACCCGGGCGTGTAATGGCGTGACCGGAGTTTGGTTTTGGTTTTTTGTAATTGACCGTAGAACATTCAGCGGCGTATCATATCCTGAATACGGTATGACTGAGAACGCCTTCGATGGGGAATTATTGATTTAACCATCATTTTCAGGCGATTGATAAACTTGAAGTTCTCTTTGCCACGCTCGACAAAGGGGCCTGCAAGGTCTTTATCCGGAATGATGTCGAGACGGATGCTATTGCGGTCAATGTTTTCGACGCGGGCTATCAGCGAATCAATTTCGGCAGCACGTGGCGGAATTATTCCCTGTATTGCCAAATCGGCATCGCTGAAACTGAATCGCTGTTTGCGCCACTGTTCAGCCTCTTTTTTAGAAATGTATTCGCGGCCTATGATATAGGTTGTTGAGTAAGTGTCGACATATCCGCTCTGCCGCCGTTTGAATACAGGAAGCCGCTCATCGCCTCGGCCTTTCGACTCAATACGCATACTGTAGGAGTTGATGCTTTCGGCGTTGAGAAGCCCCGATGGCATTACGTCAAAATCATATCTGATGTCGAGCTGCCTGAAATCAAGGTCTTCGTCGCGTACAAATCGCGAAATGAAAGGGAAGCGCTGAAGATTGGCATTGTCTGCGAGGACGTCGAGATGGAGTGTGGCGCCGATACTGTCGCGCGACCAGATGCGCGATGCCCGGTAGCGGCCTCGTATGGTGTCGCTTGTGTTCTCTGACGAGCGTATAACCGGAGGTATGGTGTCGCCGAGATGCAGATTTATAAGATCGCACCACGAGAAGTTGCGGAGATAGGTGTCGCTGACGCTGTCAAGGCCATGGTCGTCGGTGAAGCGATAGTAAGATTTGGAGCTGATGATGCGCGGGAGCGTCCATCCTTGGTATTTGCTTGTGCTGTTGGGGATAGCGAAGTCCACCAATTTTTCGCGGAACATGAAGACGGTGTCGCTTATGGTGCTCAGAGTGGACTGTTCGCGAACAAGAGCGACGACGTGGAGTATTTTTTTACGACTGTCGCTGACTACGAGTTCGGGCAATTGGTATTCGCGCGATATCCGGTCTTTGGAAGCATTGGCCGCAAAAGAAGCGCAGTCGGAAAACGCCGCTATGAATAGAAGAAGAGAGAGTGGCAGTCGCATTGCCTGATGTGATGAATGTCACCGGAGAGGTGATGATGTTCAAATTCGCTCGACATCGGCGGCTGGAAGCCATGCCGAGGTGGTGTTGTTGATTTTTACGTGATACCACATTAGTGTGGCCGGGTCTTTGGGCGTGGCTACCGAGTCGGTGATAATAAGCTTGGTGCCTTCGTGAATCGGAACGACTTTGTCGGTGCCCGATGAAGGTGTTGCGGGCTGAGAGCAGAGGTTGGTGGTGGGCACGATAACGACTGCTGTATCATGGCTTTCCATGTCGGCCGATGTGCTGTATGCTATGGTAATGAAGTAGACAAAAACCGCGAGCATGAACAGCCCCCCGAAAAATCCGATTTTGCGAATGGTAACGTGCGAAGTGAATATGTATACCGAAACGAGACCGAGCAAAATAACGAAGACAGTGAAGGCTGTCCAGGCCCATGCGTTTGGCGACATGAAAGAGACTATGCGCCGATGCATGTTGTACAGAAAAGAAGAGTCGTCTTCGGGTCGGTCGGTAATTTTGGTGCGGACAAAGGCAAGATTGCGCCGGGCCAACTTGTTGGAGGGGTCAAGTTTGAGTGCACGCTCATAGGCAATGACTGCCTGCCCGAGGTTGCCGAGTCGGTAGTAAGTATTTCCCATATTGTAGTAAAGTTGGGTCGATACGCCGTCGTGCTGTGCTGCCAGACGATAGTAGTGCAGAGCATCGGCGTAGTTTTTCTGGGTGTAAGCGGCATCGGCTTTTGCCGCGTTATCCGAGGCGGCAAAGGCGGGACAGACGGCGAGCATGGCAACGAAGAGTGTCAGCAGGCAGATTATGCGGTATGTATGCTTTGTCATTGACATGGATGTGTTATTCGGGATGTTGGTTTATAGCTGCGAGGTCTTCGGCTTTGTCGCGTGTCTTGACGCGACGGACGCTTTCGAGCGCGTTGATGACATCGGTCGCTGTTTTGTATAGTGCCGAGACTTCGGTATCGGAATGAGCGGGAGTGAAGCGTGCCATTTCGCAGTCATCGAGTATGGCGATGGTTTTGTCAACGAGTGCCTGGTCGGCGCCGTATGAGCCGAGGCGCTCGGCAATGTTGTCGCGAGTAAGCTCGGAAGCGGGAATCTGAAGTTTGTCGCTGATGTAGCCCCATAGAGCTTTGGCAAGCAAGGCATAGAACTGCTCATTGTGGTGTTCGTTCATGGCTTTGCGAGCAAGGCGCAGGCGCCGCGTGGCGACTCGCGAGGCATGTGCGGTGCGACGCCCTATTACGTCGGCACGGAAGTTGAGCTGTCGGCGGTATATGACGGCGGCTGTTACAAGCATTAATATGGCGATGATGTAAGCGAGAATATACATAGGCGAGCGCACTATCGAGTCCATTTCTTTGCTCAGCCGGTCTGCTCCGACGGGTATAATGTGTTCGATGTCGGTCATGTGTGCGATATCGCTTTGCGAAGCGGCAGCACTGCCTTTGGCGACGGGTCTACTATACTCCGGGATGTTTACGGTAACATACTTGCGGGACTGCGGGTCAAAGTAGACAAACTTCCATGACGGAACAGTGAGTGTGCCGGTCTGTTGGGGCACGAAATTGTATGTGGCAGTGAATGTACCGGTCATGTCCGAGCCATTGAACTGGGCATCGACCTTGCTTTCGGGGGTGAAAGTGTCAACGCCCTTGGGCATGGCGAATTCGGGAGCGGCAAGCGTTTTTAGATTGCCGGTGCCGGAGATACTGAAGGTGTATGTGGCCGGTTCGTTGGTGCGCAGTTCCTTAGGCTCGAGCGACGTGCTGATGCGGTAAACGCCTACGGCACCGTTGAAACCTTCGGGACGTGGCTCGGGAAGCGGAAGTACCTTGACCGATGTTTCGTTGGAGACGGTGGTGATATTGTGCGGTATTGTGCGGGTGGTGATGAAGCTGCCCATGGTTATGCGCTCAAGGGTCTCGACCGTGACTTCGTAGCGGCCCGAGTTGATGCGCAGGACTCCCGAGGTCTTGGGGTATAGCAGCGAGCGCTTAAGAACGGCGGTGTAATAGTTTTCGCCCCGGAAGTGCTCGATGCTTCTCTTGTTGGGGACGGGAAGGTCTTCGGAAATGAAGCCTTCGTACTCGGGAAGTGTCGTGGCACGGAAGCTACGGATATTCAGTTTGGTGTAGACCTTGATGGTGGCAATGACGGCCTCCTGTTCGTATACGTCGGATTTGGACAGCGAGGTGACGACTATGAGGTCTTTGGGGTTTACCGAGCTGGCGGTCGACTGCTGGTTGATGACTGCAGTGTTGGCATTGTCATCGTCCTCGTCAAAGCCGGTCTGTGCAGAGGCGTTGCGTTGAGTTATTTCGAATGATTTGGCGACTGAGCGTGCTGTGCGGTGTCCGTCGCTGACTGTCACCGACGGAATGACAGCGCGTCCCGGCGTCAGGGCCTTATATGTGAATGTATATTCGATGGTTGACGAGTGCGAAGACTGAGTCTGACCGTTGCTGATAATAATGGAGGATGACTGACGGCTGCTCATTGCCGGCCCGAAAATATATTTGCACCCTTTGATTTGAGGCGTGGAAATATTGCCGTCGATGTTTGTGCGGAAAGTGACGGTGAATTTGCTACCGACACCGACGTAGGGTTGGCACAGAACCTGTACGTTCTGTGCTGCCGCCGAAAGGGTGCCCAGCATCAGTACCCTTGCCGGTAAAAGTATATGTAAAGGCCCCC
>OGOU01000866.1_pt1 | contig 25008 bp, 15 predicted proteins | sample 1552721 | NCBI WGS metagenome assembly OGOU01 (sample SAMEA2580176, study PRJEB22360) | human gut metagenome | biome: human gut; feature: human-associated habitat; material: faeces | place: Denmark | collected 2008/2010
TACGACTATCGATCAAACGGCGCATACCGGTGAAGTGTTTCTGGTAAAGGGAAGTGAAAAACGTCCTGTTGTATCCGGCATTCAACCTTTCATGGAGAAAGGAAAGCCTGTTTGGGTGGCACAAAAAGGCGGATTCGCATATACCGTATTGCCCGGATATACCCGAAATGCGTATTATACCATCGAAACAAAGAAAAGCGAGTGGAATAAAAGAAATATAACAAATAAGAATAAAACCGGCCTTCCTGAAGAAGCCGATATTCTTCGCTTGTGGATCGATCACGGGCAGACACCCAAGGATGACACTTATGGATATACAGTTTATTGCGGAACGGAACCTCTTCAGGAAAAACTTCCGTTTACGGTACTTAGAAATGACAAGAGCATACAAGCCGTCCGGAGCTCTGATAAAAAGATTGTAGAAGCTGTATTTTACAATTCGGAAGAGAAACTGAATGTAAAAGGATTGTCACTCGGAGTTTCGTCTCCTGCCATCGTTTTGATAGAAGACCAGGGAAATGAATATGTGGTTACCGCCAATGATCCGCAAATGCTTCCAGGCCTGAAACAGATAAATATTTCATTTAATAAAAGAAAGGTAACGATTGAGCTGCCTCAAGGCGAACTTTGTGGAAAGCCGGTGTCAGTGAAGATCAAAAAATAAAAAAGATTATTCAGCTATGACTATAAGAAAAATATGTATATCATTATTCTCTGTTTGCATCTTGTTTGCATTTCCATGTGGCTGCGCCGAGAAAAAGGTGGACTCGGAAAAAGATGCTTTTATTCAAGAGAACATAAATTTTGCAACTAAGCAAATCGGGTTGATGCTTGAAAAGGTAGGTGAACCGACCGGCAAAAATTATCCGCGTACGATGGATGATAATGGTAATCTTGTTGTTACCGGTATGTACGACTGGACTCCCGGTTTTTTCCCGGGTTCTTTATGGTATTTATATGAATTGACAGGAGACACTGTTTGGAAGGAGAAAGCAGAAAAGTGGACGCAAAGTCTTGAACCGTTGAAAACATTCAAAGGACATCATGATTTGGGTTTTATGATGTATTGCAGCTATGGCAATGCCGAACGGTTGGCTGCCAAACCCGAATATAAAGATATCCTGGTGGAAAGTGCATACTCACTGGCTTCCCGTTTCAGTGAAAAGACCAATGTTATCAAGTCATGGAATTATCGTTTGGCATGGGATGGCGAAACGGAGTGGTTCTATCCGGTCATCATCGATAACATGATGAACTTGGAGATGTTGCTTTACGGGGCTAAAGTATCTGGAGATAAGCGATTATACGATATAGCCGTGACGCATGCCGGTACGACATTGAAGAATCAGTTTAGAGACGATTTCAGTTCTTACCATGTGGTAGATTATGATACCATTACCGGTGCTGTGAAATCGCAGGCTACCTGTCAGGGATTCAGTGACAATTCTACTTGGTCGCGTGGACAGGCATGGGCTATCTATGGCTACACCATGATGTACCGGGAGACAAAAGATCCGACTTTTCTGAATGCTGCTATCCATTTTGCGGATTACTATCTGGAACGTTTACCCGAAGACTTTGTTCCCTTATGGGATTTTAATATCGGACAGGATGGGTATGTTCCCGATAAAGACTCCTATGCCGCAGAATATCAGGAAAAATTACGCGATGTGTCGGCGGCGGCCATTGTTAGTTCGGCTTTGTTTGAACTTGCGGGATATGCTAAAAAAAAGGATTATACAGACAAAGCTGTTAAGATGCTGCAAAGTCTGGCTTCGGATAAATACCGCGCAAAATTGAATGAGAATGCTGATTTCATACTGATGCACAGTGTGGGAAGTATTCCTCATAAAACGGAAATAGATAAACCGTTGGTTTATGCTGACTACTATTTTTTGGAAGCTTTAGTGAGATATAAAAACATGAAATAAACATTCAAATATGAAAATAAAACTGACTTTAATAAATCAATGTATGATGAGTAAATTTTTAGATATGAGGAAAACTTGGACGATATTTAGCATGGCGGCATTACTTTGCCTAGCTTTAACATCTTGCAGTGATGACGATGATTGGATGGAGGGAAACGAAAGAAAAGAAATACCTGAAGAAGCTCCGGGAAAAGAGTATGGAATCTCTGTCGTTCTGATAAAAAACGGTACGTTCATGATGGGGAAAGCTTCCGATGAAATCGGCTATGGATCGGAAACACAGCATCAAGTGACTTTAACGGGAGATTTCTACTTGAGCAAGCACGAGATAACTAATGAACAATATGCTCAATTCCTGAATGAAAACCACATCGGGGCTGATGGTAAAATGGCTACTAGCGAAGCGTATGCAGATGAAGTGTTGATTTACGACAGCAGCACACAAAACGGTGGATTGGATTGTGGAGTAAACTACATAGTCGACCAGTGGCAACCGGCATTGGGAAAAGATAATTATCCGGTGATTTATGTGACATGGTATGGAGCTTACGAGTATGCCCGATGGGTTGGTGGAAGTTTGCCCACCGAAGCGCAATGGGAATATGCCTGCCGTGCAGGAACTACTACTGTTTGTTCGTTCGGCGGCCATGATGAGAAACTACTTACCAACTATGCCTGGTACAATACCAACGCCGGAGGTACTACGCATCCCGTAGGTGAGAAAGCGATGAACTTTTGGGGACTCTACGATATGTATGGCAATGTGGATGAATGGTGTATGGACTTTTTCCTCAATTATAAAGATGCGCCGCTCACTGATCCCGTGGTAATCAATGGCAGCAAACGGGTATCTCGCGGAAATGGTTGGGACAGTGCTTTCACCAACTACAATTTCCGTTCGGCCAACCGTGGGCAGAGAGAGGCAAATGCGGCAGCCCGGAACTTAGGCTTCCGTGTGGTCTTCAATCGATAAGGAAAATCTACACGAATATAAACCTGAAAAAAAGAAACAAAATGAAGAGTAAATTATTGAGTATAGCGCAGATGCTGACCATACTACTTTGTTTGGCAGCTTGTGACAACAAGTATGACACCCCTGTGGTGCGTGTAGAAAATGTGGTGATAAAACCATCGGGTAAGCTCTCTTTAGTGATTAATACGGAGAGTGAACTTATGGCTATGGTTTACCCTAATTCGGCAGCCAACCAACATGTGAAATGGACATCAAGCCATCCCGAGATAGTCACTGTAGACGAAAACGGGAAAGTGAGCGCAGTCTCTTTAGGAGAGGCGTTAATCACAGTGACAACGGAAGATGGAGGCAAGACGGCCACTTGTGAAGTGGTGGTTACTCCTACGGTAGTTTTAGTGAAAAGTATTACGCTTGATCAAGAGTCGATCACTCTTTTTGAGGAAGAAACTCAAACGCTTCGAGCTACGGTATTTCCTGATAACGCAACGAATAAAACAGCTATTTGGACATCGGATCATCCGGAGATAGCCGCTGTAGACCAGGAAGGTGTGGTGACGGCAGTAAAGAAGGGACAGGCAGTGATTACTGCAATGACCGAAGATGGCGAATTCACCGCCACTTGCCAAGTAACGGTGAATGCTCCGCAAGTAACGGTAGACGGTGTGCAACTCAATAAAAATGAGATGCTCCTCTTTACGGGCGGTTCGGAAAAATTAGTGGCTGCCATTTCTCCTGCCAACGCTTCCGAGAAAAGCGTGACTTGGCGTTCAGACAAGGAAGCAGTAGCTACTGTGAGTGCAGAAGGTGTGGTAACACCGGTAAGTCCAGGTATTGCTGTTATTACAGTGACTACCGTGGATGGTGGATTTATGGCTCAATGTACGGTGACAGTGAAAGAAAGCCCGGGCGAAGAGTATGGTATTGCTACAATATTAATAAATGCAGGTACGTATACAATGGGAAGCCCTACCAGCGAACCTCGTTGGAGTTCGGAAACGGAACATCTAGTGACGTTGACCCGGAATTTCCATATGAGTATGTACGAAATCACCAACGAACAGTATGCTCGATTCCTGAATGAAAACCACATAGGAGCGGATGGAAAAATGGCTGCAAGTGAAACGTATGCGAATGAAGTGTTGATTTACGATAGTAGTACACAAAGCGGCGGATTGAATTGTGGAGTGAATTACGTATCCGGACAATGGACACCGGTAAGCGGGAAAGAAAAATATCCGGTTATTTATGTTAGCTGGTACGGAGCTTACGAATACGCCAAATGGATAGGCGGTAGCCTGCCTACCGAAGCACAATGGGAATATGCTTGCCGGGCGGGAACAACTACGATTTGTTCGTTTGGTACGGATCGGAGTCTCTTAGGTGATCATGCTTGGTATAATGTAAATGCGAGTGGTAGTTCGCATCCTGTTGGAGAGAAATTACCTAATCCGTGGGGACTTTACGATATGTACGGAAATGTGGATGAATGGTGCATGGATATTTTCGTTAATTTTACCTCAAGTGCAGCTATTGATCCGTTGATTACAAGCGGTGGCTCCAATCGTGTGTCTCGCGGAAATGGTTGGGATGCTGCAATTATCAGTAGTAATAAGGAGGTAAACTTCCGTTCGGCTAATCGTGGGCAGAGAGCCCCCAATGTAACAGCAAGAGGATTAGGCTTCCGTGTGGTGTTCAATGTAGCTAACTGATTACGCATAATTAAATAAAAATATCAGTCTGTCATTCGTTGCGCTTAAAAAAGTTTAAAGCAAACGAATGACAGACTGTTTTTTCAAGATACTCTTATCCTTCTGTGATGACATCTGCTTTATCAAGTCCCCATATTCTTTCCCATAACCTCTGTCATTAAATAAAATAAGACTACCTTTACACCCTCAAAACATAGAAAATGGAAAACAAACACAAGTTATCCATCAACCAATGGGCACTGGAGGACCGCCCACGGGAAAAAATGATGGAAAAGGGAGCAGCGGCATTGAGCGATGCCGAACTACTCGCTATATTAATCGGCTCCGGAAATACGGAAGAAAGCGCTGTTGAACTGATGCGACGCCTGCTCCTGTCTTGTGATAACAATCTCAATTCTCTGGCAAAATGGGAAGTCTGCGATTATTCCCGTTTTAAAGGTATGGGACCGGCGAAGAGTATTACAGTGATGGCAGCATTGGAACTTGGAAAGCGTCGGAAACTGCAAAACACAAAAGAAAGGCCTCAAATCACCTGTTCAAAAGATATTTATGATATCTTTCAACCTTTGATGTGCGACCTCGAACAAGAAGAATTCTGGGTTCTTTTATTGAATCAGGCAACGAAACTGATTGATAAGGTGCGTATCAGTACCGGTGGAATAGATGGAACATACACCGATGTACGCACCATCCTTCGGGAAGCATTGCTGCAAAGAGCCACCCAAATAGCTGTGGTCCATAATCATCCTTCAGGGAATATCCGTCCTAGTCAGCCTGACAAAACACTGACAGAACATATTCGTAAAGCGGCAGATACAATGAATATCCACCTGATAGATCATGTCGTCGTTTGCGAAGACGGGTTCTTTAGCTTTGCGGATGAAGGATTGCTTTAATTTCCTCTACATCTTTATTCCCTGTTTGCAACAATTTACCATCTGGGTACGTTTTTCATATTAGTGAAGATGGAGAATAGATGTAATATTCTTTAGGTACACGATGCTCATTCCGTACCTAATTTTTTATGTTTCATTTTTTATCTCTATCTTTGCGATACATAACAAAATGAGAAGACGTATGGAAAAGATTGAAATAGAAGAAAAGATTGTAGCCATGCTAAAAACGGTGTACGATCCGGAAATTCCGGTGAATGTATACGATCTTGGACTGATTTATAAGATAGATGTCTCCGATACTGGAGAAGTGGTACTTGATATGACATTGACAGCCCCTAACTGTCCGGCTGCTGATTTTATCATGGAAGATATTCGTCAGAAAGTGGAATCGGTGGAGGGTGTGACTGCGGCTACCATTAATCTGGTGTTTGAACCGGAATGGGACAAAGATATGATGAGTGAGGAAGCGAAACTCGAACTCGGTTTTCTCTAGTTACGAGTGATAACCTCATAATCAATCTCTTATAACTAACAACTCAAAACTCATGAAGAACGTTTATTTCCTTTCCGATGCGCATCTTGGGTCCCGTGCTATTGAGCATGGACGCACGCAGGAACGGCGTTTGGTGAACTTCCTTGATAGTATAAAGCACAAGGCTTCTGCTGTTTATCTGTTGGGAGATATGTTTGATTTCTGGTATGAATTCCGGCTGGTCGTCCCCAAAGGATATACCCGTTTCTTGGGAAAAATCTCCGAACTGACGGATATGGGAGTGGAAGTGCATTTCTTTATTGGCAACCATGATATATGGTGTGGGGATTATCTCACCAAAGAATGTGGTGTCATTATGCACCGTGAACCGCTGACTACCGAAATATACGGAAAAGAGTTCTATCTTGCTCATGGTGACGGGCTGGGCGACCCGGACAAGAAGTTCAAACTGCTTCGTTCCATGTTTCACAGCAAAACATTACAAACATTGTTTTCCGCTATTCATCCCCGATGGAGCGTGGAACTTGGTTTATCATGGGCGAAACGCAGCAGGCAGAAACGGACTGACGGAAAGGAACCGGATTATATGGGGGAAAATCAGGAGCATCTGGTACTATATACAAAAGAGTATTTGAAAAGTCATCCCAATATAAACTTCTTTATTTACGGACATCGCCACATTGAACTTGATTTGATGCTAAGTGTCACTTCACGTGTGCTGATACTTGGAGACTGGATTAATTTCTTTTCTTATGCCGTATTCGACGGCGAGAACCTTTTTCTTGAAGAATATATAGAAGGAGAGACGCAGGTTTGAGGCGGATAGTTTCATCCCGGTTTGAAACAAAAAGTTTCCCGGTGTGAAACGGAATGGTTTCTCGGTGTGAAACACTTCGTTTCTCGGTGAGAAACAAACAGTTTCAAGGCATGAAACAACTAGCTCGCTTAAAAGGATTGAAAAAGAGCTCATGCTTGAAGAGAAAAATCTCTACCGATAAGAAATAATTAAAGCAATAAATCCCTGCTCCAACATTGTGGAACAGGGATTTATTACATTATTATGGGTTGTTTTCTATGATAACTCTGATTACAACCGTTCAATCAATTGTTTACTGGAAAGTTGGTGTATAACTTGAAGCTATTAGCAGGTATAACAACAGGCTGTTCAGAACTGTTAGTCACATTCAATGTTTCACCATTCAATTCATACCAATCTCCCGTGTTACCAAAGTACACACCTGTATTAATCTGTTCATTCTTGAAATTGCCTACTACAACCAGTTTCTTTGTAGTGGATTCCAATCTTAGATAACGACCTTTATCCCAATCGGAAACACTTACTTTCCAGTCTTTGAATGCGTTGTCGCTGAATAAGTCCGGATTATCATTGCGTAATTTCAGCAAAGTGCTATAAGTGTCGTATAATCCTTTCCGATATTGGTCAGTAAGATAATCCCATTTCACAGGCTTGGCATCAGTATTCTTTTCAGTTCCCATTGTTCCATCGTACTTATACATTATGGAATAATCATATCCTAGTTCGCCAAACTGCCAAATCATTTTCGGTCCTGGAACGGTCAGGAAGAAGGCTGCATTTGTTCCCAGTTGTTTCATGCGGATATCAAGACCTGCATTTTGAAGATTGCCAAAAGCTGTTTGCTTGTATGCAACTCTTTCTTCATCATGGCTTTCCATGAAATTAACCCATCCTTCGGCAGGCATTCCGCTATTTCGCATGTATGAAAAATCAGAATTGCTTGATTCTCCCATTCCGGATTGGCAATAGCTTTCATTCATATTATGCCATAGTTTCATCCCTGCTTTAGCCAATTCTGACTCTTCATCCAAATTGCAGAAGTGTTCGAGAATCATCACTGCATTAGGATTGGTCGTATTCACTGTTTTATAGTAATCTTTCAAGATAACAATACGGGAGTCATCTTTGTTACTTGCCGTTGATTCATTGCTCTTGTTTTGAGTAAATCCTTTGGTTAAGTCGAAACGGAAACCGTCAAACTTATACTCTTCCAACAAGAACTTCAAGTTACGTTTTACAAATTCACGTACAAGCGGCGATTCGTGATTGAAGTCATGGAATACGCTGAATGGATGCGGAGCATCGACATTGAACCACGGATTATTCTTGGCTGTCTTGCTTTCTTTCGAATTCCAATAAAGTTTAGCAAATGGATGACTGCCAGTAGCATGGTTGTAGACTACATCCAGTAATACTGCAATGCCTTGTTTATGACATTCATCAATGAATTGCTTATATTCCTCTTTCGTTCCATATGCTTTGTCCATTGCAAAATAATAACATGGATTGTATCCCCAGCTATTATTCCCGTCGAATTCTTGTATAGGCATCAGTTCAATTGCATTCACTCCCAGACTCTTGATGTAGTCCAAATGTTTAGTAGCCTCTTTGATTGTACCTGTAGCAAGTTCGGAACCCGTTTGTGTGAAGTCACGGAACAGTAACTCATAGATTACCATATTGTCAGGATTATCAATCTTGAAATCGGATACTTGCCAATTGTAGGATGCCGGTTTTGTTTGGAATACGGAGACAATGCCTGTCGTCTTTCCATTCGGATACTGTATGGCACTAGCCGGATAAACTCCTTGTTCTACAAGATATTTATCGTTCGAGCCATCCAGCACTTTTTCACAATAGGGGTCGCCAATACGAACATTGCCGTCTTTTTCACTACCCATGTAATATTGGAAACCATACTCTTTGGCGGGGTCGATGCCTGTAACGGTGTACCACCAGAAGTGTTTGTCGTTATCACGCTTCATCTGATATTCAGTACTAAGTTCCCAATCATTGAAGTCGCCAATGAGACAAGCATAATCCTTATAATTGTTATCCGTATCCAAATCGTATAGTGCGAAAGTCACAGACGTTCCGTCAGTCGATGGATGGATACCCGCTTCTTCTACCGGGCAGGCAGCTATCTCTACCGGAGCCGGTGTGAAAGTCTTGTCTCCTGTTACTGTGATAAAAAAGTCGCTGGTTTTCTTTTCGTCAGTCAACGCTTCATCATTGCGGAAGAGGATGCAGACATTTTGAATGTTTGCTGCATTTTCCGCGCCAAACCATTCGCGTACTGTCGGGGCAAGTGTAAAGCACCAAATATTATCCGCCACTTTCTCTGCCTTGTATTTATCTTCATTTACACCCCATTCCGTAGGAACATACATCCAGTCATTGATACCGATGTGAACATATACATCACCTTCATAGCCGTACAAGTCGTCGCCGGCTGCTGCTTTATACCAGATTTTACCTTGCTTGTCGCCTTTGAATTTAGTCGGGTAATTATTGATTCCTTCTACCAATTCTTCGATAGACGGCTCGTGATCCAGTTCGGGGATTTCCGGACCGGTGATTAACATCTCATGGTTTTCGTCGGAACATGCTACTATCGTGAATAGACAGAGCAGCATCCAGAATATATGTTTTATATCTTTTTTCATAATGTATTTTCCATTTATTATTCTTTAATGAGGACTAGTCTACCGTTCAGATAGAATTTGATGGTATAGTTACCGGTTGCGTCCATTGAAATATTATCTCCAGTAAAAGGACTGGGTGTATCTAATGTTCCCCCGAAACTAACACCGGAATCCCAACTGGAATTGACGCGGAGTTTAAATTCACCCACAGTCATTTCAGTCTTTGCAGTCCAGCATTTTTCTGTTGCATCATAAGTTAATTCTTTGCCGTTTTCCCATCCTCCTGTGGCTGTACCTATAATATCCATAGATGTTATTTCTGTTGCAGAGGCATACTTGTCGTCCAAATTGACTACAATGTAATAAATACCCTGTGGTAAAGATAAGTTTCCACCATCATTTGTCATACCTTCTTTCGAGGTAAAATAGTCATATCCATAATCAAGTCCGCCATTCGAACCATCCGGCCAATAGGGCTGTGCGGTAAACTTAAAGCCACCGTTCAATTCCGACATTCCCCAATAAGCATTGTTTCCTTCTGGCTTATATAAAGTCGGTGCTTGTGAAGGCTTCCATTCCTGATGATTTCCTGGTATCCATAAATGAGGTGCATCCATTGTTTTCTCAATCTTGTAAGTGCCTTCCATCATGTTGATGGAGATTCTAACTGATTTATAATCGCCACCGGATATTTTGATAGGATTTGCTGTTTCTGATAAAATGAGATTGCCTTCTGGAGCATCGTTGTCTGCATCAACCGCGCCAAGTGATTTGCCTGAGTTGGATTTAATCAGGAAATAGGCATCTTTTGCACCGGTGTTATCTGTAACCAGAGCAGGAACTGTTGTTGTAAAGACTGAATTGGTATAAGGATCACCACTTGTATTAACAAATGCTACATTCTGTTCCCAAGTCAGAGAGCCATTAATATAATAAGCGCTTTCAATAACCGGTGCTTCCGGAGTAACTTTCAACTCATAGCTTTCAGCCGGTGCCGCATATACTGTCTTTCCGACAGCCACGTATGACGTTAATACTGCATTCATGGTACGTTCTACCGGACGGATACCATATATTTGCGCCACTGCATTCTGCAAATCTTCCGTTGCTACGTATCCTTTGTCGTCTACAATTAAAGTCACTTTATTATCTAACTTCATTTTATAGGATAAAGTGGCTTCTTCTTCAACGGCAGGAGCTGTAAATACGGCAACCGCTACGGATTCTTCCTCGACATTTCCAATATTAATCGGGGCTACACCTGTAGCTGTAAAAGTTATTTTGCCGGCAGCTTCTTCCTGTCCGTAAGACTGTGGGGAAGCTACCCCTTCATTAAAATCTTCGTTGCAGGCTGTTAGTGCGGCAGCCAGTAACACGGTTATATATATTGATAATTTTTTCATATCTATCTGCATTTAAGATTAATCTATTTTGCTTTGAAGTAATAGCACTCGTCCAGTTCGTTGAACAGTACAGTATAATCACCCGGTTTGCAACTGATGGTAGCTCCATCAACAAATGAGCCGAATGGGAATACCTCTCCACCCCAAGTCTTGTCGCCGGAAGTAAATTTGGCTTTGCAGCTTGCCGCGATTGTTATGTCGGCATACCATACATGTGAATGCTCCATGGTAACTTTGGTCATGTTTACAGATTCCGAACCATAAATCAATGTGACGGCATCATATTCTGTCGGTTGAGTTTCAAAAGTAGTAGCTTTCATTGTCAGTTTATTTTCAAGCGTATTGAGATGAAGTGTGTACCAGCCGGCCGCATTCACTTTAATATTTTGAGAGTTCTTGTCATTTACCAAATTGGTGAATCCTTCGCTGTCAGCATTTCCCCATTGGTCGTCCCATGCACCGGGAGTAGCCACTACCTTAAATCCTTTATCTGCTGGGATATATCCTGTGTAGGTAAATTCTCCTTTACCAGTATTGGCATCATACGCATATCCTTTTACCAGTGACATCGGGAAATAAGCGGTACCTGCTGCCATTGTCGGATTTCCCCAGGGAACTTCACCGATGAAATCGCCCAGTAAATAATAAGTGGCAGGAACGGCATCAGATATATCCATATAATAAGGTATAACTTTCAATTCAATCGAATTGGAATGTATAGGATACCCTTTATCTCCGATATGTGCGTACAAACGTACAAATACACTCATCGGTTCGCCGTCATAATCATTCTCCGATGTCCAGCCGGCAAGTTTTACGATTGCCTTATTCAATTCCTGTGTGTTGGCATCCACTTTGGCTGATGTAGATATGGAAGGTAGTGTCAGATAAGAGGCGTCTGCCGTTTCCGTTTCATCAGTCCATTTGTCTGTTAAATCCGCTTGCATGGTGTAAGTCACTACGGCAGGGTAGCCATAGTCCGGTTGCGTACAAGTCAACTCGATATTCTTGGATTGATTTAGGTCATAGACGTTGTACGTTGCATTGGCAGGGGTGTTCAATACAAAAGTAGTAGGTTCCTGTATGGTAGGATTTGAGTCCCTGTCATCCTCGCAGGCGGTCAGCAGGGCTGTCGCTACTAGTATGGACGTCAATATATTTATTTTTTTCATATTACTCTGTTTATTTAAAAGTATAACTTCGGTCTGATTTAATACTCGGGATTCTGATCCAGATTTGTATTCGCATTGATATCATTGGCAGGAATAGGATAAATGTTGCGGAACTCTTTTATTTCAGTACCTTGTTTTTCTCCACCTTTCCAATCCCAGTTATAGTCGGTGTGTCCGCCGAAATCGCCGAAACGAATCAAGTCAATGCGGCGGCGACCTTCAAACCAGAACTCACGTGCCCATTCGTCACGGATGTCCGTCAATGTATATGAATCAGATTCGGCGGCGTTCGCACGCTTACGGATTTCATGCATAGCGTCTATGGTCTCCTGAGTAGAAACACCATTGTTGGCACGGATGCTGGCTTCTGCTACAATCAGATAAGCTTCTGCCATACGAAGAAGAGGTATATCCATATCAGGATTATCCGTATCGCTTGTCAGTCCGTTGTCTGCACGGATGTTCGAGAATTTGGCACATGCGAATCCGTCCGTAAAGCTCATATTGTCTCCTGTCGACGTACTTCTCTGCACTCCGCACATCAAGGCACGGTCATCTTTTGCTGCCACTACCATCTGGTCTTCCAATACGGAAGGAGCATCATTTACGTTTGGGAAGAATTTGGCTACCATTGCCTGACGACAATGCGGGCCGCCCCATCCTTGCTTACTTCCCCAGGGATTCATGCCTGTGTCACTTTTGTGCGTACCTGCAATCAAGAACAGCGAACCACCCCAACTCTTGGTTCTCACACCATCCTGCAAAATGGGAAGTATCACTTCCTGTCTTGCCTTGTTGACATTGCTGCCATCATTATCTGCCATGAACAGGTGTTTGTAGACGGGAGCCAGTTTATAGCCGGAACCAATCACTTTTTGGGCATATTCCTTGGCTTTTCCCCATTGAGGCGTGCCGGTATAGACTTCTGCGTTGAGATACATACGTGCCAGCAATAACCAGGCGGCAACACGGTCTACACGGCCGTAAGTCGTTTGAAGCGGCTGTGCCAGTGTGGCGGTAGCGTCGTCACCGATTTCTTTCAACTCTTCTTCAATTTTCGCGAAAAGATCCGCACGTTGTATTTGCTGAGGCTTCTCTGTCGATACTTTATCGCAATAAGGCGGATTGCCGAACATATCCATCAGGTAATAGTTATTCAAAGCACGGATAAAACGTACTTCTGCACGTTGGCGTGTCGTTTCATCATCTGTCAGTCCTTCCGTTTGTTCCAGGAAGTAGTTGCACAATGTGATGTCAAATGTCAGACGGTAATAGAGTCCTGTCACGATTTCATTGGAAGAACTCCAACTGCAATCGGCAATAGTAGCGACACCGGCATCGTTCCATGAATTGACAATCGCTTCATCTGTCATCAATTGGTTGGCACACCAAGTCATACGGTAGAAAGAGGAAGTACCTTCGTCGATGTCGTCCAAGTCACCGCTTCCGTCGGGGCCTTTCTGACCTGTCAGTCCGAGGGTTCCATATATCTTGTTAAAAACGCTTGCCTGGTCGAATGTCATCACTATATTCGGGTCGATAGGAGTCGCATCCAGGTCACCGATACATGAAGTCACGCTGACTGCCAGTAATAGTGAGGCAGCCGATAGGATTGATTTTATATATCTGAATTTCATAATTGGTATTTTTAGTAGGTTTAGAAATTAAGGCTTAAACCGATTAATGTAGTCAGAGGACGCGGATAAATATTGTTATCCAATCCCTTTTCTACTTCAGGGTCAAGTCCTTTGTATTTGGTGATAGTGAATACGTTCTGTACGGCTGCATATACGCGTCCGCCAATCGGAGCGCCGAACAGCTTTTTGAACGAGTATCCCAAAGTGATGTTGTCACATTTCATGAAGGAAGCATTCTGTACGAAGTAATCGGATAATAAGGTGTTGTCTTTCAGGTTCTGGATATTATTTGCCACTCCCATCAACGGACGGTTGTTGAGTGCGCCGAATGAATAGACAGAGGTTGGGTTGCAGTCGGAACCACCTGCTTCGACAGAGTTGTACACATAGTTGTTCAGGCTGGCGCGCAGTGAGAAACTGAAATCCCATGACTTGTATGAAAGACGGGAAGTAAGTCCCATAAGTACGTCGGCTGTCGGCTTTTTGTAGAAGTAGCGGTCGTCGCCGTTAATCGTTCCGTCTCCGTTGCGGTCTACAAATTCGTTCTCGATAGGCTTTCCATTCTCGTCATACACTTGCTGGTAAACATAGAAGGAAGAAGCCGGATGCCCTACGGCATGCGCCATTGCTTTCATATCACGTCCGCCACCGATATTGTCTCCGGCAGCAACATAATAATTTTCGCTATCTCCGGTAGTTAATTTGGTGATTTCGTTTTTGTTGTAAGTGATATTGAAGCCAAGGTCCCATGTCCAGTCGGTAGTTACAACCGGTTTTGAATTAATAGAGAATTCGATACCTGAATTTTCTAATGAACCGACGTTGGACAATACCTTGTTTTTGAAGTTCGTTCCGGCAGAAACGAATACGCTGTTCAGCAAATCGGTGGTCTTGCGATAGTAATAATCCACAGCACCGTTGATGCGGTTGTTCAGGAATCCGAAGTCCAAACCTACATTATAAGTGGTCGTCTTTTCCCATTTCAAGTCCGGGTTGTATGCATTCGGGCGGTAAGTGGTTCCTTCTCCCAGGATAGGATAGTAAGCCCCGTCTTTGTTTGTCTCATAAACAGCCAGATACGGATAGTCGCCCGAATTGATATTCTGCTGACCGGTAATACCATAGCCAAGACGAAGTTTTAAATCAGAAAGTACATCAACGTCTTTCAGGAAAGCTTCTTCTTTCAACTTCCATCCCAAGGCAAAAGACGGGAACAATCCCCAACGGTTGTTTTTGTGGAAACGGGAAGAACCATCCTGGCGTACGGTTGCCGTAAACAGGTAACGGTCCAACAGTGTGTAATTGACACGACCGAAGAAAGATACCAGATAACTTTCCGTAGCCGAACCACTTGAGGTATTGTTGTAACGCTGACCTCTGTTCTCTACCACGTTGTTCGACAGCGGATAGAGTCCCCAATATTCCTGGTCGGACGTATCATGGAAGTGCTGCCATTCATAGCCTGCCATTACATCGAAACGATGTTTGTCGGTAAAATCTTTGCTGTATTGCAGGTAAGCATTCAAAGAGAGGTTGTACTTGTCTTTCTGTTCCCAGCCATAGCTGCCATAATAGTTGTTGGTCGAAGAATAGGGAGAGACATCCGTATATTGCTTACCCGTAGAGAGGTCCATACCACCGTTCACGTGTGCGTGCAAGTCCGGCAAGAAATGAAACTTATAATCCAGTTCCAGATTACCGATTAAAGATTTGGAGATGGCACGGTCGTCCTTTTCTTCCAACAAGGCAACCGGATTACCCGGAGCATTGCTGTTGAAAGTACGTTTCCATGTGTCGTCATTCAAAGAAGAAGCGTCCGTATTCCATTGGAAATATCCGTCGAAATAATATTGATGGTAAGGATCGTCGGAGCGGACGGACTGTGTAGGGTCAAAGCTGACCGCAGAACCTACCGCACTACCGTCAGCGTAGCGGTTCTTGGCAATCATACCTTTCAGGTTGGCATTTACTTTCAGATGGTCTTCAAAGAAAGAAGGAGCCAAGCTGACAGAAGCCGTATAACGTTCGAACTTGGATGTTTTCACAATACCGTTCTGGTTGGTATAACCGAACGATACACGGTAAGGCATATTCTTCAATCCACCGGAAATGGTGAGGTTATGGTCTGTACTTACGGCTGGGCGGAATATTTCTTTCTGCCAGTCGGTGTTGGCATTTCCTAATTTGCTATAAGCTTCGCTGTCTTCTCCCCAAATGTCTTTGATGAAAGAACGGAACTGGTCTCCGTCCATTACGTCGACGGTAGATTTTACAGTGCTGACAGATACATTGCCGTCATAAGAAATGGTAGGACGTGCGCCTGCCTGACCTTTCTTCGTTGTAATGATGATAACGCCATTAGAAGCACGCGAACCGTAGATGGCGGTAGCCGAAGCATCTTTTAATACGGTAAAGCTTTCAATATCATTCGGATTGACCATAGACAGAGGATTGGCCAAACCTTTCACTCCCTTATTATCCATTGCCAGACCGTCGATTACAATCAGCGGGTCGTTTTCTGCAGTCAGTGAAGAACCGCCACGAATACGAATCGTTGCGCCCTCGCCCGGAGCTCCGCCTTTGCTGATAACGCTTACACCGGCAATCTTACCAGTCATCATATCCTGTGCGTTGGTAATCAAACCTTTGTTTAGTTTGTCCGGTTTGATGGCCGTAACCGAACCGGTCATATCGTTCTTTTTCACCGAGCCGTAGCCGATAACGACTACTGCGTCCAGTACTTGAGAATCATCTTCCAATGTAACCATTACAGTAGAAGCCGCTTTCACTTCTGCTGATTTATAGCCGACGAATGAAACGGAAAGAATGGCATCTTTCGGTACATTCAACATAAAGTTACCATCGAAATCAGTTATTGTTCCATTGGTTGTACCTTTCACCAGTACGTTAGCACCGATGACAGGCTCACCCGTTGTGTCTTTCACATGCCCCTTGACAGCTATTTGCTGAGCAAATGCTCCAATGGAAAGGAAGAGTCCCACCAATAATGTGAGCAGGGCTTTTAGTCTTAAGCTCTTTTTCATGTCTCTAATTTAAAGTTATTTTATCAAAATCAAATATATCTCTCTAAAAAATACCTACTGAAAACTATATTCTCCCAATCTTATTCCCTAAAATTTCTTTAGTCCTTTTACTTCCGCTTTATCCTTTACTTCCTTGATACTGATGGCATAACCGCCACCGTTGGCAGCGCGCAAGTTCAGTTTGCTTTTGTTTGTCAGGATACCTTTTTTGATGGTATAAGCTTGCGGATTTTCTTTCCAGTCGGCATCTTTAGCATCCGCATAAACAGTGGCAATGTATTGTTTTCCCGGTGTGAGGAAGTCGAATACCAGTTTGGAAGTATGACCGTTCTCACCGGCTGTACAACCTACATACCAGTCGCCTGTACCTTTTGCCTTACGGGCGATAGTGATATATTCTCCCGGTTCTGCTTCCAGATAGTTTGTTTCGTCCCAGTCGATTGCCACGTCTTTGATGAATTGGAAAGCATCCATGAAACGTTCGTAGTTTTCAGGAATATCGGCAGCCATTTGCAGCGGGCTGTACATGGTCACGTACAAGGCTAACTGGCGGGCGATGGTAGAACGTACCTGTGAATTGTTTGCAGGATTCATCTTGTTACAATGAGTTTCGAAGATACCCGGAGTGTAATCCATCGGGCCGCCGACCAAACGGGTGAAAGGAAGTATAGTTGTGTGATATACTTTGTTTCCGCCGAATGATTCGTATTCGGTTCCGCGTGCGGATTCGTTGCCGATTAAGTTAGGATACGTGCGGCAGATACCTGTCGGGCGGGTTGCTTCGTGAGCATTTACCATGATTTTGTAGTCGGCTGCTTTCGTCACTGCATACAGGTAGTGGTTGTTCATCCATTGTCCGTAGTGGTGTTCGCCGCGCGGAATGATATTGCCTACATAACCGCTCTTTACAGAATTGTAACCGTTGTCTACCATAAACTGGTAAGCCTTGTCCATATGGCGTTCGTAGTTGCGGACAGATGCGGAAGTTTCGTGGTGCATCATCATCTTGATACCTTTGCTCGCTGCGTAACGATGTACTTCTTTTACATCGAAATCCGGATACGGAGTGACGAAGTCGAATACATAGTCCTTGCTATTGCCGAACCAGTCTTCCCAACCTTCATTCCAGCCTTCTACCAATACAGCGTCGAACCCGTTTGCTGCGGCGAAGTCAATATAGCGTTTCACGTTGGCAGTGTTGGCAGAATGTTTGCCGTTCGGTTTGGTTTTAGAGTAATCCGTTTCTCCCAGTTTTACGCTAGTCAGTTCGTCGGTATAAGCCCATGAACCTTTTCCGGTAATCATATCCCACCATACGCCGATATATTTCACAGGCTTCACCCATGAAGCGGCATCTGCGATTTTGCATGGCTCATTCAGGTTCAGAGTGATGCGGGATGCAAGAATATTGCGGGCATCATCGCTGACGATAACGGTACGCCACGGAGTATTACAGGGAGTTTGCAGATAACCTTTGTCTCCTTTAGCATCCGGAGTCAGCCAGGATTCGAATACCATATTTTTGTCGTCCAGATTCAGGTGCATACATGAGTAATCGATGAGAGCAGCTTCGTGAAGATTGATATATAAACCGTCATCCGTTTTCATCATCAGTGCAGTCTGTACGCCTGTCTGTGAGAAAGGAGTCTGAGAAGAGTTCGGAGTAATGGCTTCTTTCATCAAACCTCTGATTTCTGACAGGCGGGAGATAGTGTAATCATATTCCTGAGTGTCATAGTCGCCCGGTATCCAGTAAGCGATGTGGTCGCCTGCCATTGCAAACTGGGAATGTTCTTCTTTGATGATGAAGTAGTTCAGAGATTTCTGCTGCGGGAATTCGTAGCGGAATCCTAAACCATCGTTGAACAACCGGAAACGGATAAGGATAGAACGGTCGTTCATGGGCTGATACAGCGTGGCTGCCAGTTCGTTATAATGATTGTGGATTTCTTTTTCTTCTCCCCATACCGGTTGCCAAGTTTCGTTGAATGTGGAAGTCTTGACGTCTTTCACTTCGAATCCGTTATAAAGATTAGTCTTTGAATCAAGTTTTGTCAGATCCCGGCGGTCTACCCAGTCGAAATCTGTGCGGGTATTATCTTCTTTCTTTAATTCCAGTCCCAGGGTACTTGGTTTGATAACCGTTTTGCCTTTATAAATCAAGTCGTACGTTGGAGCACCTTCTTTGTTAACCTGGAAGGTCATTACTAGATTTCCATCCGGCGAAGTGAGTTTCTGTTGTGCATTCGCTATAAACGAGATACAGAAAAATGCGATAAGCAAAAGATTCTTTTTCATTTTATTTTTATGGTATTAAATTGTGAGCTAACCTATGTTTTTATTCCTTTTGTTTCGGATATTGCAAATGTAGCGACCGTCTGAACTGAGTTTTCCAATTAGAATAAAAATACAAGTTAGTATAAACTTTATTATTTTGATTTATAGCTAAATAACTGCTTGGGTACTTCGGATAAATATAAGTCGTAGTGAACTTCTTTAAAAGGATAAAAGGTATATCCCACGGCTCGGAAGTGTTAAATCCTTTCCTAATTCTACTTTTTTATCTTCCAATACATTGTATGCAGAAGTATCAGGCAGTATTTCCCGGTAAGTATCCAAACTGATAGTCTGTTCCCGGTCTGTTCCATTCAGGAGAACAACGACTGATTTATCACCCTGTTTCCTTTCGTACGCATAGATACCTTTACTCGGTGCGAAGTGTTTCAGTTTTCCTTTGGCTATAACTTCGTTTCCTTTTCTCCATTGGAGCAGTTTCTTCAGATAAGAGAAAGCTTCATTTTGTAGCGGAGTGCGGTTTGCCGCATCGAAGTAATTATGAGTATCATTTTGCCAGCCGCCCGGAAAGTCACAGCGAAGTAATCCGTCACCGTTGGCTTTATCGGCAGCCATCAGGATTTCTGTTCCGTAATATATTTGTGGAATTCCGCGTGTTGTCAGAAGGAACACTAATGCTTGTTTGTATCGGTTTAGGTTTTTAGTATCCGCTTCCGAACGATAAAAACGGGAAGTGTCGTGATTATCCAGGAAAGTCAATAGATTCATCGGGTCAGCAAAGACGATATCTTGCGACAGGTATTCGTAAAGCCGGCACAGTCCGCCGTTCCAGTCGGTTGTTTCTTCATCAAAAGCCCTGTTCATATGTTCCATCAATGGGAAGTCCATGACAGTGGGCAGGTAGGTGTTTTTAGGATAGGTCAGTTTGCTGTCTTTTTGCCAATAAGAGATAAGTACATTGCTGCCTAACCAGGTTTCGCCTACAATATTGAATTTGGGATATTCTTCGTTCACTGCCTTGCACCAATGAGCCATCATGTCAAAGTCTGCATAAGGGTGCGTATCTTGGCGGATTCCGTTAATACCGGCATACTCTATCCACCAGATACTGCTCTGAATCAGATAAGTAGCTACATGGCGGTTCCGTTGGTTGAAATCCGGCATAACCTGGCTGAACCAACCGTCAACTGCTATTTTCTTTTCGTAATCAGAAGCATACGGGTCTAGTTGGGTGGCAGTCTTAAAACTTGTCTGCACATAGTTGCCTTTGAAGTTGAACCAGTCTTTGGATGGCATATCCTTATATAGATAGTTTTCACTACCGCAGTGGTTGAAAATCATATCCATGACTACTTTCATCCCTTTGGCATGTGCCTGGTCTACAAGGTTCCGGAATTCTTCATTATTCCCAAAGCGGCGGTCTGCCTGATAATAATCAGTGATGGCATAACCGTGGTAAGAGCCTTCCTTCATGTCATTCTCCTGAATCGGATTCAGCCATATGCTCGTCACACCTAAGTCTGCGATATAATCCAGATGCTTTTCTATCCCTTTGAAATCACCTCCATGGCGGGCGAAGGAGTCGTTGCGGTCTACTCTGGCTTCCAACATTCCGGAAATTATATCATTAGAAGAATCACCGTTAGCAAAACGATCCGGCATAATGAGATAAAGCACATCGCTAGAGTTGAAACCTTCTATCTGAGAAGAACCCGGCTTTCTTTCTTTGAGTTCATAAGGAATTACAGTCTGTTTTTTACCTTGTTTCAGAATCATGTTGAATGTCTGCGGGGCTGCTTCCGAGATATTCAGATAGACAATCAGATAATTTGGATTTTCTAGCTTGACAACCTCTTGCAAGGTGATGTCTTCGGAAGAGATACTGACTTCTGCAAATGCTATATGTTCTCCATATAGCAAAACCTGCAACTCCGGATTTTTCATACCTGCCCACCAAAAAGCAGGGACTACTTTTTTTATGACAGTTGCGGCATATACCGGGCTGCAACCAAATAGTAGTACAAGTAAGATTACAAATAGAAAATTCTTTTTCATGGTAACATAGATTTTAAATGTTTGCTCGGCGAACCGATGTTGCAAATGTAGGGGGATAGGGGAAAGCATTTGGGGACTAGAATATAAATATAAATACTTGTGATGCTCATTTTGTTGAAAATGAATGCATTGCTTGTGAAAAGACTATGAGAAAATACAAGTAGGAATTAAAATTATTTTGACCGTCTGTTTCATAATCATTACTATATTCATTATATTTGTGACATCTTTAAAAAGTAACCTATGAGAAATATAGCCTATATCTTAGCTTTTCTTTTAGTTTGTCCGACTTTACTGTTTGCGACACAGACGGATGATAATGCGGCAGTCCTTAAAAGACTGGATGATATTATAAATAAGAAAGAGACTTTTCAGGTTCAGAAAGAGAAAGCTATTGATGCGCTGAAAATGCAGCTCGCTCATTCGGTTGCTCCTGCTGATAAATATCGCTTGTATGGTTCTTTGTTCGATGCTTATCTTCATTATCAGGCAGATTCTGCACTTTATTATATAAACAGGAGACAACAGCTTCTCCCCCAACTGACCCGTCCGGAATTGGCAGATGAGATAATAATTGACCGTGCAACAGTATTGGGAGTGATGGGAATGTATATTGAAGCCATGAAAGAACTGGAGAGCATAAATTCGGAGAAGCTGGACAAACAAACATTACTATCCTATTATCAGACTTATCGTGCCTGTTATGGTTGGCTTGCAGACTATACCACTAATAAAGAGGAAAAGAAGAAATACCTGACAAAGACAGATTTATACAGGGACTCTATCATTGGTATAATGCCGCCCGAAATAAACCGTACGATTGTACTGGCTGAGAAATGTATCGTTACAGGTAAGGCTGATACAGCTTTGGTGATGCTCAGCGACGCGTTGAAGGATGCGGTTGACGAACGTCAGAAAGTCTATATCTACTATACGCTGTCCGAAGCATATGGCATGAAAGGCGATATGGAAAAAGAAGTATATTATCTGATATTGACAGCTATTGCCGATTTGGAATCTTCGGTCAGGGAATATGCTTCATTGCAGAAACTGGCACACTTGATGTATGAACTGGGCGATGTAGACCGCGCTTACAAATATCTGAGCTGTTCGATGGAAGACGCCGTAGCTTGCAATGCCCGCCTGCGTTTTATTGAGGTGACGGAGTTCTTTCCTATTATCGACAAGGCTTATAAACTGAAGGAAGAAAAAGAACGTGTGGTTTCACAGGCAATGCTTGTCAGCGTCAGTCTGTTGTCTTTCTTTCTCCTTATTGCTGTTTTCTATTTGTATCGTTGGATGAAGAAACTGTCTGCCATGCGGCGTGACTTAAGCTTGGCGAACAAACAAATGCAGGCAGTAAACAAAGAACTGGAACAGACGGGGAAAATTAAAGAGGTGTATATCGCCCGCTATCTGGACAGATGCGTCAACTATCTGGATAAGCTGGAAACTTACCGTCGTTCACTGGCGAAGCTGGCTATGGCGTCACGTATTGAAGACTTGTTCAAAGCCATCAAGTCCGAGCAGTTTATCCGTGACGAGCGGAATGAATTCTATAATGAGTTTGATAAGTCTTTCCTGAAACTGTTCCCGAACTTTATTACCGCCTTTAATGAACTGCTGGTAGAAGAAGGGCGCATATACCCGAAATCCGATGAACTGCTGACAACGGAACTCCGCATTTTTGCCCTTATTCGCCTGGGAGTGATAGATAGTAACAAGATAGCCCATTTTCTGGGCTACTCTTTGGCGACTATCTATAATTATCGTAGCCGGATGCGTAACAAGGCTGCCGGTGATAAGGACAGGTTTGAGCAAGATGTGATGAATTTGTAATATGGCATCCGGATAATTTCTTCTTTTTTTTCCTACCTTTGTAGACGACTAATCTAATAATAAACTTACTAAAAAATGAAAAAGTTAATCTACACACTGTTCTTTGTTCTTATCTCCGTTGTTGCAAACGGTCAGGCAAAGTACGTATTCTATTTCATCGGGGATGGGATGGGAGTGAACCAAGTAAATGGTACGGAGATGTATCAGGCGGAAATTCAAAATGGCCGTATTGGTGTTGAACCTTTGTTATTTACTCAATTCCCGGTTGCTACTATGGCAACTACTTTCTCAGCTAAAAATTCAGTAACCGACTCTGCTGCTGCAGGTACTGCATTAGCAACAGGCAAGAAGACTTATAATCATGCAATTTCTGTGGGAGAGGACAAGAATGCTATTCAGACTGTAGCTGAAAAGGCAAAGAAAGCTGGTAAGAAAGTTGGTGTAACTACTTCTGTTAGTGTAGATCATGCTACTCCTGCCGCATTCTATGCACATCAACCCGATCGTAATAGATATTATGAAATAGCTTTGGATTTGCCAAAAGCAAATTTTGATTTTTATGCAGGTGGTGGTTTTCTTAAACCGACTACATCTTTTGACAAGAAAGAAGCTCCAAGTATTTTCCCTATTTTTGAAGAAGCCGGATATACAGTAGCACGTGGCTACAATGACTATAAGGCAAAAGCTGCAAAAGCAGAAAAGATGATCCTGATTCAGGAAGAAGGTGCTAATCCATCTTGTTTACCTTATGCTATCGATCGTAAAGAAGGTGATTTGACTTTAGCGCAGATTACAGAAAGTGCCATTGATTTTCTTACTAAAGATAATAAGAAAGGGTTTTTCTTGATGGTAGAAGGTGGCAAAATAGACTGGGCGTGTCATGCGAATGATGCTGCTACAGTGTTCAACGAAGTAAAGGATATGGATAATGCTATCAAGGTAGCTTATGAGTTTTATAAAAAGCATCCGAAAGAAACCCTTATTGTCGTTACTGCCGACCATGAAACAGGTGGTATCGTGCTGGGTACAGGAAAATATGAATTGAACCTGAAAGCATTGCAGCATCAGAAACATTCTGCTGACGGACTTTCACAACGTATCAGCGAATTGAGAAAATCAAAAGGCAATAAAGTGACTTGGGAAGATATGAAAACATTCTTGGGCGAAGAAATGGGTTTCTGGAAACAATTCCCTATTTCTTGGGAACAGGAAAAGAAATTACGTGATGAGTTTGAAAAATCATTCGTGAAGAATAAAGTCGTATTTGCTGAAAGTATGTACTCTAAGAGTGAACCGATGGCTGCACGTGCTAAGGAAGTGATGGATGAGATTGCTATGGTAGGTTGGGTAAGTGGCGGTCACTCTGCCGGTTATGTACCTGTATTTGCTATCGGCGCAGGTTCTCAACTGTTTGGAGAAAAGATTGATAACACGGAGATTCCTAAAAGAATTGCGAAAGCAGCCGGATACAAATAAATATCGGTAAAGACATAAAAAAACCGGGAGTCCAAAAACTTCCGGTTTTTTTATATATGTTCTTGTCAATTATGCTTTTACACGTCCTACATAAGAACCATCGCGAGTGTCGATTTCAATTGTTTCACCTTCGTTGATGAACAACGGAACACGTACGGTTGCTCCTGATTCTACAGTGGCAGGTTTCAGTGTGTTGGTAGCTGTATCACCTTTCACGCCCGGTTCTGTATAAGTCACCTTCATCTGAACCTTGATCGGCATATCTGCATAAAGAACAGTTTCAGTAGAAGCGTCAGAAACAACTTCCAATACTGCACCTTCGAGCAGGAAGTCAACACCGTTAATCAAATCGTGAGCGATAGGGTGTTGGTCGAATGTTTCCTGGTTCATGAAGATATAATCTTCTCCTTCTTTATACAAAAATTGGTACGGACGACGTTCTACGCGTACATCTTCCAACTTTTCACCGATGTTGAAACGGCGTTCAAGAACGTAACCGCTGACTACATCTTTCAGTTTAGTACGCATGAAAGTATTACCTTTACCTGGTTTTACATGCAGGAATTCGATACAGAAATAGAGCTTTCCGTCCATACGGATACAAGTTCCGTTTTTGATGTCTT